>JAAGKN010000874.1_pt1 | contig 75873 bp, 61 predicted proteins | sample 6206371 | NCBI WGS metagenome assembly JAAGKN01 (sample SAMN11533720, study PRJNA540317) | gut metagenome | isolation source: fecal pellets from male and female animal of same cohort | host: Peromyscus leucopus | place: USA:CA | collected 2017 | reverse complement strand
GACGAAATATGAGTCTGCGGGTAATGCGAATAGGCGATTGCGAAACTTATGTTTATGGAATTCGAATTGTGCAGATTGTATATTCCATAAGCAGACCCTGCGAACCGCCTGCAGTACTTATGTATCTTATGTACCGCTGCGGTGAGCCCGGAGCGAAAGCGTGTCTGCGTTGGAGTGTACTATTTGCACAATGGAACTTTGGTAAAATGGGAGCTTCGCAATTGCCTAGTAATGCGAAGCAGGAAAGGAGAGGGAAAGTAAATGACGACAGAGAGAAGAAAAAACAAAAGAACCAATATGCCTTCAAGGATAGTCATCAAGAGAATTGACGGCAATGCTGGAAAAGAGGCTGCTATAGATATTGTGGATGTTTCAAAAACGGGAATTGGCTTTGAGTGTGCGGAGGCGCTGCAGATAGGGGAAGTGTACGAAGCCTATCTCACCATTTGGACCCAGGAGGTTCTGCATTCGCTCCTGCAGATTGTGAGAATTGAATTGCGGCCCGGCGGATATTCCTACGGAGCGGTCTTTATCGGTATGGCGGAGACAGATTCTTCCAGAATCGAGACCTATCAGACGGTCAGCGAGCTTGGAAAATAAAATCGGGAAATAATGATGAAGAAAAAAATTTGGATAACAGTGCCGGCAGCAGTCCTGTTGCTGGCACTTTACATGTTAATATTTGGCTTTTCCGCTCAGGATGGCCAAGCTTCGGGCTCTTTAAGCCAGATAATCTCTGAAAAGTGTGTGGAGTTTTTTAATCATCTGTCCGGCAGGCACTGGACGGAAAGCTTCATGCAGGATTTGGCGGAGTATTTTGAACATCCGCTGCGGAAACTGGCGCATTTTTCAGAGTATGCCTGCATGGGTATCCTGCTGTATGTCCTGTGGACCCAGTGGATAAGAAAGGGCAGAGGGCTGTATTTGCTGATTGTCCTGTGGGTCTTTTTATCCGCAGGGCTGGATGAATTTCACCAGCTGTTTGTGCCGGGGCGTTACGGCAGCTTTGCGGATGTCCTTCTGGATACCTGCGGGGGAACCTTTGGAATGCTGCTTTGCGCCGGAATCGGAAAAATCAGGGAACGGCGGGGGCGCAGACGGCGTCTGAAGCAGGCGGAGGAGCAGTGAACTGCAGGCCCCTTATGCTCAGCGCCGGACATGAACGGTGTAATCTGCTGCCTGGAGAAGCTGTACCGCCGCATTCATGGAAGGCTCGTCATAGAACTCCACTAAAAGTACGCCGTCCTCGGATTCCCGGTTGTGGGTGATGCCGATATTTTTGATGCTCAGCTCATGGCCGGCGAGAAGGGTTGCTATATGAGCAAGAGAGCCTGTCTTGTCCGCAATGTCCACATTAAAGCTGAATGAGCGCTTGATGGGGCCGCTGGAAGCGTTGATGAAGGAGTCCCGGTAAATTCTGGCGCCTTCAAATAAATCGTAGAGTTTCTGCCCGCAGCCACTATCCAGTTCTTCCCGGACTGCGGTGAGCGAGTCGATATAGGCCTGCAGGAGAGCGGAAATATTTTCGGTGTTTGTCAGGCAGATCTGCTGCCACATGGCGGCAGAGGAGGAGGCGATTCTGGTGATATCCTTAAAGCCGCCTGCGGCAATCATTTTCATGATACCGTCCTCTGAATCGCTGTCCCGCACCAGATTTACCAGAGATGCGGCTATGACGTGGGGGAGATGGCTGACGGCAGCGGTGACATAGTCATGCCTGCGGTAGTCCAGAATAAGGGGAATTGCCCCCAGCCGCACTGTCAGATCCCGGTATGCCTCCAGCTTCTCTCTCGGAACGGAAGGAGTAGGAGTCAGAATGTAATAGGCGTTTTCAAGCAGGGCGGATTTTGAGTTGATATAGCCTGTCCGCTCGCTGCCTGCCATAGGGTGGCCGCCGATGAAGCAATGTTCCAGGCCGGCCTCACGGATGGAACGGTGGATGGTCGTCTTCACGCTGCCAACATCTGTCAGCAGGCATTTGTCGGGAAGCACTTTCTTTACGGCGGCAAGGTTGCCGTCATTTTTCTGTACGGGTGCGCACAGGAATATATAATCGCAGTCCGAAAAGCTCTCGTCAATAGCGGGAGCAATGACATCCGCCACGGCATCCTGCCTTGCAAGGCGGAGTGTCTCGGAATTCACATCATAGGCCACAATTTTAATATGATGGTCATACTCTTTCAGGGCTCTGGCGATAGAGCCGCCAATCAGCCCAAGACCGATAAAACCGCAGGTCAGTTCAGACATGTGGGCCTCCTTTTCATTTTAATAGGATTCTTGCCCTACTATAGCATTTTAACGTGCGAAATTCAAGGATGAAAATGGTAACATTTCCCTATGGTGAAGCTGTTATTGAAAATGTTTCAACAATGGCTTGTAAAATGGGGAATTGTTTAGTAAAATAGACACATGGGAGTTTATAGTCCGTTTATAGGATGTACCAAATGCCCAAAATACTGCATAATTGGAGGAACCTATATGAAAGTTTACACAACCGACAAGATTCGTAATGTGGTACTGTTAGGTCACGGCGGAAGCGGAAAGACCAGCCTGGTGGAGTCCATGGCTTATCTTTCCGGAATTACTTCGAGAATGGGTAAGGTGGCTGATAAGAATACCATAAGCGATTATGACAAGGAAGAGCAGAAGCGCCAGTTCTCTATTAATACCTCCGTTGTTCCGATTGAATGGGATGGGTACAAGATTAATATCATGGATACTCCCGGATACTTTGACTTCGTAGGCGAGGTGGAGGAGGCAGTCAGCGCCGCGGGAGCCGCCATTATCGTTGTAAACGGCAAGGCTGGTATTGAGGTCGGTGCCCAGAAGGCGTGGGAACTCTGCGAGAAATATAAGCTGCCAAGAATGATTTACGTATCCAACATGGATGTGGATCATGCTTCCTTCCGCCAGGTGGTGGAGGACATGACTGCCGCGTATGGAAAGAAGATGGCACCCTTTAATCTGCCCATCCGTGAGAGCGAAAAGTTCGTGGGTTACGTCAATGTGATTACCGAGTCCGGAAACCGCTGGCAGGGCAAAGAAGTGGTTCCCTGTGAGGTGCCTGAATATACGAAGGCAAATCTGCAGATTTGCCGTGACACACTGATGGAAGCTGTGGCGGAGACCAGCGAGGAGATGATGGAGCGTTATTTCGGCGGCGAGACCTTCTCGGAAGCGGAAATCAGGGCGGCTCTTCGAACCAATGTATGCGACTGCAGCATTGTTCCCATGACCATGGGTTCCAATGTGCTGTGCCAGGGTGTTTATACGCTTCTGGATGACATTGTGAAATATATGCCCAGCCCTGAGAACCGAGAGGTGGCCGGCATCAATATGAAGACCAACGAGATTTACAATGCGGACTATGATTTCTCCAAGGCGAAATCCGCCTATATCTGGAAGACTATTGTGGATCCCTTTATCGGCAAATATTCCCTGATCAAGGTGAATTCCGGCGTATTAAAAACAGATGACCTGATTTATAATGTTGACAGGGATATTGAGGAAAAAATCGGAAAGCTTTATGTGCTTCAGGGCAACAAGCCCATCGAGGTGCCAGAACTTCATGCCGGAGACATCGGTGCACTGGCAAAGCTGACTGCGGCCAGAACGGGCAATAGTCTGTCCACTAAAGCAACTACCATCAAGTTCGGGAAATTTGAGCTTTCAACGCCCTATACATACATGCGCTATAAGCCGAAGAACAAGGCGGACGTGGACAAAATATCCCAGGCGCTGCAGAAAATAGGACATGAAGACCTTACCATGAAGACGGTGAATGATGCCGAGAACCGTCAGACACTGATTTACGGTATGGGAGACCAGCATCTTGAAATTATTGTCAGCAGACTGCTGAACGAATATAAGGTGGAGGTAGAGTTGTCCAGACCTAAGGTGGCTTACCGGGAGACCATCAAAAAGCAGTCCGATGTGGAATACAAATATAAGAAGCAGACCGGCGGGCACGGTCAGTACGGCCATGTGAAGATGCGCTTCAGCCCCTCTGAGGATCTGGAACAGGCCTATGTGTTTGAACAGGAAGTGGTGGGCGGAGCGGTTCCCAAGAATTATTATCCGGCAGTTGAGAAGGGATTGCAGGAATCTGTCCAGAAGGGGCCTCTGGCGGCGTACCCTGTAGTGGGCGTAAAGGCGGTTTTGTATGATGGATCCTATCACCCTGTAGACTCCTCCGAGCAGGCGTTTAAGATGGCTACCATCCAGGCATTTAAGAAGGGCTTTATGGAGGCGCATCCTGTGCTGCTGGAGCCCATTGCCAGCCTGAAGGTGACGATTCCCGACGCATACACAGGAGACATTATGGGTGATTTGAATAAGAGGCGCGGACGTGTTCTGGGAATGAATCCTGCTCCCGGAGGAAAGCAGATTGTGGAGGCGGAGATTCCCGTGAGCTGCCTGTACGGCTACTGCACGGATCTTCGTTCCATGACAGGAGGCCGCGGAGAATATGCATATGAGTTCGTACGCTATGAACAGGCACCCTCTGATGTACAGGAAAAGGAGGTTGCTGCAAGGGCAGCCAAGGTAGCGGAGAATGACGCGGAGGAATAACCCATAGGAATATAATCAGATTAAAATGCTTGACAGTCCTGTGAAAATAGGCTAAAATGACCTAAAACTTCAAAGAGACATAAACGAAGATGAGGAGTATTAAGGATTTCAGACTTTCAGAGAGCTGACGGGTGGTGTGAGGCAGCAGGAAGATTTCCCCAACTGGCCTCAGAGTTCCCCTTGCGAAGCGGGAGGGCGATTTGTTTCGGACTGTATAAGGGCCGGAGCAGTTTTCCTGTGGGTAGTATGGGGCGGCAGATACCGTTATCTATCCTAAAAGTGCATATGTAAAATGACAGGATTCTGTGGAAAACGAAACAGGATTCGGAGAAAAACATATGAAGTAGAGTGGTACCACGGAACAAAGCCCTTTCGTCTCTATGCAGACGAGAGGGCTTTTTTATCTGATACAAAATTTCAACGTAGCCGGGAAAATATGAAGCATTTTTTTAAATGCCGCCTGCGGCACTTTTTGATGCATATGCCGGTATAAAGGAATTATGCCGCTGAAGTGGCGTATCGGCAGCAGGCAGGGGAGATGGCATCATCTGCCCGATTTTACGGAATGTCAGAAAAGGAGGACATATGAATGGCAGTACCTTATAACCACCATGAAGTGGAGACAAAATGGCAGAAGGTCTGGGATGATGAGAAGGCTTTCAGGACTTCCGACGATTATTCCAAACCCAAATATTATGCACTGGTAGAATTTCCCTATCCTTCAGGAGCGGGACTGCATGTGGGACACCCAAGACCATACACCGCTCTGGACATTGTGGCCAGAAAGCGGAGAATGCAGGGCTATAATGTGTTGTATCCCATGGGCTGGGATGCCTTTGGACTTCCTACAGAGAACTATGCAATCAAGAATCATATTCATCCGAAGATTGTGACAAAAAACAATGTGGAACGGTTCAAAGAACAGCTTCACGCATTGGGATATTCCTTTGACTGGGACAGGGAAATCAATACCACGGACGCAGACTATTACAAGTGGACTCAGTGGATTTTCCTGAAGCTTTTTAAGGCGGGGCTGGCATATAAGACAGAAATGCCCATCAACTGGTGTACCTCCTGCAAGGTGGGACTTGCCAATGAGGAGGTGGTAAACGGAGTCTGTGAGCGCTGCGGCGCAGAGGTGGTCCGCAGGGTGAAAAGCCAGTGGATGCTGAAGATTACAGAGTACGCGGATCAGTTGATTCAGGGTCTTGATACAGTGGACTATATCGAGAGGGTCAAGGTTTCCCAGAAGAACTGGATTGGCAAGTCTACCGGCGCAGAAGTGGATTTTTCCATAACGGGAAAGGAAGACAAGCTGCGGATTTATACCACAAGGCCGGACACCCTGTTCGGAGCCACCTACATGGTGGTGTCCCCGGAGCATCCTCTGATTGAGAAATACAAGGCTGAAATCAAAAATTATGAGGAGCTTGTGGCATACAGGGAGCAGGCGGCGAAGAAGTCTGATTTCGAGCGGACAGAGTTGGCTAAGGACAAGACAGGCGTGCAGATTAACGGGCTTACCGCCACAAATCCGGTGAATGGAAAAGAGATTCCTATCTGGATTTCTGATTATGTATTGATGACCTATGGAACCGGAGCCATTATGGCGGTTCCAGCCCATGATGAGAGGGACTGGGAATTCGCTAAAAAATTCGGTTTGCCCATTATTGAAGTGGTTGCAGGCAGCCCTGTCAGCGTGCAGGAACAGGTATTTACGGATGTAGCCACAGGAACTCTGGTGAATTCCGACTTCCTGAACGGTTTGTCTGTTGCGGAGGCCAAGGAAAGAATTATCAGTTTTCTGGAGGAGAAGGGAATCGGCCACAGTAAGACTAATTTCAAACTGCGGGACTGGGTGTTCTCCAGACAGCGGTACTGGGGTGAACCTATACCCATCGTGCAGTGTGAAAAGTGCGGCTTTGTGCCGCTGGATGAGAGCGAGCTGCCGCTGCAGCTGCCGGAGGTGGAATCCTATGAGCCTACAGACAATGGCGAGTCTCCGCTGGCAGCCATGACCGACTGGGTGAATACCACCTGTCCCTGCTGCGGCGGACCCGCCAAGCGTGAGACGGACACCATGCCCCAGTGGGCAGGCTCCTCCTGGTATTTCCTGCGGTATATGGACCCTCACAACAAGGAGGCGCTGGCAGCTAAGGAGGCGTTGGAATACTGGATGCCTGTGGACTGGTACAACGGCGGTATGGAGCATACCACACTGCATCTGCTGTACTCCCGGTTCTGGCACAAATTCCTGTATGATCAGGGTGTGGTGCCCTGTCCGGAGCCTTACCAGAAGAGAACCAGCCATGGTATGATTCTGGGACTGAATCCCCATAGCTTTGTGAACCAGACTGCGGAGGAGCAGAAAAAGCTGGTGGAGCAGTACGGCAGCGAGAAGGCCGCCAGGGCGGCTCTGGTGGAGCAGTATGGCGAGATGGCGGAACATCCCATTGTAAAGATGTCCAAATCTCTGGGTAATGTGGTGAATCCGGATGACATTGTGAGGGATTATGGTGCGGATACCCTGCGCACCTATGAAATGTTTATCGGTGCCTTTGATTTGAGTGCGGCGTGGAGCGAGGATGGCGTGAAGGGCTGCCGCAGATTTCTGGAGAGAGTCTGGAAGCTTCAGGATATGCTGGTGGATGGCGACGGATACAGTAACGATTTGGAGACAAAGCTGCATCAGACTATTAAGAAGGTATCCGGTGATTATGAGAGCCTGAAATATAATACTGCTATTGCGGCTATGATGGCGTTAATTAATGATTTTTATAAGAAGAATTCCGTTACCAGAGGAGAGTATAGAACGCTGCTGACCCTGTTGAACCCTGTGGCTCCCCACATTACCGAGGAACTCTGGCAGGCAGCAGGTTTCGGAGGAAGAGTTTACCAGACCTCCTGGCCTGTGTATGATGAGGCAAAGACGGTGGAAGCGGAAGTGGAAATCGCCGTTCAGGTCAACGGAAAGGTGCGCACCACCATCTCCGTTCCCAAGGACATGGAAAAAGAGGCCGTGATTGCTGCGGCAAAGGAGGCCCTGGGGGAGAAACTCACCGGAACCATTGTCAAGGAAATCTATGTGCCGGGCCGGATTGTAAATATTGTGGTGAAAGCGTAATATCAAAAATGTCAGGTTAAACAGACCGCCACAGGAAGCGATGGTTTTATAATTGCTTTCTGCGGCGGTTTTTGCGGAATATTTTAAAAAAGTTTTAAAAAAATAAATACTTGCGAAGTGCATAAATGTGTGTTATAGTATCTTATAAGTAAACAAAATCTTTATTTCATTTTGCCGGAAGCATATGCCTGTTTCCGTGCATCGGCTTTTCGCCATCAATTCAGACAAAATATTGCAATATTGCACAAGACCGGCGAAAAGTCTTTCTCCTGTCTGTGCAGAAACAGGAGGAACAAATGAATGACAGTAAAAATGTGCTGCGGTCCAAAGAAGAAACGGCCGCAAAGACAGCCTTGGAATCCAGAGAAAAGGGAATTTTACAGGCGGCAGGAGAGAAGTACAATCAACACAACAGGGACATCAGCAGCAAGACGGTATTTGACAATGCCGTTCTGTGCGCGCAATTTTTGCGGGACAACCTTGATATGCCGGCACTTAAGGATGTGGAACCGGAGGATATTGAGGATGTGTCGGAGCGGTACTACCCCTACCTTGGGACGGAGTTTAATCCGGATACTGTGAAAAGAATCCGGATCCTGGACGTTGAAAAGGGGAAGAAAAACGGGAAGAAAAACGGAAGGACAGAACCGGCGTTTTTAGTATCCCTTATTGACCATAAAAGCCTGGTAGAATACGACGTTTCTATGCAGCTGCTGCGGTATATGGTATGTATATGGACGGAGTACCGCAGGGAGATGGAGAAGCTTCAGAAGGGCAGTACCGGCCAGAAGAGCTTTCGGTATCCTGTGATCATTCCTGTTGTGTATTATGAGGGCAGGCAGGAATGGACGGCAGACAGACATCTGGGCGGCCGCATCTGTGACAGCTCAAAGTATATGGGCTGGATTCCTGATTTTCAATATGAGGTAATACGGATTCACGATTACAGTGACGGAGAGCTTTTGGAGCGGGGAAATGAGATGTCCCTGATCATGTTAATCAATAAAATACAGGACACTGAGGATTTGGAACGTTTTATACAGATTCCGCCCGAAAGGCTGAACCGGATCATCCAAGACAGCCCGGAACATATAGTTGAGGTTCTGGTGACAGTCATGGAGAATCTGTGTTTCAAAATAAACGTTTCAGCGGAGGAGAGGCTGCAGTGTGTCCGGAAAGTGAAAATGCGGGATATGGGTTATCTTTGGGAAAATATGGAGAAAATCGACATACAGGAAGAGCGAAGGAAGGTTGAGGAAGAGCGAAGGAAGGCAGAGGAAGAGCGAAGGAAGGCTGAGAAGGAGCGAAAAAGGGCTGATGAGGCGGAAAAAAAGCTCCGGCTTGCCGAGGAAAAAATCAAGCAGCTGCAAGAATACGACACCTGATTGTCATAATCTATGAGTTTGCTCGGAACTTTCTGCGATGGCAGTAAACAGATAAATGCCCTGTGGATATTAAAGCCATCAGGGCATTTATCTGCTTTTTTATTGCTTTGCTTTCGCCAGTATTTTATCAATCTGCTTCAGCTCGTCAGGGGAACTGTATTTTTTGATTGCCGCGATGGCGGCACTCATTTCCTGGGGAGTAAAAGTCAGATTTTCCTGTTTTGCCTTTTTCATCAGGGGCATCATAAAAGCCATCATTTCTTTCTGGCTTTTTCCGTGCCCTTCGGTGAACATCCGACTCAGGAATTCCAGCTTTTTCCTGGGAATGTCCTTCACGAGGGAGTCCGACATCCAAGCGGGTTCTGTATCCATATTTTAAGATCCTCCTTTCCGAATATGTTAACAGTAACGGTCGGCTTATGAACTGTCACTGTCAAAAACGGCGGACATATCCATGCCGGACATTCCGGTCATACCGGATAAAATGTCCATGGGTGACATACCGCCCGTAGGCGGCATGCCCATCGGGCCGTCTCCGCCGCCGAAGCCTTCAGGGAACATTTCTTTCATCATTTCCGCCATCTCCATCATTTCTTTCATTCTGCCCATGTTCTGCAGCATATTCTTCATATTATCAATTCTGGCCCGCTCGGTCTGACTGCTGTAGGGAAGCAGTTCGTCCAACAGTTCGATGGTATCGGAATTGTCTCCCGAAAAGAAGTCTGCGGAAAGATGCCTGCTGTTCGTGAGAAGTTTTCCGGGACGTTGCAGAAGAGTGAGGGTGTGCTGCAGTTCCAGAAACTTTATGTAGACCGCAAACATACCCTGCTGTGAAGGGGGAATCCAGGCCAGCAGTACTTTCAGCATCTGAATTTTATTTGTGGTGAAGAGCGAATCAAATGCTGTAACCGGGCTTGTTCCCTTTTCCTCCATTGTTTCTACCGCCTTTCCGGAGCATGCTCTATTTCTATCCTATGTAGCTCCGGAGCAGCTTAGTACAACGGGAAGGGGTTCTCACCGCTGGGTCGGCAGACACCGAGAGGCCTGAGTATTGGCTGTCAGACTGCAGAATGAAAAGCAGGCTCCCGAAGGAGCCTGTTTTCCCGGGACAGTTAGCATCCGCAGCCGTTGCCGCATCCGCAGCTGTTTCCGTTGCCGTTGCCGCAGAAGCAGGAGAGCAGCAGAATCCAGATAATCCACTCACAGCATCCGCCGTTGCCGCCGAACAGCCCGCCATTGTTACCGCAGCCGTTGCCGCATCCGCAGCTGTTGCCGCCGAACAGTCCGCCGTTGTTGCCGCCGCAGCAGAACAGAAGCAGGAGGATCCAGATCCAGCTGCACCCGCCATTGTTATTCTGTGCGTTTACGCATCCGCAGGAGTCGTTGCAGCCACAGTTGGTAGCAGTCAAATCGCTCATTGATATTGCCTCCAAAGTTTTATTTTTATGGTTTATTGTATGCACCCCGGCATGTCAATGTTTCCAGAAAAACTGACTTGCATAAATTTCTATATGTAGTAAAATAGAGAGCAGGGAATTAAAACGCAGTCAGGAAACGTACTGATTTTCAGTGCGGCGGTTTATTTAAGGGTTGTTATGGCAGAAAAGGATTACACAGTAGAAGGCAGGCAGTTTCGCACCGGCAGCGACTATGCCCGGGCGCTGCGGGATAAAAAGATCATAGATGCGCTGCGAAACAGAACCAATATGGCGGATCGTGCGGCTCTTGAAAAGCTGAAAGCAGAGCTGCAGGCGGGGAAGTATCCCTTTAACACGCTGCTGGGCGAAGACTTTAAAGAGGAAGTGGAGGAGGCGCTGCAGCAGGCGGTTCACGGAGCCGGGAAGCGAAAGCGGGGAAAGAAGCCGAAGGGTGCCGGAGTGAAGAGGACAAATGTCTCCGGGAGCGGGACAAAGGCCGGGGCAAAGAAAGCAGGAAGCGCAGGAAGCAGGACAGGAGCCGGGGGAAAATCCGGTTCGCCGGAACTGGATGCTATTGTGCAGGAGGAACTGAAGCGGCGGGAAAAGCGCAGAAAGCTGACAATCCTGCTGTGCAGCGTGGCGGCGGCGGGCTGTCTGGGATATTTCGGTGTGTATTCCTGGTATATCTACAGGACGGAAAGCAATTATGAAAAACTTAGTGATTTGAAGGAAAAGCCGCCTATTGTGGATCAGGTTGAGCCTGCCAGACCTTTGTACACGCTGGATGATGCGTCGGAGCCGAAAGAGGTGTTGGATGAGTATAAAAATATATTACTTAAGTATAAAAAGCTAATCGGGTGGCTGACTTTTGACGATAAAACTATAGGTGGAGAATCGGGTTTTCCTGTCATGCAGACTTCTGACAATGAATATTATCTTACGCATAACATGGATCAGGAGCAGGACAGAAACGGAACGATCTTCATGGATAAGGATTGTGATGTCTTAAAGCCCAGTACAAATTTCATTGTATACGGGCATCATATGAAGAGTGGGAAAATGTTCGGAAAGCTGGATTTATATGAGGATCCGGAATACTGTGAGGAACACCCTTATATCTGGTTTGATACCATTTACGAAAAAGGTAAGTATGAAGTTATGTACGTTTTCCGCTCCAGGGTGTATAATGAAAGTGAGATTGTATTTAAGTATTACCAGTTCATAGACGCGAACAGTCAGTTGGAATTTGATTCCTATATGGAAGAAATGGCATCCATGTCTCTCTATGATACAGGTGTGACGGCGGAGTACGGCGATCAGCTGCTGACGCTCTCCACCTGCGATTATGAGGAGAAGAACGGGCGGTTCGTAGTAGTGGCAAAGAGGATAAAGTAAAGGAGCAGTGACAGGCAATGGCTGATGTTGTAAAAAAGAAAAAAGGCAGAAGATTAAAAAGGTCGGTTCGCAGGACACTGGGAACTCTGTTTTTGGTATCTGCGCTGGCGGTGGCGGCGATTCCTACGGAGGGGCTGGGAAGAGACGTGCAGGCGTATGATTCCTCCGCTCAGGATACATCATATGAATCCGATTTAACCTGGGATAAATTGACGAACGGGGGTACAAACTCCAAAATTCCCCTTGTGCCGGAAGGGTATGAGGATATTTACAGTGACGAGGATGGGCTTTTTTATTTCGCATGGTACAACGATGAAGCGGTTATTCTGGAGTACACGGGAAAAGAACTGGCAGGGGGAGCCTTGACTATTCCGGATACAGTGGATGCCTACGCCCAGATGTCAGCAAACGCGGGTCAGACTACAGGATATGTAGCAATCAGCAGAAACCGCGAAGTACTGTATTATATGTCATCGCCGTATAAGGCTTCTGAAGAGGACAAAAAAGTGCCTATGAAGGATCCGGCCGGAAATGAGATGAAAGACGATAACGGAAACACAATCTATACTACAAAGAAGGTGTTTACGGAATATCAGCTTCCTGGATTCAGTTTTTGCTCCAGAGATGACTCAACATGGAAAGTTGAAGACATAACCACAACCTATCTGTCAAACAATTTTTATTACAGAGTTCCGGATCCCGGAGCAGGTAAATATGTTTCTGAGGAATTACTGTATATAACAGATAGTGATGGGGACAAGGTTCTGCGGCCTGATTATGAGGCGGTAATATCTTCCGTAGGAATCTTTAAGGGAACCGACGGCAATTTCTATAGAAAGAGCGGACCGGAAACCAGCCATCAGTGGATTTGCAATCAGTCTGTAAGATACATAGGAAATCAGTATCTGGAAAATAAGTCCAATCCTCCAAGCTCTTCCGCGGATGTTCAGATTGTACAGACGAAGGAAGTTGCCACCAAGAATGGCAAGGCATTTGTAAACGAGGATCCGAATTATGGTGTATTTAACAATAAGGGTAATATTACAACACTGACGGTAGGAAATCAGTTAATAGGTATAGGAAATTATTCTTTTTACAACTGCGGAGGCCTGACATCTATTAAATTAGGAAACGGTCTGCAGGAAATTGGACATGATGCCTTTGCCTATTGTGATACTCTGTATTTGGTAGACATTCCTTACAACTGTAACCTGACGCATATTTATGACTGCGCCTTTGCCTATTCCGGGCTGAATACCTTTGCTCTGCCGCAGCCTGTACAGTTTATCTGTGACTCAGCCTTTGAGGGCTGTACCAAGCTGGTGGAAATCAATCTGGCAAATATAGATTTGCAGTACACCAAGCAGCAGACATTTTTCAATGAAACCACAGGGCAGGATGACGCGTCGGAGCCCCGTCTGTCCCAGATGGGCTGTTCCGTGTTCAAGGGCTGTAATTCCCTGAAGGAACTTACATTCCCTACGAAGCTGTCTTCAGATATCCATCTGGACAATTTCCAGAACTGCAGTGCTTTGGCCCGTATTACAATGCTGGGCACGAATGCCGGTTTTGCAGAGCATCCGGGAGCAGGCGGGACAGGCGGCTACTCGGTGACTGATTTCAAGGCGGAAGGTAATGTATCACCGGATATATATTTTGAGTCCTATGGTACATCAAAAACCCATGACTTTACCAAGGAAAATGTAATTGCCTTTAAATATATTGACGACGTGCAGCAGTATGAGATTATTCTGATTGAGAAGGGTACGGACGGCGGCGATGTGAAGTTGACCTATCAGGTGGATGAATCAAGCGCTCTGTATGACTTTGAGATGGACGGCAGGGTGCCGAAGGTAGAGATTCCGACCAAAATTGGTCCTAAGTATATCAATGCCATCAGTACAGGGAGCTTTGCGGATACCTGTCATCTGACAAAAATCATCATACCTGCTTCGATCAGGAGCATTGGGGATAATGCCTTCAAAGGCTGCCATAACCTGCAGCATGTGATTTTTGATGATGCCAGTGCGGTTACATCTATTGGTACGGATGCTTTCCGCACCCAGGTGATGCTGGAGGGGCATTATCAAAACTCGGCATCGGGAAAAAGCTGTTCCGGAAGTATTTCCAATGACCCTGCGTTATCCTTCACGGGAATGATTGCGACGAACAACGGAGCCGGAAATATTACATGGCCCTTTGACTATGCTATGAATTCGGCTAATACCATCAGCAATAATAATCAGGCGCCCACCTATATTACCTATTACAGCGGATGGCCTACCCTGCTGGAGGTGAAATATGACCCTGACTCGGACAAAAACATGTTGTTGGATTATCCTACAGTATATGATTTGCGGGAGGGTAAGTATACAAAGAAGGCTGCAGCGGGAAGCACGGAGTATCAGTATCCGTTTATGAATGAGGACTATGTTAAAGCTGTAATTTCTGCTTTGAAGTCTTATTACAACGAAGATTTGTCGGGAGAGGGCGGAACAGGCTCCGGCGATGTGACGACGACCGGTTATGCGGCGGCTCTGAATAATGCGGTGCGTGCCATTGTTCTTCCCTACGGCGTTGAGTGCATTAAGGCAAATCTGTTCGTTGAAAAAGAAGAAAATGAGAAGCAGATTCAGGCCGGAGTGACAAAGCAGCTCACTGCCTACGGCCTGGAAGAAGTGGAAGATGGTGCGTTTAAGGGATTTAACAACCTGACAAACGTGAATTTGGCGGACAGCACGAAGGAGGTGGGCTCCTATGCTTTTGACGGCTGTGAAAGCCTGACTACAGCCACTCTGCCCATGACGTTGGAAAAGATGGGGCTGCGTCCCTTCAAGGACTGTGAGAGCCTGAGCAGCGTGAGCTTTTCGGGAAGCCCGAAATTTACCGTCGCTGACGATATTATCTACGAAATGAATGTGGACACCAAGGAAAAGGTAGCGGTGGTGGAGTGTCTGGGGAAAAGAACCAGGTCCGTGACAAAGACGGAGATGGCGGGAGTTCGCACACTGTATCGCGAGGCCTTTATGGGCTCTCAGGTACTCAACGTGGATTTGAGTTCTTCCTATATTACAAATGTACCGGAGTTTGCCTTTGCTTATACAGGCGGGCTTTCTTCAGTGACCCTGCCGGGCACGGTCGAGTACATTAATGCAAATGCATTTAAAAACAGTGCTGTTTCTGAATTGTTCATTCCCAGCGTGAGTACCCAGGTGGATAACTTGGCTCTGGGGGATGGCATTTATGAAGATAAGAGCCAGGATGAGGCAAAGGTATTCTGGAAAACGACCCACAGCTATACATCAGAGGAAGCTGCAGAAGCTGCCGGCGTCGGGGTATGGACAAAGGAAGAGGAGTATGGCTATTCCCACACAAAGGGTTCGAAGGATATCACTGACATGACCAGTATGACCATTTATTGTGAAGATGACAGTATGGCAAAGAAAAATTTTGCCGACAGGTATCAGATCGAGACCTCAAATGATTTTGACAGAACTTATGTGGTCAATTTCTATGACGAGGATGGTGTGACCAAACTGACAGATACGCAGACAGTGAGACGAAATGAAGGGGCGGAGGCACCGGATATGTCAGGAGTGGTGAAACCTGACGGAAGAGTGTTCATTCAGTGGACGCCTACTTCGGCTGACCCGACCTGCATTGTTGCAGACACGGATTTCATCGCGTACTTTGCAGATCCTGCCACGGAGCTTTGTACGGTAACGTTCTGGAAAGACTATTCAAAGACGGAGGCTTTCGGCACTGCTCAGGTGGTAAAGGGTACTACCAGGACAGAACTGGAGGCATCAGGGCAGATACCCACTGAAAGAGTGGAAGCATATGCTGCTTCTATCAGCAGGAAGTTCCTGGCGTGGGTAGATATGCCGGAGGTCATCAACGAGGACGCAAACCCTTATGCGCAGTATGACACTCTTTCATGGACGGTGAATTTTGTAGACAGGGATGAGCCGGATAAGATAATTGCCACACAGAAGGTTCTGAACGGAGAAAACGCTACAGATTTCATACCCACAAAAGAAGGATACGATTTTGACGGCTGGCTTGACAGTCTGGAAAATATTACCAGTGACAGAACCATTCGTGGTCTGTTTTTGAAAAGTTCGCTGACAGTAAGGCATAAAGTGACATTTTATAATTTTGATGGTACAGTTTATAAGACCATTAATGTGCCGGACGGGGAGGATGCAGCAGAACCTGCCGGGCCGGTCAGGGAAGGTTATACCTTTACAGGGTGGCAGCCTGCATCAAACCTTCTCAAGGTTACCAGAGATGTGGATGTTACGGCCACTTATACATCAGGTTCCGGAAATGGAACCGGTGGAAACGGAACCGGCGGAAACGGAACCGGCGGAAACGGAACTGGTGGAAACGGAACCGGCGGAAATGGAACTACAAGCGGCAATACCACAAGCGGCAATACTACCAGCGGAAACAGCAGCGGAACTTATATCCTGACTGTGCAGAACGGTTCAGGATCCGGAAGCTATGCGGTGGGATCCCAGCCTGTAATTATTGCCAATAATCCGGCGTCCGGGTATGAGTTCAGCCATTGGACTATTTCCCCGGCGAATACGCCGATTGCAAGCACTGTGCTTTCCGCATCGGTGATTACCATGCCAGCAGCAAATGTGACGGTGACGGCAAATTATAAAGTAAGGTCCGGCAGCAGTTCGGGGACGGGGAATTCTTCTACCAACAATTCCAATCGGCCAAATGGCAGTACCGGAACGGTGACAAACGGCGGCACTACGGTGGTAATTGACAAGAACGGACTGTCCAACACAGGAGTCGTGTCAGCGGTAGTGAATGGTTCCTCGGATAATTTCGTGATTAAGATTTCCGAGAGCAGCGAGGCTACAGAGGCGGTTTTGAGGGCGCTGGTTGCGGAATACGGAAATGATTTGAGCAATATTAAATATTTCCCCATGGATATTTCCCTTTATGATTCCACGGGAACCACGAAGATTACAGATACCACGGGATTGAGAATCAGCATTACATTACCTCTGCCCGATTCATTGATTCCCTATGCAGGAAATAACAAGGTTGCAGGTGTGGTAAATGACAGGCTGGATAAGCTTTCGCCCAGGTTTACAACCATTGACGGCGTATCTTGTGTGACCTTTACGGCAGAACATTTTTCGCCCTATGTGATTTATGTGGACATTTCAAGGCTGTCAGACGGAACGGTGGCTGACAGCACGCCGAAAACAGGTGATGGAATCCATCCGAAGTGGTTTCTGTCTATCGGCCTGGCTTGCCTGTCCTTCGTCATGTTCATGCAGAGGGACAATAAAAAGAAGGAAAAGGTTAAGGTTAAGGCCCGCGCCTGAAACAGAGGTATCAAAGAGGGAGACATATGAGAAAGAGAAGAAAACTCTTTGGTGTCCTGCTTGTGGCAGTGGCACTGGTTATTATGACACTTCCCGTTTCGGAGGCAGACGCAGCGACGCCTGCTTCCGATTTTGTAATGGAGGGAAGCACACTGGTAAGGTATCGGGGCACGGAGAAAAACGTGTCTGTTCCTGATACCGTGGAAGTCATAGGAGAGAGCGCCTTTGAAGATAACACCGGCGTGGAACTGGTGGTAATTCCCAACTCAGTGGTGCGAATCGAACCCTATGCTTTCTGGGGCTGTGACAATCTTGACACAGTGGTGCTGGGCAGAGGACTCACGGACGTAGGCGATTACGCATTTGCCGGGTGCAAGGGGCTGAAGCAGATGTCAATTCCTTCCAATGTAACCTCTATCGGCGTTCAGGCATTTGCAGACTGTGTGAATATGACAGATATAACCATTCCGAAGGAGACCCGGTACATTCACGAGAGCGCTTTTGATGGGTGTGCCAGACTGGTAATTCACTGCGACGAGGGGACGGCGGCGGACATTTATGCCCAGGCTTTCTATGAGAGGCAGAAGGAGATGCCGGAGTATGAGGATGTTTCAAACTATCAGCCGGATGATGCCAACCAGGGGAACATGCCTGCTCCGGAAGTTACTCCGGAGCCCACGCCCATGCCGACTCCCACACCGATGCCCACAGAGGGAGATACGCTTGGCAGCACAAGTGTGGTGGGAAACCAGGCTGTAGTGTTTTTGCCCTCAGCGGAAATGGATGTGATTGAACCAACACCTGTGCCGGCTCCCGTGCCGGAGGTTTCCGTGCCTTCTGCGCTGTCGAATCTTGCAGAATTGATGGGGAATATGATAACAGTAGGGCCGGTATCCGGTATTCCGAAATATACTGTAGTGGATGGACGGATAGTGGCTGACCAGGCATTTTACAGAAGCGATTCCCTTGAAACGGTTTCATTGAAGGAGGGAATTACGGAGATAGGCCAGTTCGCGTTTGCCAGAAGTACATTAAAAAAGATAGAGATTCCCGAAGGGGTAACAGATATTGGCTACGGCGCCTTCTATCACTGTGACAGCCTGGAGAGTGTGTCACTGCCGGATTCTGTGATGAATGTGGAACCTAAAGCCTTCGGATATACGGCTATGATGGAAAACTTTAAAAACGATGGGACGGCCTTTCTGGTGAATGGAGGGGTGCTGCTGGCTTATAACGGCAGTGACAGCCAGGTGTTTGTGCCGGGAGGAATTCGTGTCATTGCGGCTGAGGTTTTTGCAGGGCATGAAGAAATAGAGAGTATCCGGCTGCCGGACAGTGTGATTGTGATAGGAGAGGCAGCCTTTGAAGGCTGTACCGGTCTGCGGCAGGTGAATCTGGGAGCAGGCGTGGAGCAGATTAAGGACAGAGCCTTTGCGGGATGTACCGGCCTTGAAGCAATAAAGCTTCCTGCCTCTGTGCAGGCGGCAGGAATAAAGGCCTTTGGGGATGCCGAAGTGATATATAATGGAAGCAGACCGGAGGAGACTTATGAGCTTTCGGCCACCAGACTCTCCAATGAGCAGTATAGAGAAGTAGTGTTGGAGAATGGGCAGCCGGGGGTGACAGTGGTGGGAGCGGAGCCCTCTGCGGCGCGTCTGGAAGGTGCTGCCAGAAGTTACACTCTGAATGTAGAGCAAAAGACAGATTTGTCAGAGATGGAGACTGCATGGAGACGTGCGATGAACACAGAAATGCCTGAAGACATGGCAGTGTACGATCTACAGCTTACGGATAACAGTGGTATACCGCTGACTAAGCTGGGGCGCAGCGGACTGAATGTAGTACTGCCCCTGCCGGAGTCCCTTGTCGGTCAGGAACTGAAGCTGGTGACGCTGGATCGGAACGGACAGCTGGAGGCAGTGGGAGTGGAACGGGTGACGCTGGAAGGCGTGGAATGCTTCAGGTTCCGCACAACTCATCTGTCGCTGTTCGGTGTATACGGCGTGGGTCCGGGGGAGTCAGAAATCCGGGAAGTGAATGTCTCCATGAATAGTATGAGCGCCGGGCCGGGCGGCATGAAATCGGGAGAAAGCAGCAAAGCCGGTATTCTGATTCTGAAATTTACAGTAGGAGCGGCTATGCTGATTACAGGCATGAGTCTGTTTCTGTGGGGAACAATGCGGCCAAAGAAAAGAAAATAAGCGCAGACATTTTCGCTGATTGAATACAGAACAAAAATAAGTGTCAGAGCATAGAATATCTGTAAATGATATGCCGGGGCGCTTATTTTTATGCAGCGGGTGCGGAAGCAAATTGAATTTTTTTCTGAATACGGAATGGCGGACGGCGCGGGAGTTACTATAGCGGTACTGGATTCGGGGATGTGCGGTCATCCGGATTTGGTGGGGAAAACCCTGGAATTTCAAGACTTTGTGGGAAGCCGGGGAACGCTGTATGATGATAACGGGCACGGAACCCATGTGTGCGGCATCCTCTGCGGAAGCGGCGGACTGTCAGGAGGAAGATACAGAGGGATGGCGCCGGGAGCCAGACTTGTGATAGGCAAGGTGCTGGATAAAAACGGAGATGGTTCCACGGAGGCCATGCTGTCGGGATTGGACTGGATTTTGGAAACGCGCAAGAGATACCGCATCCGTATACTGAATATTTCCGTAGGCATCGGAAATCTGGAGGAAAAGACGAAGGAGCGGGCGCTTCGGGATAAGGTAGAACAGGTTTGGGACAGCGGAATTCTGGTGGTCTGTGCGGCAGGAAATAAGGGCCCCGGAGACGGAAGTATTTCCGATGTAGGCGGAAGCCCAAAAGTAATTACGGTGGGCTGCCACGATGGGGCATACCACAGGAGCGATTCCGGGCTCTGCGAAGCCTATTCCGGCAGAGGCAGCAAAAACAGCAGTCCCCGCAAGCCGGATATTGTGGCACCGGGAACAGATATTATGTCCTGCAGTGTGAACTATTATAAAAGAAGCGCCTATATTGCAAAAAGCGGTACATCCATGGCCACACCCATTGTGTCCGGGGCTGCTGCGCTTGCGTTTCAGCGGTTTCCTTATATGTCCAACGAGGAATGCAGGCAGAAGCTGCTGTTCACGGCTACGGATCTGCACCTGCCCTGGAATCAGCAGGGCTGGGGCATGGTAAATGTAAGGCGGCTTTTGGGATGAGATTGCCGGCACCTTAATAACAAAATAAGTTGACACATTTCGTATAATTGTATACAATCATACAAGGGCAGTGCAAAGCCGCCGATTATTACGGAAAGGTGCAGAGAGACTATGAGAGATAATTCAACATTTCAGAATCGTCCAATTGCGATGAACCAGAAAAATAATCTTCTGGAAATTGAAGAGCATATGTATATTTTGGATGATGTGGAAAAACCAAATGTATTCCGCAATATGTTCCCCTACTCCGAAATACCGAAGATTCCCTTCAATGACAGGATTGTGCCCCACAATATGCCGAAAAATATATGGATTACGGATACGACCTTTCGGGATGGACAGCAGTCCAGAGCACCATATACTACAGAGCAGATTGTCACTATTTTTGACTATTTACATAAGCTGGGAGGCCCTGAGGGGATGATACGCGCCAGCGAGTTTTTCCTGTACAGTAAGAAGGACAGGGATGCAGTGTACAAGTGCATGGAGCGGGGATATGAATTCCCTGAGGTTACCAGCTGGATACGTGCCAGCAAGGAAGATTTTAAACTGGTGAAACAGATAGGAATGAAGGAGACGGGGATTCTCGTCAGCTGCTCTGATTACCACATTTTCCTGAAATTGAAAATGACAAGACGCCAGGCCATGGATCACTATTTAAGCGTCATCAGGGAATGTCTGGAGGAGGGCATCAGTCCCCGCTGTCACCTGGAGGATATTACAAGGGCGGACATTTACGGCTATGTGGTTCCCTTCTGCCTGGAGCTGATGAAGCTGATGGAGGAGTACAGGATTCCCATTAAAATCAGGGCCTGCGATACTATGGGGTACGGAGTAAACTTCCCGGGAGCCGTTATTCCCCGGAGCGTTCAGGGCATTATTTATGCTATACACACTCACGCCGGGGTGCCTCACGAATTGATTGAGTGGCACGGGCATAACGATTTTTACAAAGCGGTGAGCAATTCAACCACTGCATGGCTTTACGGCTGTTCCGGCGTAAACACGTCCCTCTTCGGCATTGGCGAAAGAACGGGCAATACGCCGCTGGAGGCAATGGTGTTTGAGTATGCACAGCTAAAGGGCGACTTAAACGGCATGGACACTACGGTGATTACAGAGCTGGCTGAGTATTATGAGAAAGAAATAGGCTATCGGATTCCGCCCAGAACGCCCTTTGTGGGGAAGAATTTTAATGTGACAAGGGCCGGCATCCATGCGGATGGGCTGCTGAAAAACGAAGAAATTTACAATATCTTTGACACGGAAAAATTTCTGAAACGGCCGGTGCTCTGCGCTATTTCCAACACCTCCGGCCTGGCGGGAATTGCCCATTGGATTAATACCTACTACAGACTGAAGGGCGACAGCCAGGTGGAGAAAAATTCGGAACTTGTGGCGGAGATTAAGAAGTGGGTGGACGGAGAGTATGCGGACGGGCGTGTAACGGTCATGACGGACGAGGAGATTGTGGCATGTGTGAACAGGGTCTGTCTGGAAAAGGGCCTGACGATTTGCAATAAGGATGGATAAGAAATGAGTAATTATGATGTAAAGCAGGAGGTTACGGACAAGTACTCCCTGCGGGGGCGGGTTTTTCATAAGCTGAGGCAGGACATTCTCAGTGGAAAATACGAGGAACACGAAGAACTGCGGGAGGTGGCAATCGGCGAAGAACTGGGAGTCAGCCGCACTCCTGTCCGGGAGGCATTCCGCCAGCTGGAGCTGGAAGGGCTGATCCAGATTATTCCTAATAAGGGGGCCTATGTTACAGGTATCACGGAGAAGGATGTTAAGGACATTTATATGATTCGGTCGCATCTGGAGGGACTTTGTGCCCGCTGGGCCACGGAGCATATCACAAAGGAACAGATGGACGAGATGGAAGAGAATGTCTACCTTGGGGAATTTCATGCGGCAAAGGGGCAGCTGGAGCAGCTGGCGGAGCTGGACAACCGCTTTCACGATATTCTCTATGAAGCCTGTGACAGCAAGATGCTGGAGCATCAGCTGAAGGATTTTCACCAGTATGTGCTGCGGGTAAGAAAAAAGACGCTGGCAAACGCAAACAGAGGACCTAAGTCCAACGAGGAGCACAAGAAAATCATGGAGGCTATTAAGGCGGGGAATGCCGAACTGGCGGAACAGCTGGCTCATCAGCATATGATTAACGCTTATGAAAATATGGTAAAGAACGGGCTGCATGAAGCTTATGAGCAATGTGCGGAGAAGCCTTTTTAAGAGCCCTTAGAGGATTATGCCGTCTGAAGGCGGCGGAAAGCGAGGAAAAATGGAAAAGATTAAAATGACTACTCCTCTTGTGGAGATGGACGGAGACGAGATGACCAGGATTCTCTGGCAGATGATTAAGGAGGAGTTGTTACTGCCCTTTGTGGATTTAAAGACTGAGTACTATGACCTGGGGCTGGAAAACCGCAATGCCACAGACGACCGGGTGACGGTGGATTCTGCCAATGCCACTTTGAAGTACGGTGTGGCCGTCAAGTGTGCCACCATCACGCCTAACGGGGCAAGAATGAAGGAATATGACCTGAAGGAGATGTGGAAGAGTCCCAACGGAACCATCCGCGCCATTCTGGACGGAACCGTGTTTCGGGCGCCTATTCTGGTGAAAGGTATTGTGCCCTATGTGAAAAACTGGACGAAGCCCATCACCATTGCCCGCCACGCCTATGGCGATGTGTATAAGAATACGGAAATCAAGGTGCCCGGCCCGGGCAGGGCGGAACTGGTTTTTACTGCGGCTGATGGAACAGAGACCAGGGAGCTGATTCATGATTTTGACGGAGCGGGCATCCTTCAGGGCATACATAACACGGAAAAGTCTATTTCCAGTTTTGCCAGGGCATGCTTCAGTTACGCTGTGGATACAAAGCAGGATCTGTGGTTTTCAACCAAAGACACCATATCCAAACAGTATGACCACACCTTTAAGGACATCTTTCAGGAGATTTATGACAGGGAGTTCAGACAGCAGTTTGAGAAGCTTGGAATTGAATATTTTTACACTCTGATCGATGATGCTGTAGCCCGTGTTATCCGTTCAGAGGGAGGCTTTATCTGGGCCTGCAAGAACTATGACGGTGATGTCATGTCCGATATGGTCGCCACCGCTTTCGGCGCTGTGTCTATGATGACTTCCGTGCTGGTTTCTCCGAACGGAGTATATGAGTATGAGGCGGCCCATGGAACGGTGCAGCGCCATTATTATAAGCATCTGAAGGGGGAGGAGACCTCCACCAATTCTATCGCCACGATTTTTGCGTGGACCGGGGCGCTTAGGAAACGCGGGGAACTGGATGGCAACAGTGAGCTGCAGTCATTTGCGGATAAGCTGGAAACAGCGTGTATTAAGACTGTGGAGGACGGAAAGATGACAAAGAGCCTTTCTCTCATTTCGACCTGCGAGAATCCTGTCATCTTAAACAGCCTGGAGTTTATCCGTGCAATCCGCTCCACATTGGAGGGATTGCTGTAGCAATGTTCCACAATCCGTTGACATTTTTTTGCAACCTGATATGATAGGATTATGGAGAATGAACAGAGATGGAAGAGAAGGGAATTTCGCAGGCCGTCATCGGGCGGCTGCCCCGGTATTTCAGGTATCTGGGTGAGCTGAAGGACGAGGGCGTGGAGAGAATATCATCTCAGGATTTGAGCGGACTTATGAAGGTTACGGCATCTCAGATCCGGCAGGATTTCAATAATTTCGGCGGTTTCGGACAGCAGGGCTACGGTTACAACGTGGAATATCTCTATGACGAAATCGGCAAGATACTGGGATTGAACAGAAAGCATAATTTTATTATTGTGGGAGCCGGAAATCTGGGGCGCGCGCTGGGGAACTACATGAACTTTGAGCGCCGGGGATTTATCTTCAGAGGGATGTTTGACCGGGATCCGGATCTGGTGGGAAAGCGCGTAAGGGGCGTGGAGATTATGCCCATGGAGAAGTTGGATTCCTTTGTGCGGGAGAATGACATCGACATCGCCGTGCTGACGATTCCGAAAGCCGGTGCCGAGGCGGCGGCAGACCAGCTGGTGCAGAACGGAATCAAGGCAATCTGGAATTTTGCTCATGTGGACTTGAATGTTCCGGAGGGAATACAGGTGGAAAACGTTCATCTTTCTGACAGCCTGATGAAGCTTTCTTATAATATTGACCGCTATGAGAATGAGCAGGCCGGGAGGTGAATACCGGAGAAGTGTGCTGACCGGCCCATGGGGAAAGGCATGATTTTATTATGAAACAACAGTTTTCCGAGGCACTTCAGGGAAAAAAAATCCCGATTCTTACACTGGATAACAAATGGTATCGTCTGCTGGACGAGGAGGCCAGAAAGAGTATAGCGGGAACGGAGGAACAGTTGAATGCCCTGCTGAAAAGGCAGGGTAAACTGAACACGGAAACAAAGGACATCAAAAAGCTGAAAAAGAAGCTGATGAGCGAGATTGTGACTATGGCGGATGAGGCGGAACAGAAAGGCGATGAGGGGCTGACGAAGCAGCTGGAGCAGCATAAAAGGATGGTGGAGGAATGCAACGAACGCCTGGAGGAATATCAGGATGAGCTGATTGATCTTCCCCGTGAAATCGACCGGCTGAATTTTGAACTGATGCTTGCAACCATGGATTGCTGTTATGCAACCATGCAGGAAAATACAGAGGGAATCCAGGAGATTTCAAAGTGGGTGAAAGATGTCCGCGTTGAATTAAAAAAGCAGCTGGTGAGAAAGCAGGAGATGGAGCAGCGGAATCATGCTATTTATTCCTATATGCACGATGTCTTTGGCGCCGAGGTGTTGGAGCTCTTTGATATGACATATAATCCGGAGGAACAACATCCGAAATAAAAGACTGCTGCGAAAGCTGTAGTCTTTTTTTGGTGAGGAGGAAAGCGATGAAATATCTGGTGACTGCGGAGGAAATGCGCAGGATTGACAGCTTTACCATAGAGGAGATCGGAATCCCTGGGCTGGTGCTTATGGAGCGGGCGGCGCTGACGGCCCGGGAAGCGGTAGAGAACTACTGCGCGGAGCATCCGGATGCGGGAAAAACAGTGCTTGTTATGGCTGGAGTGGGGAATAACGGCGGAGATGGGCTGGCGCTGGCGCGGATGCTTTCAGAGGCGGGCTTTTATGTGGAAATATGGATTGTGGGAGAATCTGCAAAGGCATCGGAGCAGTGGCGGCAGCAGAAAAAAATTTTGGAGCATTATGCAGTGGATTTTTGTTCCAAACCAACGGAAAATGAATATACTATCTTAGTCGATGCGCTGTTCGGTGTAGGATTGTCCAGAGAAATTTCCGGCGTTTATGAGAGCGCAGTGGAGCTGTTTAACGGACTTAAGGGGTGGAAAATTGCCCTGGATATGCCCAGCGGCGTGGACTCGGACACGGGCAGAATCCTGGGAAAGAGCAGTGTCCGGGCGGATGAGACAGTCACCTTCGGATTCAGCAAGCGGGGGCTGACGCTCTATCCCGGCTGTCTGTCGGCAGGAAGGGTCACTATTGCCCACATAGGAATTCCTGAATCAGCTTTTGACGGCGTCTTGCCAGGCATGTTTACCCTGGATGAAAGCCCGGAGGAACTTCTGCCAAAGCGGTGTCCCTGGGGAAACAAGGGTACTTTCGGGAAGGTGCTGCTGATTGCCGGAAGCATAGGGATGGCCGGAGCCGCCGTGCTGGCTGCAAAGGCGGCATACCGGGCGGGGGCAGGGATGGTAAGGGTTATCACACCGGCCGGGAACAGAGAGATTATACAGGTATCCGTGCCGGAAGCGATGGTGGGGACGGAAGAAGAGCTTACACTCTATTTTGACTGGGCGGATGTCATTGCCATTGGCCCCGGTCTGGGAAAAAGCGCCGGAGCCCGGCGGATGCTGGCTGAGGCGCTGTCAGGCAGTTCTCTTCCCCTTTTGATTGATGGGGATGGGCTGAATCTGCTGGCGGAGAATACTGATATTCGGCGTAGCCTGGCGGAGCAGGGCAGAGCAGGAAGAAGCATTGTGCTGACTCCCCATGTGGGCGAGCTTGCAAGGCTGTTGGGAAAAGAAATTCCGGAAATTCAGGAAAATGTTGCAGGCTGCGGCAGAGATCTGGCCATGGAGCTTCAGACTGTTGTGGCAGCAAAGGACGCCAGAACCTTTATCTGCAAAGAGGGTGAGCCCGTTTGTGTAAACTTAAGCGGCAACAGCGGGCTTGCCGCCGCCGGAAGCGGAGATGTACTTGCAGGGTTTATTGCGGGCCTTATGGCACAGGGAATGAGTCCTTACCGGGCGGCCTGCGTGGGGGCATATGTCCACGGACGCAGAGCGGAAGAGGCGGTATTTATACGGGGCGAGCATGCCTGTATGGCGGGAGATTTGCTGAAATAAAGCTATTGGAAGTATAGGAGAATGCAATGAGAGAGATACAAAACATACCGGATTACTGCTGCAGAGGCTATATCGAAGTGGATTTGGACGCCATTGCCGGAAATGTGCGTAAGATGAAGGAAAGGCTGACGCCTGGAACGAGAATTATGGGCGTGATCAAAACGGACGGCTATGGCCATGGCAGCGTACCGATTGCCGCGAAGCTGGAAAAGCAGGATTTTATGTGGGGATTCGCGGTGGCTACGATGGAGGAGGCTCATGAACTGCGGTTGGCGGGCATCAGGAAGCCTATACTGATTCTGGGTTATACCTTTCCCTATTGCTATGAGCAGCTGGCAGAGGAAGAAATCCGTCCGGCGGTATTTCGCAGGGACAGCCTGGAACAGCTGGAGGCCGCGGCAAAGAGGACGGGCAGGACCATAAAGACACATATCAAAGTTGACACAGGCATGAGCAGGATTGGCATCACACCGGATGAAGAGGGGCTGAGGCTGATTGAGGATTTAAAGAAAAGAGAAGGAATCGAGGTTGAAGGAATCTTTACCCATTTTGCCAGGGCGGATGAGACGGACAAATCAAGCGCGGAGGAACAGTTGGAGGTATTCAGCCGCTTTGCGGATATGGCGGAGAAGCGGCTGGGCCGCCCCATTCCTTTGAAGCATTGTTCCAACAGCGCCAGCATTCTGGAAATGCGCCGGGCGGATATGGATGTGGTGCGTGCGGGAATTGCGCTTTATGGCATGTGCCCTTCGGAGGAGGTGCGGGGAGAGGCACTGGATCTGAAGCCGGCGTTGTCTCTGTACAGCCGTATCGTCTATCTCAAGACCATTCACAGGGGTCAGTCTGTCAGCTATGGCGGAACCTTTACGGCGGATCGGGATATGAGGATTGCCACCATACCGTTAGGATATGGGGATGGTTATCCCAGAAGTCTGTCGGGGAAGGGATATGTCCTGATCTGCGGGAAGAGAGCGCCGATTCTGGGCAGAATCTGCATGGACCAGTTTATGGTGGATGTTTCGGATATTCCTGAGGCGGAGGAGGGCGGAAGGGTGGTTCTTCTGGGCTCCGATGGCGAAGCATGTATCAGTGCGGAGGAACTTGGAAAACTCTCCGGACGGTTCAATTATGAACTGATCTGTGATTTCGGGAAGCGGATTCCGAGAATTTACAGGGGGGAAGAAAATTACGCTGAATAAAGTGCCGGAAAGCGGCAATACTTTTTCCTGAACATAATAGCAATTTGGAGGGAAAATGAGACGAGGAGATGTATATTATGCAGATTTAAGACCGGTTATCGGATCGGAGCAGGGAGGCATCAGGCCGGTTCTGATTGTACAGAACGATGTGGGAAACAAGCACAGTCCGACGGTTATCTGCGCGGCAATCACCTCTAAGATGAACAAGGCGAAGCTGCCTACACACATTGAACTGAATGCGGCCCTGTACGATATGGATAAGGATTCCGTTGTGCTTCTGGAGCAGCTGCGTACAATCGACAAGAAGCGTTTAAAGGACAAAGTATGCCACTTAGATGGAGATATTATGCGGAGAGTAAACCATGCGTTGATGGTGAGTCTGGAACTGGATACATAAGCAAGACGCAGTTCTTGACGAACACCGGGGAAAATGGTATATTTATGGATAGTCTGGTCTTTCGACCGATGAGAAACTTAAACTGGAGGAAAAAATTTAAAAATGGACGACGGTTCTGCGGCCAGTATAATTTTATTTGTTGTTTTATTGCTGATTGATATGTTTTTCTACGGATTCGGGGCGGCTATCAGCGCGCTGAATGAAAAGGAGGTGGAACGGAGGGCCGATGAGGAGAAGGACAAAAGGTCCATAAAGCTCAAAAGGATAATCGGCAATCCCACAGAGTATGTAAATACAGTGCAGTTGATAACCACACTGATCAATGTGATTATTGGCGCCACACATCTGGGAATTTTGCTCCGCTCCATACGAAACGGGCTTCTTTTTCTTGTGGAGAAGCAAATGGGGCTGAAGGTTGTGGCGGTACAGGTGTTTCTGGTAATTGCGGCAGTACTGTCTACGCTGCTGATTTTATACATAACACTGACACTGGGCGTTCTTCTGCCAAAGAAGATTGCTGCAAGGGTGCCGGAGAAGTGGGCGTATGCCTGTATTAATCCTGTCTATTTTGTGACGAAACTGCTCTCACCCTTTACGGGGCTTGTGACGGTGACAGTGAAGGGAATCTTAAGACTGTTCGGCATGGGCAGCGACGCAAACGAGGGGGATGTGACAGAGGAAGAAATCATTCATATGGTGAACGAGGGCCATGAGCAGGGGATTATTCAGGCCAGTGAGGCGAAGATGATCTCCAATATCTTTGAGCTTGGCGACAAGGAAGCCCAGAACATTATGACGCACCGCAACAATGTAGTAGCTATTGATGCGGATACACTGCTGAAGGATGCGATTGCCTTCATGCTGGATGGAAAGAACAGCCGATATCCGGTCTATGAGGAAAACATAGACCATATTGTGGGTATTTTGCATTTAAAAGACGCTATGCGTTTCCATGGTTCCGGGGAAAAACAGGATGTGCCGCTTCGGGAACTGGAGGGGCTGATGCGGGAGCCTTATTTTGTGCCCCAGACTAAAAATATTGATGAACTCTTCCGGGAAATGCAGGCGGAAAAACTGCAGATGGTCATTGTGGTGGACGAGTACGGTCAGACAGACGGTCTGGTGGCTATGGAGGATATTCTGGAGGAAATTGTGGGGAATATCCTGGATGAGTATGATGTGGAGAGCGAGTATATCGAGGAGAAGGGAAATGACGAGTATGTCATTGAAGGCATAACGCCCCTGGAGGAGCTGGAAGAACGTTTCGGAATTTCCTTTGAAGACGAAGATTTTGAGACGCTGAACGGATTCCTGATTTCAAGAATGGACAGGATTCCGGAGCCGGACGAGCAGTTTGATGTGGATTACAGCGGATTTCATTTTAAGGTCCTTAAGGTGGAGAACAAGATGATACAGAGCGTACTTGTCACAAAGCTGGCAGAGCCGGAGCAGCAGCCGGAAGAGGATGATTGAACTGCGCTTCAGGGCGCCGGGTGCCGATGGCTGCAATAATTGCGCCTTGAATCAGGGAACAGGCTGTGATACAATCAGAGCGGGAAAGATAAATCAGGAGAAAAGAGGAGTAACAGTATGTCAGGACATTCAAAATTCGCGAACATTAAGCATAAAAAGGAAAAGAACGATGCCGCTAAGGGCAAGATATTTACCATTATCGGGAGAGAGATTGCAGTGGCTGTGAAGGAAGGCGGTCCCGATCCTGCAAATAATTTCAAACTGGCTACGGTCATTGCCAAGGCAAAGGCAAACAATATGCCCAATGATACCATAGAGAGAGGCATCAAGAAGGCGGCGGGAGATGTGGGAAATGTTACTTACGAGTATGTTACCTACGAAGGGTATGGCCCCAATGGAATTGCAATTATTGTGGATGCCCTTACGGACAATAAAAACCGTACTGCGGCAAATGTGAGGAGCGCATTTACCAAGGGTCAGGGGAATGTAGGTACTCCGGGCTGTGTATCCTTTATGTTTGACAAGAAGGGGCAGATTATCATCGACAGGGAGGAATGTGATTTGGATGCGGACGACCTGATGATGACGGCTCTGGATGCGGGCGCCGAAGATTTCAGCGAGGAAGAAGACAGTTTTGAGGTGCTTACCGACCCTGACAGCTTTGAGGAGGTTCGGTCGGCGCTGGAAAAGGCGGGTATTCCCATGATGAGTGCGGAAGTGACGATGATTCCTCAGAATTATGTCAGCCTGACGGATGAGACGGCTGTTAAGAATCTGCAGAAGACGCTGGATCTGCTGGAGGATGATGATGACGTCCAGGCGGTTTACCATAACTGGGATGAGTAAATGGCGGCAATGCCCGCCGGGGAAGAGATAATTTGACGGCACCACCTTCAGCGGTGGTGCCTTGTACTTTTGGATGTAAGGGGAAAGGAACAGATACATGGACAAGCTGGCAATTGTGGTGCCCTGCTATAATGAGGAAGAGGTTTTAAAGATTGCGTCAAAGGCTCTTCGTGACGTGCTGACTGATTTGATTCGAAAGGGAAAAATTTCGGAGGACAGCTTTATATTATTTGTCAATGATGGCAGCAGAGACAGAACATGGGATCTGATAGAAGAGGAGCATGCAGCTTATCCGGATCAGGTCTGCGGCGTTAAGCTTGCGGGTAATGTAGGACATCAGTTTGCGCTGACAGCGGGACTTATGACGGCAAAGGATATGAGCGATGTGACGGTGTCCATCGACGCGGATTTGCAGGATGACGTGAATGTCATCGAGGAGATGATTGACAAATTCCACGGCGGCTGTGATATTGTGTATGGCGTCAGGAGGGAGAGAAAGACGGATACCTTCTTCAAGCGTACCTCAGCACAGATGTTTTATAAGCTTATGAACCTTATGGGGGTGAAGACCGTATATAACCATGCGGATTTTCGTCTGATGTCCAAGCGTGCGGTGGAGGAGTTTTCCAGGTACAGGGAAACAAATCTGTTTTTGCGGGGAATGATGCCTCTGATTGGGTATCAGACGGACAGTGTTTACTATGACCGTAAGGAGCGTGTGGCAGGGGAGTCCAAGTATCCTTTGAAAAAGATGGTGGCTCTTGCCTTTAACGGCATTTCTTCCTTCAGTGTAAAGCCAATCAGCCTGATATTGGGTTTGGGGCTGTTCATTATTTTTGTGTCGGTAATTGCGTTGGTGTATGCCCTGATTTCCTATTGTACCGGCCATGTGGTGCCGGGCTGGACATCGCTGATTCTTTCCATTTGGTTTCTGGGAGGGCTGCAGCTTCTTGCCATCGGTATGGTGGGACAATATATCGGAAAAGTTTATATTGAGGTGAAACAGAGACCCCGGTACAATATTGAGAAAATTCTGACCTCCGGGAAAATTTGCACTGAGGATAAAATTTCCGACGAAGGCAAAATTTTCACTGAAAGTGAAAAGTAGGAATACGGTTATGAGTTGGAAGAAAAATGTATTCAGTTATCTGCTTTGGGTTCTCTATGCAGTGACGGCGGAGGTGGGACTGGTATGCCTGGTGGATGCAGTATGTGATTCCGCAGGGGTGGAAATTTATATAGGAACCATCGCCAGTGCTCTGTATATAATAGCTGCCGGACTGGGGGTTTACCTGGTACACCGTCTGGTGTCGAAATATTCAGGGAAGGACAGGAAGAATCGTTCCCTGCGGATTGTGGCGGAGGCTGTTGCCATGATACTTCTTCTGGTAACAGGACTTGTGCTGAGAATCAGAGGGCTGGGAGACGCAGTGGAAGGGAATGCATATTATGAACTGGCCGCTATGATATCCGAGGAGGACATTCCGTGGTTTGCCCACGGCGCCATAGGTCTTTATATACAGATGCTTCACGGACTGTTTTATTTTCTGGGCAATAAGCTGGCGGTGGCAGTATGGGCGCAGATTCTGCTGCAGCTGGGTGCGATGCTGCTGTTGTATTTCGCTGTCAGGCAGTCCGCGGGCAGTGCGGCGGCAATTGTAATGCTGGGATTTGGCATGTTTTCTTCCTATCTGATAGAGGAGGCTTCCAGCCTGTCTCCGACTATGCTTTATCTTTTTTTCTGGGCGGCGGCTTTGCTGTTGACTGTGACAGCGGCAAGATTAAAAAAAAGCTTGTGGGGATTTCCTGTTGTCGGTCTTGTGATTTCCTTTGCAGCTTATCTGGATGTAGCGGGATGCCTTTTGCTTTTGATTTCCGCGGCAGTTATTTTCTGTGAGGAGGAAGAAGGGTCGAAGAAGGGCCGAAGGCGGAAATGTCTTATTCTTTGTCTTGCAGGCGCAGGAGCGGGATTTGTTGGTTGTGCCCTGATGGATTCCCTGATGCACGGAAGGGCTTTTGCCGAGGTGCTGGCCGGGTGGTTTCAGCTGTATCGTCCACAGGGATTCAAGCTGCCTGTTTCGGTGAATGTGCCGGGAACAACGGCGAAGGGCATGGCGGAATATATTCTTTTATTTTGTGTTCTGACGCTGGGCATGTTTTCATTTTGGAGGAACAGGCGGAGCGATTACAGAAAGGCGTGGATTATACTGTTGGTTGTCCTGCTGCCTGCAGGCTGTTTTGGCATTTTTACGGAGGAGATGCCCATGGGACTTTATCTGTATCTGCTGTTGGCAATCATGGCGGGAATCGCCGTGGAAGAATGCATTCGAGTGGAAAAGCCGGCGCCAGAGGCGGCGCTGCTGATGGCCGCGGGAATCGGTTCCCCGATGGAACTGTCCCCGGAACCGGCGTGCGGAGAGACTGCCCCGCAATCGGAGAAGGGGGCTGGCGGCGCTGGGCAGACGGATAATGAGGGTGCCTCGCAGCCCGGGAAGGTGAAGCTGATTGAGAATCCGCTGCCGCTTCCTAAAAAGCATGTAAAGAAGAAGTTGGATTATGGTATGGAAGTACCGGCCGGAAAGGACGATTTTGACCTGGAGGTGGATGAGAAGGACGACTTTGATATCTGACAGGATGTGTTGTCTGCTGAAAGTGCGCATTATTTTTTTGAATATGGAGATGATATCAGGGGAGTGCAATGCGCTCCCCTGATTTAATTATAGGAAAGTACGTCTCAGCAAAAAGCAGACTTCTGAGATGCGGTGCAGAAACGGAGGAAAAATATGTCGGACGGAAAAAAGGGCACGCAGATTGAAAAAGAACAGCATAGGGATGAGAGAATCGAAAAGACAGGACAGGCCACGCTGGATGAGAATAACCGACTGGAAAACATTCATCTGATTTCCATAATCGGGGAAATAGAAGGGCATGACAATCTCAACAGTAATTCCAAGACCACAAAGTATGAGCACATTCTGCCGAGCCTGGCGGCCATTGAGGACAGCAGCGATATTCAGGGTGTGCTGGTGCTGCTGAATACTATGGGCGGAGACGTGGAGGCGGGACTTGCCATTGCGGAGATGATTGCATCCTTAAGCAAGCCTACGGTTTCGCTGGTGCTGGGAGGCAGCCATTCCATAGGGGTTCCCATTGCAGTGAGTACGGATTATTCCTATATTGTGCCCACAGGCACTATGGTGATTCATCCGGTACGCATGAGCGGCATGGTTATCGGAGTGCCTCAGACCTTTGATTATTTCAAATTGATTCAGGACAGAATCACAGGCTTTATATGCAGCCACTGCAGGGCGGATAAGCAGAAGCTGGAGCAGCTGATGATGGAGACCGGAGTACTAACCAAGGACATGGGAACCATACTTGTGGGAGAGGAGGCGGTAAAGCATGGAATTATCGACGAAGTGGGCGGAATCAACAAGGCGATGAAGAAGCTTCACGAGCTGATTGCAACAGTTGCAAAAACATGATTTTATGCTATAATAGAACTTGGATAATATTTAGTTTCTACTATATAATTACTATTTTTTATCGGAGAATAATTAAGTGGCAGAGAACAGAATAAAGGAACCGAAGCGATGGCAGCTGAGACATGCGGCAGGTTCTTATTGGCTGCTGGACATGATGCAGGGGCCGGATGACAGGAAACCGCCGCTCTCGCTGAATCAGGCCGGAGCGGAGATTTGGGAGTGTTTACAACAGGGGATGAAAGAGGAAGCTGTTGCAGAGCAGATGAGCAGCCGGTATCAGATTGACAGGGAAAGCGCGCTGGCGGACGTGCGTGGTTTTCTGGCCGGTCTGGAGGCAAAGGGGATTGCTATTGGGTAAGAATTAAGCAGCGGCGGGGGTACGGTAGGAAAAATATGAATATATTGCTGATTGGCGGAGCGGGTAATCTGATCAATAATCTGATTATCAAACTGAATAAAGAGGGACACAGAATATCCCTGCTGACAGGGGATCGCTATGGGAAGGCTTCCTATCAGCGCGCGTTTGAAAAATATAATTTTCCCTATGAAAGCGACAGTCTGAAAGAGATTTTTGAGAGCGTCAGGCCGGAGCTTACCATTTTTATGGGTGCATATGACACAAATTTTAAATGGACCGGCGAGGGTGTTGAGCGGGAGGCAGTTCGCTTTTCAGGCAGTCTGATGAATATACTCATGGCGTATTCCCAGTATACAGAGGGAAGATTTCTGTACCTCTCCACTCAGGATGTGTATGGGGAAAACTATCCGGGGGTCATAGAGGAGACGGAGCCGGTGACGCCGGATGGTATTCCTGCAATGGTGTGGTCTCAGGGTGAAGAAATGTGTGAAAACTACCGGAAAAGCTGCGGAAAGGACATAATCGTCCTGCGGCTGGATCATGTGTACGGTATTCCGGAGAACCGCAGGGATGCAAGGGACATCTGCAGCCGCATGTGTCTTGAGGCTCTGGAGAGCAAGCGTATTACCGTGGGGGAGAATCATGTGTTTTCCCTCCTTTATGTGACTGACGCGGTGGAGTTTATACATCGTCTGGCTATGTGCCAGGAACACAGAAGTTCTGTCTATAATCTTTCTTCCATGAGGGAACTGACTGAGACTTCTCTGGCGGACATGATATGTCAGGTCTGGGAAGAGCCTCTGGAGTTGATTCCCGTACAGGATCAGGAGCGCAGAGCCATTCTTTCCAATACCCTATATGAGAGCGAATTCGGAAACCCGTTTTTCTGTGAGGTGCAGGATACGGTAAAAAAGATTACGGCGCAGATGAAAAAGAAATCCCATCTGTTTTTGAACGGCGGGGAAGAAGATAAACCTCTGGGGGACAAAATTAAGGATAAGGCGGGCTGGCTGTTCAAAACCCTGCTTCCTTTTGCGGAAAATCTAATATTGTTTATTCCCTTCTTTATGCTGCATAACCGTGCGGTGGGCAGTGAATATTTTGCAAATCTGGACTTTTATCTGTTATATGTTTTATTGTTTGCTATTGTTTACGGTCAGCACCAGGCTACCCTTTCCGCTGTACTTTCGGTGGCGGGCTATTGTTTTCGGCAGATGTACAGCCGATCTGCTTTTGAGGTCATGTTGGATGCCAATACATATGTGTGGATAGCACAGTTGTTCATTCTGGGGCTGGTAGTAGGCTATATGCGGGACCAGATTACAAAGCTGAAGCAGGAGAGCCGGAGTGAAAGAGAATTTCTGGATATGCAGCTTATGGATATTCAGGACATTAACAGCAGTAACGTGCGTGTGAAAGCAGCCTTGGAGACACAGATAGTCAATCAGAACGACAGTGTGGGAAAAATCTACAGTATCACCTCGGCACTGGACCAATACAGCCCGGAGGAGGTGCTGTTTTATGCCGCTGAGATGCTGGGCAAGCTTTTAAAAAGCAAGGATGTTGCCATTTATACGGTATCAAACCGGGCATACGCGAGACTGTTTTCCTCAACCTCGCCGAAGGCGCGGCAGCTGGGAGGTTCCATACAGTACACGAATATGGGTGAACTGTATGAAACTCTGGTGCAGCGGAAGGTGTTCATCAACCGGAGGATGGAAGAGCATTTTCCGTTGATGGCAAATGCCATTTTTGAGAATGAAGAAATGCAAATGATTATCATGGTATGGGGAATTCCCTGGGAGCGGATGACGCTGGGACAGGCGAACCAGCTGGTAGTCATCAGTGCGCTGATACAAAACGCCGTGCTGCGGGCGAACCGGTATCTTGTAGCCCTGGAGGAACAGCGTTATGTTGCCGGGACGCAGACGCTGAAAACGGAAGCATTCCAGACGCTGGTGAAGGCGTATCTGACAGCCAGAAACAGGGGGTTGACAGAGTGTACGCTGCTGGCGATAAAGGTGGAAGAAAAGGATTATATGGAGGCAGCAAAGCTTTTGGCCGGCAAACTCCGCCAGTCGGACTATATCGGCACACTGGAGGATGGCGGGCTGTACACCCTGCTTGCCAATACAAACGGCGGGGATGCGGAGTATGTTATTCATCGTTTTGCAGAGCTTGGCTATGAGAGCAGCATTGTTGCAAACGGCTAAGCGTGAAAAGGGGGGGCAGGAATGACAACAAAAGAGATTATATTGTGTCTGCTGCTTGGGGCAAATCTGCTTATCGTCCTGGTTTATCTGGCATGGAATCTGCTTCGGAAACATAAAAAAAGCCGCAGCTGTATGATTCGCAGCCTGGTTATGCTCCTCTGCCCGCTGGTGGGGCCTCTGTTTTTTGCCATGTCCCACCTTTTTTACCGTTTGTTTTTTTCTGCTCCCGTGAATCTGGAGGATGTTGTGTTCAGCAAGGAGAGAAAGCGCACCTTTATTCATGCGGAGGAGGATCGGGAGAGGAATCTGGTTCCGCTGGAGGAAGCCATTGAGATTACGGATACCGACAATCTCCGTGGGCTGATGATGAATGTGGTTCGGGGGGACATTCAGAAATCCCTGGCCTCCATCATGCTGGCGCTGAACAGTGAGGATACGGAGACGGCTCACTATGCAGCCAGCGTACTTCAGGATGCTCTGAACGACTTCAGGGCCAATGTGCAGAAGCAGTACAATTTCATTATGGAAGATAAGCCGGAGCAGCTGGAGCTTGCCGAGGCGTTGATAGACTATATGGATCAGGTGCTGGTGCAGCACGTGTTTTCGGATTTGGAGCAGGGACGTTATGTGGGTATTATGGGTGAGGTTTGTGAGCTCTTGTACAATAAGGACAGAACCCGCATGACCAGCGCCAGATATGAGGCAGTCAGCCTCAGGTATCTGGAACTTGAGGATTTTGACAACAGCGAAAAATGGTGTGAGCGGGCGGAGTATCATTATCCCAATACCTTGGCTACTTTTTCCTGTCTGTTGAAATTGTACTTTAACAGCGGGCAGAAACGTAAATTTTTTGAGGTGATTGATGAACTGAAGCATTCTTCCGTAGTGCTGGATCATGAGACGCTTGAACTCATCAGAGTATTTCAATGAGTATGAAGAAAGGGACAGGAATGGTATCTTTTCGGAATTTTTTCAGCATATGCACCATGATGGCAGTGCTGTTTTTCATGTTCCAGTTCTTTCAGCTGTTTAAGGAGAGCGGGAACGCTTACAACACAAATGAATATGTGGGAGAGGCGGTTCTGTCGGGAGCGGAGCAGTGGAACGCTTCAGGGGAGACGGATGCACCCGGAATCCTTTTCCTTGGGAAAGACAAGGGAGAACTGGCTAATGTGGTAAGCCAGTGGTGCCTGTATACAAAGCACAGTCTGACTGTTGCGGAAAGTCTGGAGCAGATGCAGGAGCTTGCACAGGAGAGTCCGGCGGAAATGCTGCTGGTTGACGGCGCCGGGCTGGAGCTTCCGCAGCAGGAGGAGGCACTGCTGGAACTGATGGACGCCGGTCTCACTACGGTTTTCCTACGTCTGCCGGACGCAGAAATCCTGAGAAAATGCGAGAAGCTGCAACAGCTTCTGGGAATTGCCAGGGTGCGGAATCTGTCTGTGGAGACAGAAGGAATCCAGATGTATTCGGGCTTCCTTCTGGGGGGAGAGGCAGTATACAAGACTACGGAGGAGATGAACGAGAGGCAGAAGGAACTTCAGGATATGGAGCTTGCAATGCCCTGGTATCAGCTGGGAACAGGCACCAAGGTTTATATGACAGGGCTGCTTGATGAGGACGAGACAGACAGGGAACTTTTTCCGCCTGTTATCTGGAGAAACAGCTATAAGGGAACCCTTGTGTTTGCAGTAAACGGTGATTATATGACACAGCTTACGGGAATAGGGCTTCTGGATGCGTTTTGCTATGAATGGCAGGATTATTATCTGTATCCCATCATAAATGCGGAGAATGTTACAGTGGCAGGTTTTCCGGGTTTTGCAGATGAAAATGCGGACAGGATTATGGAGTTGTACAGCCGCAGTCCCGGTACTGTGCAGCAGGACGTTATGTGGCCGGGACTGTACGCCCTCTCAGAGAAAAACCGTCGGAAGCTTACATTCTGTTTGATGCCGCAGTATGATTATGGGGATGAAATTGAGCCGGTGAGCGATAATGTTGTTTTCTTTCTGCAGCAGATGAAGGAAATCGGCGGAGAGGCAGGCCGCACCCTTGAATACAGAGGTGATGTGACATTGGCGGAAAAACTGGACAGGGACAGAACATTCTGGAAGCAGAATGCCGGAACATATCAGGTTTCTGCTTATTACGCCGGTGAGGATCTAAGCGGGGAAGAGAGAGAGGCGCTGAACGGGAAAAGCCTGGAAGATGTGAGGACGGTGGTAACCGGCTATCATCAGGGCGAAAGCCTGGTTTCTTACTATAATCAGGCGGTTACGGTGCAAAGTATCACCGGGTATGCGGAAAGCTACAGTTACACCAGAGATTTGCAGAGGAGGAGTCTGGAGACGGCTCTGGGGTATTATAATCTGTTGCTGGATTTAAAGCCGGCGCTCTGGCCGGAATCCAGGGAGGAGCAGTGGGAAAATTATTTTGATGTGATTTCCAGCAACATCAGCACCTATTGGAGCGGTCAAACCGGATTTGAAAGCACCACGCTGACAGAGAGCGACGGCAGGGTGCGGAATTTCCTGAATCTGGGCTATTCACAGAGCAGGGAGGCGGATACCATCACACTGAAGGTGGAAGGGGTTCAGGAAGCGTGGTTCCTTCTGCGGACACATGGCGAGGCAATAACAAAGATACAGGGCGGGGAATACAGTGTTTCTGAGAAAGATGTTTATTTGATTCATGTCACTGATTCTACCGTACAGATACAGTTGGAAAAAGAGGACGGACAGACAGGCTTTTATTTTTCTTAAGCGACGCTGCAAGGGGAGAAAAGAATTTTGAAAATATGTATTATAGCAGAGGGCTGTTACCCCTATGTGGTAGGAGGGGTGTCCAGCTGGATTCATAGTATGATAAAGGCATTTCCTCAGGTGGAGTTTGTGGTTCTTGCCATAGTTTCCGGCCGTTCCCAGAGTGGAAAATTCTCTTACGAGCTGCCGGATAATCTGACAGAAGTTTATGAGGCGTATCTGGAGGATCTGGACTGGGGGCATAAGCGCAAGAGTGGAAAGAGGACCCAGCTGAATAAGGAAGAATATCGGGCGCTGCGAAGCATTTTGCTTGATGAGGATGTGGACTGGGACACTATATTTACCATGTTCCAGAAGAAGCATTTTTCCGTTGACGACCTGTTGATGGGTGCAGATTTTCTGAATATTGTGAAGGAGTGCTATCAGAAGAGATATCCCCTCATTGTTTTTTCAGATTTCCTATGGACCATGCGCTCTATCTATATGCCGCTTTTTTTGATTTTGCAGACGCCGCTGCCTAAGGCGGATATTTATCATTGTGTGGCGACCGGCTATGCCGGTGTGCTGGGAAGCATGGCAAAGCATTTTTACCGGAGCGGCCTTTTGATATCCGAGCACGGTATTTATACCAGGGAGAGAGAAGAGGAACTGCTGAAGGCAAGCTGGGTTGAGGGTATTTACAAAAATGTGTGGATTGACCAATTCAGGAAAATGTCCCGGCTTGCTTATGAAAGGGCAGACAGAGTCACCAGCCTTTACGAGCATGCAAGACAGCTGCAGCTGGGACTGGGGTGCGCTGAGCAAAAGACGAAGGTCACGCCCAACGGCATTGACATGAACCGTTTTGCTGATATTCCGGGAAAACAGTCGGAGGATGAAGGATATATTAATGTGGGGGCAGTGCTTCGTGTGGCGCCTATCAAGGATGTCAAGACCATGATTCGAGCGTTTGCTTTTGCAAAGGAGCAGAATCCGGTGTTGAGGCTGTGGATTATGGGGCCTGTGGACGAAGACAAGGAGTATGCGGAGGAGTGTTTCCAGCTGGTGGAGGCAATGCGCGTCAAGGACGTGATTTTCACCGGGCGCATCAATGTGAGGGAATATCTGGGCAGGATGGATTTTACGATTTTGACCAGCATCAGTGAGGGACAACCTCTGACTATTCTGGAGAGCTACGCTGCCAGAAAACCTGTGATTGCCACGGATGTGGGAAACTGCAGGGGATTAATTTACGGTGAGGGAGACAATCTGGGGGCCGCGGGCATTTTGACCCACATCATGAATGTGGAGGAAATCACAGCTGCTATCCGGGAGCTTGCCCAGTCTTCGGAACGGCGGAAATCTATGGGAGAGTGCGGCTATGCCAGACTGAAGCAGCGTTATCAGTTGGATCAAATGATAGAGACATACAGAGAACTTTATAAAGAGATAGGCTGGGAATACGGTAAACTCTGGCCGGAGGATGATTCGGATTTCGTTGGCTATGAAGCAGATGACTATAAAGCAGATGACTATGAAGCAGATGACTATAAAGCGGAAACCACGGATGGGGCGGATTTTGATGAAGACAGCTTTACCATAGGTGATTTCGATGGCGCGGACGCAGAGGATTATGACATAGAAGATCTGGATACAGAGGAGTTCGACATAGAGGTCTATGATGCGGAAGGTGTGGGAATGCAGGAGCTGCCTGTGGAAGATCTGGATAAAAGGTGAGGAGGACGGGACATGGCAGGTATCGGCGTAAGATTAAACCGAATATTCAGCAAGAATACGATTACAACTAATCTGATAGGGTTCGGTTACAGTATGGTCATCACCATCGCTCCCATGTTTTTGGTAATCGGCGCACTGATGATTATGCAGCAGATACTGGGGTACTCAAAGATTGATTATGCGTCCAGGGAACTCTGTTCCTGCACGGTGCTGTATATTTTTATTTTTTCCCTTACCACGGCGGCACCTTTCAACGCAGTGCTGTCGAGGTATCTTTCAGATGTAATTTATAATGAAACCTATGATGATATTCTGCCCTGCTATTATGTGGGACTGATACTGAATATTCTGCTGAGCAGCCTTGTGGGAATTCCCTTTTGCATTCGGGAGCATCTGCTGGGTGTGGAGCTGGTTTTCGTTTTTATCAGTTACTGCGGGTATGTGAGTCTTGTTATGGTATTTTATTCCATGCTGTACCTGTCCATATGCAAGGACTATAAGAAAATTTCCGTTTTTTTTCTGATTGGTATGGCTGCGGCAATTCTGTTGTCCCTTGTGCTGGTAAATCTGTTCCGAATAGATGTGGTATACAGTATAGTAGCTTCGCTGACCGTAGGCTTTCTGGTGATTGGCTGTCTGGAACTGGCTCTGATAAAAAGCTACTTCCGGCATAACAGCGGCAAATACAGGGATGTGCTGGAGTATTTCAAAAGTCATTGGCAGCTGACAATCACGAATACGCTCTATACGGTTGGCATGTATATTCATAATTTTGTCTTCTGGTCTACAGACATGCGGATGGAGGTGAAGGGGGGGTTTGTCTGTATGCCTTCCTACGATATGGCAACCTGTCTGGCTATGCTTACCAATATCACAGCAAGCATGATTTTTATTTCAAGGGTGGAAATGCACTTTCATGAGAGGTACAAGGCATACTCCGAGGCGGTCATCGGCGGCAGGGGCGCGGATATTGAGGACGCCAAGAAGATGATGTTCGGGCAGCTTTCGGAGGAATTGATGAATCTGACGCGTCTGCAGTTTATTGTATCGGTGGTGATTTTCTTCATCTGCATCATCCTGCTTCCGAAGATAGGCTTCGGCGGGCAGATTATGAGGATTTACCCCTGTTTGGCAGCAGGTTATTTTATTTTGTTTATCATGTATGCAGCCATCATTTTTCAGTACTATTTCAACGACATGACTGGGGCGATGATGACGTCCATCACCTTCTGCGGAGTCACTCTTGTGGGAAGTATCTATGCCAGCCGTCAAAGCCCGCTGTGGTTCGGAATGGGAGTAGTGGCAGGGGCATTTGCAGGCTGGATAGTGGCGTACCACCGACTGCGCAAGATGGAGAAAACCCTGGATGTGCATATATTCTGTAACGGAAGTATTTTGAAAAAGGGGAAGGGGCGAAAACCTTCCAATCTGGTGTACAAAAGAAAACAAATTTAAAGCTTGGGGGATATAAGGAATGGAAACAGGAGATATACTGCGGGTCATTATCTGTTGCGGGGGTGTGGTGCTTTTGGGGATTACCATGTCTTCCCTTGCCAGACGGAAGATGACGGAGCCCTTCTGCCTGGCATGGGGAATCATCAGTGTAGTACTGATACTGGCGGGTATTCTGCTTCGTCCTACCATGTGGGATCGTTATATCAGTATCACAGGTATGTTCCTTGTGCTGCTTTTGGGATTTTCAGTCATTTATATAGCATTTTTCGTCAGCACCAGAGTGTCGGAGCTGATGCGGAAAAACCAGGAGCTTGCCATGCAGGTGTCTCTGCTGAACTGGGAAAAGGACGAGCTGTGGAAGAAGCTTGATGAGTTGTCCGGACAGTTGGAGGAAAAGTCTGTATGAAAAAGCTTCTGTTTGTAATAAACACCCTTGGACAGGCGGGGGCGGAAACAGCGCTGATAAATCTGTTACGGCAGATAGATTCGAAGCAGTATGAGGTTTCCCTTTATGTTCTGATGGGGCAGGGGGAGTTGGTAAGGGAGCTTCCGGAGCATGTGAAGCTGCTGAATGATTCCTTTTGTGAAAGTCCGGTCTTAAGCAAGGCCGGCAGGCGATTGATGGTTCGCCGGGTGATGGCGGCAGCGTTTTGCAGAGGTACGGTTTTTCGACTGCTTCCCTATCTGCTTCGAAATTTTTTTGCCATGGCGGTAAAAGGGCAAGTGCAGGCGGATAAGCTGCTGTGGAGACTGTTGTCAGATGGCGGGCAGCGGTTCAGGGAAGAGTACGATTTGGCGGTGGCTTATCTGGAGGGAGGATCCGCCTATTATGTTGCGAATCATGTGAAGGCGGTCAGAAGGGCAGCTTTCGTGCATGTAGATTATGGACAGGCGGGCTACAACAGGAAACTGGATAAAGACTGCTACCTGAATTTTGACAGAGTGTTTGCCGTATCCGATGAGGTAAAAACCTCCTTTGACAGGGTATATCCGGAATGTGCAGAGAGGAGCTTTGTATTTCATAATCTGCTTGATGTGGAAGAAATTCGAAGGAAGGCATCCCTGCCGGGGGGATTTGAGGATGACTTTCAGGGAATCCGCATTCTGACAGTGGGGAGGCTTACTGCACAAAAGGCGTATGATATTGCACTGGAAGCCATGAGCCTGCTGAAGGAGGGGGGAGAGCAGGTGCGCTGGTATGTGTTGGGGGAGGGAAATCAAAGAAGCCTTTTAGAGGAAAAAAGAAAAAAACTGGGACTGACAGAGGATTTCCTTCTGCCGGGAGCCGTGAAAAATCCGTACCCCTATTTTGTGCAGGCGGACATTTATGTGCACGCCACCCGGTTTGAGGGGAAAAGTATTGCCATACAGGAGGCACAGATTTTTGGAAAGCCCATTCTGGTGTCTGACTGCAGCGGCAACAGAGAGCAGGTGACAGGTGATGTGGACGGGCTGTTCTGCGATTTGACACCGGAGAGCATCTGTGAGGGAATACAGAGGCTGATACATGATCCGGATCTGAGAGAGAGGCTGGGCAGGGCTGCCGCAGGGCGTTCCTTTGGGGACAGTGAAGGCCTTGAAAAGCTTCTGGAGCTCAGCAAGGAATGAAAGTTATGGGGGAGACAGGTACAATGGAAGAGGGGAAAAACCGGAAGGAGCTGCTGATTATCATCCCGGCCTATAATGAGGAAAAGAATATAGGAGACACGCTGGACACTTTGGTAGCGGCGGGCATTTCGGAATGGGCGGATATTCTGGTTATGAATGATGCTTCCGCGGACAGGACGGAAGAGATTGTGAGGCAGAAGGGTTACCCTGTGGTAACCCACGTCTATAACCTTGGCTACGGAAGCGGGCTGCAGGTAGGATATAAGTATGCTGTGCGCAAGGGCTATGAGTATGTGATTCAGATGGATGCAGACGGGCAGCACGCCATCAGCAATGTTAAAAAAATATATGACAGGCTGCGAACGGAGGAGGGGGAAGGAAAAAAGCCGGACATCGTGCTGGGTTCCCGTTTTGTGGAGGGCAGCGAGACTTATCCGGTGTCCGCCGTAAAAAAGATTGCCTACAGCTTTTTCCGGCTGTTGATTCGGCTGGGAACCGGCAGGAAGATAAAGGACCCTACCACAGGGCTTCAGGGCCTGAGCAGACGTGCTTTTTCCTATTATGCACAATTCCAGCATTTTGACGATCAGTATCCGGATGCAAACATGATTATGCAGATGCTGCTGTTGGGTTATCAGGTGGAGGAGATGCCTGCGCTGATGTTTGCCAGGCATGAGGGAGTCAGCATGCACCATGGTATTATAAAGCCTTTGATTTATATGTTCCGCATGATGTATTCCATTATTGCAGTTTGGATGCGTATCAGACTGTTCAAAAAAGCGTGAGGGCGCGGGAAAGGAGCCGGAATGAAATTTTTAAGCAGAAAAAGCAAGCTGGAATCCGGCTGGAAGCTGAATATGGCAGACCTCGCCGAGCGGTCGGAGGATGTCCGCAATCCATGCAGGGGCTGGTATCAGATTTACACGTTCCAGGCGGATTTGGAACCGGATTTCGGAGAGCTGGAGTGGTGTCTGGACAGGAAGGACAGCCTGGCCCTGGTATTTTTGGATATAGGAGGATACAGGGACAGAGATCTGGACGCCGCGACTCTTGGCAGAATAAGGCGCATTCTGGATTTCTTCCGGGACAACGGTTATGATATCATTTTACGGGTGGCGTATGATCATCAGGGAAAGGCTGTGGAGAGAGAACCTTACTTTTGGGATCAGGTGAAGGAGCACATGCGCCAGGTGGGGGAGCTGCTTCGGGATTATGGTGAGAGCATTTTTATCTATCAGGGGCTGCTGACAGGCAACTGGGGAGAAATGCATACTACCCGATTTCAGGATGAGAGAAAACGGGGAGAACTCTGGGAAATCCTGCAAAAGTACAGAACAAAAGGTACTTATGCCGCTGTGCGGCGTCCTGCTTACTGGAGACAGCTTCACGGGGAACAGAAGGACGGGAAATATGGCGAAGGAGATATGGGACTGTTTGACGACGCCATGTTTGCCTCTGAAGACCATCTGGGTACTTTCGGGACACTGAGCCGCGAAAACGGCTGGGGAGAGGCATGGAAGCGGGAGGAAGAACTGTGCTTTGAGGAAGAACTGTGCCGCAGGGTGCCGAACGGAGGAGAGGCTGTTTACGGGGAAGCGTTTCAGGGACAGCTGACGCCGAAGCAGGTGGAGGACATCCTGCGCAGAATGCATATTACTTATCTGAATAAGGTTTATGATGCCGAAATACTGAACATCTGGAGACAGTGGAAATATTCCGGGGCGGAAGAGTGGAACGGGAAGAGCCTGTATGACTATATCGGCGCCCACTTAGGATACCGGCTGGTAATTCGCGGCGTCCGGTTCCGGGCCGGACGGGGAGGAGACAGCGGAAAGCTGGAGATTACCGTAGAGAACACGGGGTTTGCTTCTCTCTATCAGGAGGCGGAGTTCTGGCTGGAGAGCAGGGAGACGGAAAGCGACCGGGAGGAAGTCACGGACGGGGAGAGTGTGTCTCTGACGCCGAAGCTGCTGCGCCTGATGCCGGATGGAAAGAATACGGATGAGGTCTGGAACAGCCAAGAAAGCAGAATTTTATTCTGTAATGTACCGATGAAAACGCAGCAGTTTTGGATTCGGGCGAACAGAAAAAGGGATGGAGCGGCTATTTGTTTCGCTAACGGCTGCGATAAGGACGGAAGAACAAGAATCGGGAAGCTGGAGAGGTAAAATATTGGTTACATGGTATTGGGCAGCAGAATATGCAAAGGTGCTGGCGGGATATATCTTTTTGATGTTTATCTGGCCTTCCTTTGTGCTGCGCAAATATTTTAAGGGGCGCTCAACTGTCTTTTGGTTCGGCTTCTGCGTCACCTTCCAGCCGGTGCTGGTCAATACCGTGGTGATTGTGTTGGGATTGTGTCATCTGTTAAACATTTGGGTGGTTCGGGGGCTGTTTTACATTCCGCTGCTGGCAGAGGCGTTAAAATGGCTTGGCTGGGGCAGAAAGGAAGGACGCAACGTCCGGCATCTTTTGAACGGGACTTACGGATTGAAGCTGTTCTGCCATAATGTGTTCTGCGGCATAGGAAGAAGGATCCGGGGATTTATCCAAATTATCAGAGGGCGCCTCCGCACTCACTGGTGGGAGTACGGCCTGCTCTCCGTCATTATTATTTATGGGATGATTTATTTTTCCTGGGGAATTTTTCAAAATTATTCTTACGGATCCGGTGATATGTATCTGCATCATGCCTGGATATACAATATGACCCAGGGCAAGGTATTTTCCTCCGGCGTATATCCGGAGGGGATGCACTGTTTTGTCTATGGGCTGTATGCGCTGTTTGGCGTCCGCGTTTACAGCTGTATGCTCTTCCTGCAGCCCATACATGTGGCGGTATTTCTTTTGTCGGTTTACCTGTTTTTAAAGGAGATGTTTCGCTGGAAATATACACCCATGTTTGTACTGGCCGCTTTTCTGACAATGGATGTGGTCAATGCAAATTCAGTGGTCAGCATGTCCAGACTGCAATGGACGCTGCCCCAGGAATTCGGTTTTCACACTATCTTCCTGTGTGCCGCTTTTCTGGTGCGTTATCTGGGTTCCACTAAAAAAGCGGTATTTCGGGGAAAGCTGACTAAGGGCTGCTGGGATGAGAATCTGCTGATTCTGGCCCTTTCTCTTGCAGAATCACTCACCATCCATTTTTATCCTACGATTATGGCCTTTTTACTGTGTCTGGCTGTGGTGCCTGTGCATATAAGACAGATTTTTTCGAAAAAAAGGTTTGTGCCGCTGGTTACGGCAGTGGTGTCAGGGGTCATGGTAGCGGTGCTGCCTATGGCAGCGGCTCTTGCCACAGGCATGCACTTTCAGGGTTCCATCAACTGGGCCATGAGTGTTATTCAGGGGTCAAAGGAACCGCAGCAGGAGAATACCACGCAGCAGGAAAGCGCTGCACAGCCGGGCGGGGCTGGGACTTCGCAGGAAGGTACTGCCTCAGGAGAAGCGGGACAACCATCAAGTGTTTCGGGAGAGGCAGGAAGCCCGGGAACGGTGGGTGAGATGATTTCAGGCGGAATGGAACCGGCAGAGCCGGATAGGGAACCGCTGATGGATCGCCTGGAAAATCTGTACCACCGCCTGGCAGATATTGTTTTGGAAAAGTGGCAGATTTTGTATAAAAGAGGATATGTATTGCTGTTTCGGGAGAAAAGGGCAGGGCTGGCCCTGGGCGTTACCCTTCTGGCACTGCTTATCTGGATCTGTTACAGGATTCCGGCAGGCATTCTGAAGCTGATACTCCGCAGGAAAAAGAGAAAGCCAAAGCCGGAATACTTTGATGAGTATTTTTCCGTCGTGCTTGCGTCATTTATATTCATGGTGCTGTTCAGCGGGCCCAGCCTTGGGCTGCCTGAACTTATTGAAACTTACCGGATATGCGCGCTGGAAGAACTGCTGATATATGCTGTTGCCGGAGTGTCTCTGGATGCGGTGTTTACTGTTTTTCATTTGTTTATATGGGAGGGGGTTCTCAAGGTGGTCTCCGCCGGGGTAGTAATGGGAATTTATGTTCTGGCTCTGGTAACGGGAAACTTCCACGGGTATCTCATGGGCTATCTGACCCGGCTGAACAGCGCGGTGCTGACAACCCACTCCATTACGGAAACGATGCCGCCTTACAGTTTTACCATTGTGTCGCCTACAGATGAGCTGTACCAGCAGATTCAGTATGGCTGGCATGAGGAATTGTCTGCTTTTGTAAATAATGTGCAGGAAGAGGAGTATACCCTGCCCTCGGAGCATCTTTTTATCTTCGTGGAAAAAAGGCCCTTCAAGTATGCACAGTATCATCTGGCGTCAGGACCCGAATGGCTTGCATGGGAGAAATATATGGATTATTTTAATCCGGCGTCTGTCAGCCAGAGTCCTGATTTTATCTCCGCAGAACTGATGCAAGAGGAAGAATTAACCGGAACAAAGTATGTGTTCCAGCTGGATTCAAGTACATACTCCATTCTGGATGTGCGCGTGATGGTGGAAACGCTGGCCTATAAATGGTGCAGGGAGTTTGCTGCTCTGTATCCGGGAGAACTGCAGACTTATTATGAGGATGAGAGCTTTGTCTGCTATTATATCAGGCAGAATCCGCAAAGACTGTACCAGCTTGGTATCCTGTACAGAGAAGAGGAGGAGTGAGGTTGAAGCGTGTTTTAAGGGGAGTGTTTATTGTCTGCCTGCTTCTGCTTTTGGGAGCAGCAGGGTGGACGGTGTATCGGCGCACGGGCGAGGTCAGGGAGGCTTCCCAAAGGCTTTCCGAGCTTTCGGCAGAATACGGAGAGTTGTCAGGGGAGTTTGAAGAGTTGACCGGAGAGCATATCGACCTGGCAGGGCGGCATTCCGAACTTTCCCAGGGAGCCCTAAGGCTGCTGGAGCAGTATCTGGAAGCCAGGGGTCATGGAAGCGGGACAACGGAAAGCGTCACTTTTACGGAATCTGTCAGAGAACTGAATAACCCAAACAGAGGATTCTATCATATGCACGGATTCCATATATATGATTCGGTGAATGAGTATAAGGGAAATGTGGCCGGAAGGTTTGCGGATGACAGGGGCGGTCTTACCCTGATTGAGGTGAATCTGCAGAGCTTCAGAGAGGGAAATATTTCAGCGGCGGGCCTGGAGAGTCTGGATAATCTTCTGGAGGCGCTGGCAGGAGTGGATAAGCAGTTGATTCTGCGGTTTGTATATGACTGGGACGGAAGAAATCTACAGTCTGAGCCGGGCAGTCTGGATGTGATTTTAGGACACATAGAGCAAGTATCGGATCTGCTGAAAAAGTATGAGGATCGGATTTTTCTGGTACAGGGTTTGTTTGTGGGAAATTACGGCGAGATGAACAATTCCAAATACCTGAGTACGGAGGATATGCAGGCTCTTGCGGGGAAATTATTTGCCGCAGTAGGGGAAAATACCTTCATGGCGGTGCGCACGCCTGCGCAGTGGCGCAGTATCACGGGAATTGCAGATCCGGTGCAGGCGGCAGCGGAAGAAGGAAATCCGGTGGCAAGACTGGGCCTGTTCAATGATGGTATGCTGGGCAGCGCCACCGACTGCGGAACCTATGGCACCGCAGATCAGGCGGAGGAAAAGCCATTTTCCCAGTGGAACCGTAAAGAGGAGCTGACCTTCCAGAATGTTTTGTGCAGATCCGTGCCCAATGGGGGCGAGGTTATTATCGACAACGAGTACAATGACTTTGAAAACGCAGTGGAGGACATGAGGGCCATGCACGTCACCTATCTGAACCGGGACTATGACAGCAAGGTGCTGGACAAGTGGAGGCAGGCCACGGTTCGGGAGGACAGCTGCTTTGACGGTATGGATGGACTGACCTATGTGGAGCGCCATCTTGGGTATCGTCTGGTACTGCGGGAGACGGCGCTGAATTATGACTGGAAGACAGACAGGCTGACAGCCGGAATCACGCTGCAGAATGTGGGCTTTGCTCCCGTTTACAGGGAAGCACAGGTGAAGCTGGTGCTGTATGACAGAAAACAGGGCAGGGAGTACGCTTACAGTCTGGATTCCGGGCAGGATATACGAGGTCTTGCGGGAGGAACGGAATCCGGGGAGCATATGACTCTGAACTGGGAACTGCCTCTGGGCGGGCTGCCCCAGGGAGAACTGGAGATTTATTTTTCCGTTACCGACGTCCTTTCCGGAAACAGGATACTGCTGGGCAATGAGCAGGAGCCGGACAGTTTTGGGTACCGGGTGGGCACATTGACGCTGGGAGATACAGAGGAACTGCGGGAGCAGCTGAGGCAGGAATTTTTCGGCGGTTATGATGAGATCCCATGAAGGAGTGAGTAAGATTGAAGACAGTATGTTTTTTCTCAGGGGATATTACCCGGGGCGGCGGAACGGAGCGTGCCGCAGTCGCGGTGGCGGGAGGACTGGCCGCCCAGGGCAGATACAGGATTCTGGTCTTAAGCCTCACAGAGCAGTCAGAGGAGCTTTTCTTCCCACTGCCTGAAAGCGTGGAACATTTTGCGCTGGGAGACAGATGGCTGAATCCGGGGCCGGGGTATCTTAAAGTGATTCCAAAGCTGCGGCGTTTTTTGCAGGAGCAGGATATTGATGTGATCGTGGACATTGATATTGTACTGGATGTACTTTCTGTTCCGGCGTCAAGAGGCCTGGAGACAAAGGTGATTTCCTGGGAGCATTTCAACTGTGATTATGAATTGAAATCCCTGTACAGGCGCTTGATTCTGAAATATTCCGTAAAGCGGACAGACTATGTGGTAACGCTGACGGAGAGAGACAGAAGCAGCTATGCAGGGAGACTGGGCAGAAGCGAAAATATTTCCGTGGTGAGCAATCCTATACCGCAGGCAGACCGGGAGAATGGTACGGAAAGGGAGAACTGGCTGATTACAGTAGGAAATCTGGTACCCGTAAAGGGATTGGACTATCTGGGACAGGTTGCGGTAAATATTCTGAAGAGGCATCCGGATTGGAAATGGATGGTTGTGGGAGAGGGAGAGGAACGGGCATATCTGGAAAGGCTGATTCTGGAAAATGACCTGCAGGATAAGCTTGTCCTGACAGGAAGAGTAAGCGATGTGGCCTCTTATTTATGGAGAGCAAAAATTTATGTACTCACATCCCGGAGAGAAGGACTGCCCATGTGCCTGCTGGAAGCGAAGCTCTGCAGGCTGCCTGCCGTCAGCTTTGATGTTGCTACCGGCCCGGCAGAGATCATTGAGGACGGAGTCAACGGATATCTGGTAAAGCCTTATGACTGTCTGGCTATGGCAGATAAGCTGGAACTGCTGATGGAAAACAGAACGCTGTGGGAGCAGTTTTCCGCGAACGCTCACCGCAATCTGGAACGGTTTCAGACAGAAAATGTGCTGAAGAGCTGGAACGGTATTCTGGAAGAGCTTTTCTGCTCTGCGGAGGTGTAGCCGAAAACGGGATTTGGAGGAAGCATTGTGGCAAAGAGAAGCAGGACGGAATACTCCGCACGTAATACTACTGTAGCGATGGCGGCAAATATCACAGCTATACTGGTGGGATATATAACCAGAGTTGTGTTTACACATACATTGGAAGAAGCATATGTAGGAATCAACGGACTGTTCACCAATATATTGAACGTGCTGGCCTTGTCGGAACTGGGGATAGGGAGCGCTGTCACCTATGCCCTGTACAGGCCGGTGGCGGAAGGCAATGTAGAGAAGCAGAAGGCCTATATGCGGCTGTACCGTCAGTTTTACAGAGCTGTGGCTGGTATTGTGCTGGTGGGGGGACTGCTGGTGATACCGTTCATGGACATTCTGGTCAGGGATCAGGACAGGGTGGAGCATCTGATTTTTATTTATCTGATGTATCTGCTGAACTCGGTCATTTCCTATCTGCTGATCTATAAGGCTGCGCTGCTGGATGCGCACCAGCTGAATTACATTGGGGTTTTATATCAGACTGTATTTTTGATTGTGCAGAATCTGCTTCAGATACTGGTGCTTTTGCTGACCCAAAATTTTATTTTGTATGTGCTGATTTTTATTCTTTGTACTATTATAAATAATTTCTGTATTTCCAGAAAAGCTGACAGAATGTATCCCTACCTGAAGGACAGGGATGCAGAGGGCCTTTCGAAGCAGGAGAAAGATGACATCTTTCGAAATGTCCGGGCCATGCTGATGCACAAAATAGGAAAGGTGGCGGTAAATAATACGGATAACCTGCTGTTGTCCTCTATAGTCGGTATTACCAGCGTAAGCTGCTATTCCAATTATTATCTGGTGATAGGATCTGTGAAGCAGATACTGGATCGTGTGTTCCTGGCTATTTCCGCCAGTGTGGGCAACCTGGGAGTGGAGGAGAGAGGGGAGCGCATTAAAAGGGTATTTGAGGCGACCTTTTTTGCGGGACAATGGGCTTTTGGATTTGCAGCCATATGCCTGTATGAACTGCTGGATTCCTTTGTAGGGCTCAGCTTCGGACAGCAGTTTGTTTTTTCGAGGGAGATTACTCTTATTTTATGCCTGAATTTTTATCTCATGGGAACCTGCCGGGCCACCACGGTATTCCGGGATTCCATGGGACTGTTCCGATATGACAGATATGTTTCAATCCTGGAAGCGGCGATCAATCTGGTGATTTCCATCCTGCTGGGCAGGTATTGGGGTACGGCAGGGGTTTTCCTGGGAACCACAATCAGTACGGTGACAACCTCTCTGTGGGTGGGGCCCTATATATTGTATAAGCATAAATTAAGCTGTTCTTCTCTGAAATTTTTTGCCCGTTATATTCTGTACGGAGCCGTGACCTTAGGGGTATGGTTCTGCACGGATCTTGTGTGCAGGCGGATTACAGGGCCGCTGCCGGCAGTGTGGGCAGGGAAACTTGCATGCTGCCTGCTGATTCCGAATCTGGTATATCTGCTGCTTTACCACAGGACAGAGGAGTTCAGGCTGCTGATGAAGAAGGCTTTGGGAATTCTGAAGAACATAAGGAATCAACGGTTATCCAGGCGCTGATCCAGAACAGTGCGGATGGTATCCACAGCCCCGGACTCCCTGTTGCAGCAGAGGCGGCAGACAAGGATGCGTCTGTAGAGTTCTTCCGCTGCATCCAGATTCAGGGCAGTCTGTTCTTTTGTCCAGACAGGAGAAATCAGGTGCTGGGCAATCAGCAGCTGCTTTGTCTCGTCGGGAAGCTGCATGACTTCATTGCGGGCAGCCTGCCGAAGAAAGATGATTCCGCCCAGAGGCCAGGAGCCGGATGTGGCAATGCGGGAAGTGCCGCACCAGGGCAGACCGTGCACTGTTGGCAGGGCGCTGTTTAAATCCAGAAGATTCAGATCGCCGTTGATTATGGGAACCTGCAAAAGTTCCTTCCAAAGACCGGTATGAGTGCTCTTCCCGGCGCCGGAGTGGCCCGAGAACAGCCAGATATGATCCCGGTACAGGAAAGAGGCAGAGTGCAGCGCAAATAGCCCCTTACGCTGGGCAAGGAAGAGAAAGCACAGGCGAATGGCATGAAAAATGTCCCTTATAAAAATTTCAGTAGGCTGTCCGGCAGCAAAAATAAGAACATTTGATCCGTTCCGGGAGAGCCATGCCTCCAGAGGGCTTTCCGCTGCGGGAAAACACAGGATGTATCCGTTTTCATTTTCCAGCACAAGCAGTTGGCTGTTGCGCTGAAGAACCCGGCCCAGAGGATGGGAAGAAGGGGAAAAGGGACGAAGTTCTATGGTCTGATCGACGGCATCCGTACCAGTGGCGTCCGTGCCACCGGCATCCTTGCCACCGGCATCCTTGCCGGGACACTTTATGGAAAAAGGCGAAAAGTCAGCCGAAAAATACTCTGACGGTCCCAAAAGAGCAAGGGTCAGACCGCCGATATGCAGATACATATCTGCAGTTGTGGTTTTTGGGGTTACAGAATCCTCTTTCAGGATTTTCAGAAGGCGGAGTCGGTTTAAAAACTGTGATATGTCGGCTCTCAGCTGTGGAAGTTCGTCACTGCCGGCCTGAAAATGAGAGGCGCAGAGACTGACGATATTTTCTTCGCAGGTTTCCGAAGCCAGCAGATTCCACACATAAGCTCCCGTCTCATTGAGCCGGACGCCACGCCGCATGTCGGCAACACCCTGGCCGAAGGGCAGGAGATAGGGGATTCCGTTTAGTTCACAGAGTATATAATCGGCGCTTTGTATCATAAAAGTTTTGTTCCTTTGCGTTTAGTTTCAGATTTATTGTACCGTTCTTTACGGGAAATAGCAAGATGTACTTGACAGTCAATTATTTTAAATGCTAGCATTTATGCAGTAAAAATAAATTTCAGAAGGTGTAAAAATATGCAGAAGATAGAATTAAAAGGCAAGACAGTTCTGGTGACAGGGGCAGCAGGGTTTATCGGCGCGAACCTGGTGATGAGGCTATTGAAGGAGGCGGAGAATATCCGGGTCATCGGTATTGACAATATGAACGATTACTATGACGTCTCCATCAAAGAGTACCGCTTGGCGCAGATACAAGAACTTGAAAGTGCGGTTTCCGGCACTTTCCGGCTTGTGAAGGCATCTATCGCGGACAAGGCCGTAGTGCAGGTGCTGTTCCAGATTTATGAGCCGGATATTGTTGTGAACCTGGCAGCTCAGGCAGGGGTGCGCTACAGCATTACGAATCCGGACGCGTATATGGAGAGCAATCTGAACGGCTTTTATAATATCCTTGAGGCTTGCCGTCATTCCTATGACAACGGCGCAAGGGGAGTGGAGCATCTGGTGTACGCATCCTCTTCCAGCGTGTATGGTTCCAATCAGAAGGTGCCATATTCCACAGATGATAAGGTAGATAATCCGGTATCTCTCTATGCTGCTACCAAGAAGTCGGACGAGCTGCTGGCTCATGCCTACAGCAAGCTGTATAATATCCCTTCAACTGGACTGCGGTTTTTTACCGTTTATGGACCTGCCGGCCGTCCGGATATGGCATATTTCGGATTTACGGATAAACTGCGCAGGGGCGAGGTCATTCAAATATTTAATTACGGCAACTGCAGGCGGGATTTCACTTATATAGATGACATTGTAGAAGGTGTCGTCCGCATCATGCAGGGAGCACCGGAGCGGAGGAACGGGGAAGACGGTCTGCCGGTTCCGCCCTATGCCGTTTATAATATTGGCAACAGTAATCCGGAAAATCTGTTGGAATTTGTGGACATTCTGCAGCAGGAGCTGGTTCGGGCAGGGGTATTGCCGAAGGATTATGATTTCGGGGCACACAGGGAACTGGTGCCCATGCAGCCCGGCGATGTGGCGGTGACCTACGCAGACACATCGGCGCTGGAGAGGGACTTTGGGTTCAAGCCGTGTACAGACCTGCGGGAGGGGTTGAGAAGATTCGCGGAGTGGTACAGGGCGTTTTACCCTGACATTGAAGGGGTGTAAAAGAAAACGGAGGCAAAGAAATCCATGGGGGAAAAGATTAGCGTAATCATTCCTGTCTATAAGGTGGAAGCATATCTGGCAGAATGTCTGGACAGTGTGGTAAATCAGACTTACAGGGACACGGAGATTATTCTGGTGGACGATGCTTCGCCGGATGGATGCGGGGCAATCTGCGATAGATATGCCCAAAAGGATTCCCGGGTCCGTGTGATTCATCACAGCCGGAACGGCGGCCTTGCCGCGGCAAGGAATACGGGTATCGAGGCAGCGACAGGCGAATATCTGTTTTTTGCGGACAGTGACGACTGGCTGGCCACAGATACCCTGCAATATCTCCTGGATAATATGTTAGCTTTTGGCGCGGACTGCTGTGCGGGAGCCTGCGTGACAGTATTGCAAAAGGAAGATGGGACGTTGGAATACCGGCAGAGAGAGCATGTTCCTGACCACTGTGAGACCGCACACGATGCCATGAAAAGACTTCTTATGCGGGAATCTTCCGCCTGTAACAGGCTTTATCCACGGGAAGCGTTTGCACATATCCGTTTTCCCGAGGGGCGTATTAATGAAGATGAACCAGCGGTATTACGGCTTTATGCCGGGATGGAACGTATTGCGTTTCTGGATCGGGATACTTATTTCTACCGCAAGAGAGCCAACAGCATTACCACCTCTGCCTTTTCAGTGAAGATGGTTGATTGTGTCTATAACAGCAGGGACAACCTGGATTTTGTCACGGAAAAGGCGCCGGAGCTGATTCCCGCCGCCCAGTATAAGTACTGCAAGACCCTGCTCTGGTGCTATGTCAATCTGGGAAAACTTAAAAAGGACGAGGAGGCGAAGAAACTTCGCAGACAGCTTCACAGAGAAATCAGGGAAAATCGGAGGATGGCCCTTGCCAATCCTTATCTGAGTGTTCCCATGAAAGCGCTGACCCTGCTCTGTATGCTGTAGGGGAGCAGTCAGGTCAATACCAGGACGTGGTTCTATTGTTTTTAGTCATTGTGTCCTGAATTGCGCTGCCCAGTGTTCGAAGCTGTAGTTTTTCAATATGGAATCAGGATACGGGTGGAAGGGTTTGTTTAAAAAATTCCGTATTTCTTCCGCAGCAGGCAGGCCTTCTTCGGGCAGCACAAGAATATTGCGGGGATCGTAAAAATCGTAATCAGGAATAAAGCGGTTGCTTGTGATTAGCTTTTTGGAGAAATAAATGGCTTCCATTACCCGCATGGTCAGCGCGCTTTGGCCTTCCTGATTAACATCCAGAAGGACATTGCAGTCTGCAACCTGATCCAGATATTTACTGTAGGAAAGTCTTTCATCTGTCAAAATATCCTGAAAGCGCTCCCGATAAGCGGAGTCGGAGGTGTGGGAAAAAACGCGGATGTCACAGGAAAGGCCGCTTTCTTCCAAAACATTTTTCAGGGAAAAAATGTAAGGTGCCCTGCCTTTGTCAATGCCCAGAAAGAAGAGTTTATCCTGTCCCTTAGAGGGAGTATGAGGTGTAAAAAAGTCACCGGGATAGAAAATATGGTTGTATTTCAGACCGTATTTTCTGCAGTCTTCGGGGTCGGTGGAAAAGATAGCGTCGGCATTGGAAAAATGCAGATGTCCCTTATTATAGCGATTGATTTTGTTCCAGAAAAATAGAGAAACCTGACAGCCGGGGTTTATGCGGTGAATATAACGTTCCATGCCCCGCTGATAGCCGTAGTCGAAAATAATCACCTGTTTTGCTGTTTTTGCAGGCTTTTTCCAAGGACCCCAGAACAGACTGCAGCAGGGGAGATGAAGCAGATACATGACCTTATAAACCAGATAGCGGAGGCTGGGCTGTGGAACTCCGAAGGGTGGGAACACAAGGTCGCCGTAATGGGGAAAGAAATAGCTTTCCGGTTTTTCAAATATGAGTATGGTTTCCTGGGGGATTGTGGTATTTGACGGCTGCATGGTAGCTTCTCCTGAACTGTTCGGCTTTGTATATGAATCTGTTTTTTATTATAGCATAAATCAGCCGGACAGGATATTATTTTCTGCCGAATCTGCTGACTTTTTGGAAAATATAGGGTACAATGGTCAATATTACAAAGGATTGGAGAGTTGTGATGGCGGAAAAGAAGGAAGCGTTAGTCAGTATTGTCGTTCCGGTATATAAGACGGAAAAATACCTGGATGAATGTATGCAAAGCATTTTACGGCAGGATTATCCGGCGCTGGAAGTATTGCTTATTGATGACAGTTCTCCGGACAACTGTCCGGCGCTTTGTGATGGTTATGCCGCCGCTCATGATAATGTCAGCGTGATCCATCAGGAGAACATGGGATTGGGACTGGCCCGCAATACGGGGATGTCAGCAGCCCATGGCAAATACATTTTTTTCATTGATTCGGATGATTGTCTGGATGGAGCCGGTGCAATCCGTCTGCTGGTGGAGAAGGCAGAGACGGAGCAGGCGGATATTACGGTGGGATGTTACCGCCGTTTTAATGAGCTTGGCTGCCGTCAGGTGAATAGCCACCACCTTCACGGCGGAGAATATACAGAGACGGTTGACTTTCGTTTTAAAGGCTTTTATATGTACGGACATCTGGCGCATAATTGGGGGCAGTTGTACAAAAGGGCATTTTTGGATGTTCATGACCTGAGATGCTGCGCATATCCTTTTACCCAGGACAAGGCTCATAACATGGACTGTTATGTATACCATCCCCGGTATGCTTTTATAGAGGACAGCATCTACCTGTATCGTGTCAATACGGAGTCCGTGACTTTCCGCTACAAAGAGAACCTGATGCCTGTATGGGTAGCTATAGCGGCCGATTTTAAAGAATTTTTGCGGTGCCGCCACATTAAAGGGGACTATGGGGACTGGACCGCCCTGCATTTCTTTTTCGGCAGTTTTTTTCTGGTAAAGCAGGAACTGCAGTTCAAGAAGCACGGTATACGGGAGAGTATTCGTGTGATGAAAAAATACGGGAAGGAACCCCTTGTCAGAGAGGCTATGGCGGACCTGGCAGGCGGGAGATATATAAGGGATATTTCCGTCTTCTCATGGCGGATTATGATTCAGGGGGCGGCGCTGCTGTTTCACATTCGTGCCTACGGTCTCTTTGTGCTGGGAATTGCACTGCTGAGAAAGCTGGATGTGGATGGAATGATAACAGAGTCCCGCAACAAGAAGGAGAAGCGATGAACACAAAGCTAAGCAAAGAACAGAGACTTCTGTGCCTGCTTCTCTGTCAGACGCTGACGGGTGAGGACTTCCGGGAAGCAGCGGCGCTGGGCCGTCAGGCGGATATGAAAAAGGTAATCCGGCTGGCGCGGCAGCACAGGGTGCTTCCGCTGCTGTATGGGGCGTTGTGCGAGGACTGGCAGGGAGAGGCACTGGATGCTGAGGATATAAAATGTGTGGAGAGTATTTCACGCACTACAGTCAGGCAGAGCTACCGCCTGTTGTTTCTGACCCGCTATCTGGTAAGAATACTGGAGAAAGCGGGGGTGCCGGTTCTGGTGCTGAAGGGCAGCGGGGTGGCGGAATTATATCCGGTTCCCGAACTGAGAAAATCAGGAGACGTGGATGTGCTGATTCCGAAGGACAGGCTGGAGGCCGCCACAAAGCTTTTGGCAGAAAATGGTTTTACCGCAAAGGAAATCCAGCATGCCAATCATCATTTGGTGTTCAATTCAGGGGATGGCATAGACCTGGAACTGCATACCATGCTGGCGGAACCCTTTCGGGACAGAGGGATTAACCGGTGCATGGATCGGCTGCTTCCGGCCTGTTTCGAAAAAAAGGAATACAAGGAATGTATGGGCGTCAGTCTTCCCGTGCTTGCTGAGCCCTATCAGGCATTGCAGCTGCTGCTCCATATGCTGCAGCATTTTCTGCGTGCCGGTTTCGGACTGAAGCTGCTTTGCGACTGGGTAGTATTCTGGAACAGGGATGAGGCCCGGAAGATGGTTCCTGAATTTCTGAAACTGGCAGGTGAATGTAATGTCAGAGAGTTTTCTGAGACAATCACTATGGTCTGCAAGGAATTTCTGGGGCTCAGAAGTGATTTGCCCATGGGGCGCCGCCGTGACAGAAGGCTGGCGGAAGATTTCCTGCAGGACGTGTTTGCGGCGGAGGAGTTTGGAAAAGCGGACAAGGATCGAATGGTCATTGTGCAGGGAAACAGCCTGTGGGCTTACATCAGGGAATTCCACTATCAGATGAAGCTGAACCATCCCAAGGCGTCGCCCTATGTCATCCTGTGGCCGGCGCTGTGGGTGATTACGCTGGTGGTGTTTCTCAGGAACAACCGGAAGCTGAACCGCGGCAGGGTGAAGGATATCCTGCACAGTGCCGGGAGCCGCAGCAGGCTGCTGCAGCAGATGGGACTGGATAAGTAACTTTTTATGGACGAAAACAGAGGAGTATAGTAAAATATATGATAACGATATGGTAAGGGGGAACGGTGATGAGACATCTTGAATGGAATGACAGATATAAAATCAATGTGGAGTTTATCGATAAAGAACATCAGATGCTTTTCACAACCATGAATAAATTACTTAAGATCAGCGAGAGCGAGGAGAAAAGCGAATGGGCATGCCGTGAGGGCGTGAAATACCTGAAGAATCATGCGGTGGAGCACTTTGAGCATGAAGAGAAATACATGCAGGCAATACAATATGACGGATATGAGTTACATAAGCAGCTGCATGATGATTTTCGAAATAATACGCTTCCCGCCCTGGAAGAGGAACTGGAGGAAACACAGTATTCTGAGGATTCCATCCGGCATTTCCTGGGAGTTTGTATCGGCTGGGTAATCGCTCATACCCAGACGGAGGATCAGGCGATCGGGAAGGGTAAGTCTGCAGGCAGACGGGTGAAGCTTTTGCCGGGGAAAGAAGTGGATGCGCTCCAGACGGTGATTATTCAGCTGACCCAGGAGGTGCTGGGATTTAAGGCAAAACTGATTAGTGAACAGTACGCCGGAGAAAATTTCGGTAAAATGATTTGCTGCCGTTTTTGCTATAAGGGGGAGAATAAGTCAAAGTGGGACGTCACTCTCATTATGGAAGAATGCTTTGTGCTTAAGATTGTGGGCAGAATACTGAACGTAGAGTATCCCAGGGTTGACGATATGGTGATCAACGTCATCCGTTATGTTTCCCGTCAGTTTTTGGAACAAATCAGAGAGAGTTTTCCGGCCATAGATCTTCTGACATTGGAGAAGGAATGTCTGCTGACCCACGAGCAGATTGTGAAATCCTTTGAGAGAGAAGAAAAGCTCTGCAGTCTGCTGTTTGATACAGGGGAGGGATATTTTGCATTCTGCGCGGCTTCAGCCGGTAAGATAGACAATAAAATATCGCCGGCCATCGACGCGCAGCATGCAATGGGCATTATTCAGGACTATTTGGACCGGGAAAAAGAGGAGCAGGCGAACGCAAAGCGGAAAGTCCTTGTAGTGGACGATTCCGAGTTTATGCGTGCTAATATCAGCAAGCTGCTTTCCGGAGACTATGAGGTGATAGAGGCCAGTTCCAGCATATCCGCAATCAAGAAGATAGCGTTGAACCGGCCTGATTTGGTACTGTTGGATTACGAAATGCCTATCTGCGATGGGAAACAGACACTTGAGATGATTCGCTCGGAGAAAGACATGGCGAATACGCCGGTATTTTTCCTGACCGGCAGGGGGGACAGGGAAAGCGTCAAAAAAGTGATAGCCTTAAAACCGGAAGGATATCTGCTTAAGACGATGCCGGAGGAAGAGATCAAAGCCAGCATTGATGAGTTCTTTGAGAAGAGAGGACAAAGGCAGTAAAATAGTATAGGAGAGATTGCCATGGAACTGCCGGAAAAGAAAACTTATACAGCAGAAGACTATTGGAATTAGCCGGTTCTATACGGGATTATATTAAGGCAAACAGGGGAGAATGTGAAGTTATCCCAGGCCCTTTCGCAGTCAACCTGGATGCCGAAGAAGCCAACTGGGTTGAGCCGGACATTTCTGTCATCTGTGATAAGAGCAAATTTACGGAACGGGGGTGTAAGGGGGCGCCTGATTTTATCATCGAGGTAGTGTTGTCATCCAGCCGTAAGATGGATTACTCCAATAAAAATGCTTTATATTCGGATGCCGGAGTGCGGGAATACTGGATTGTAGACCCTATGAAGGAGGTCACAACGGTGTACCGTTATGAGGAAGACGCCGCTCCGATGATTATACCGTTCCATCAGGAAATAGCAGTTGGTATATACGATGGATTGAGTATCACGGTGTCTGATTTGCTTGCGGGGAATTGAAGGCTGTGTTTTTTGTTTCTGACTGTAAAATTAACGAAAACTTCACGAATTCAGGGAAATTACTTGTTTTTTGTTTGGCAATATGCTAATATGTTTTTAACATTATAGGATTTGGCGTGAAGAAAGAGAATACTTACTGATTGTTTTTAACAGCAGGAGGGGAAGGGAGAGGATATAGGTGACAAATTATGAAAAGCCGGTAGTACTGGCGAATGAGGACGTTGCAGAAGGGGTATATGCGGCAAGCGGGACAGCAGGCGCACCTAAGTGCGACAGCGTGTATATGCAGGGAGTCTGGCAGGCACCGGATTATTCTGATTGGGCTGGCGGAACACGCGGGTACAAGCAGCAGTTTGCATGTCTTGGGTGTCCTGCAAACACAGATAACGGCTGTGGGTTACAAACACATTATGTTCAGTCAGGACAGGCAGCTTCGTATGATACCGATAACGGGAACAGAAAGCCTTCATGGGAAAAAAAGGGCTATGGACCGGAAGATACCGTTACGGACTGGGCAATGTGATAGCTTGTAAATAATGTATATGGGGTTTGCGTCCGCACTGTACTCACAAATTCCGGGAAACAGCAGGCAGTGCAAAAGGAAGGGAGAGGGGTAAAATGATGAATTATGAAAAGCCTGTAGTATTGGCAAATGAAGATGTTGCTGAAGGCGTATACGCGGCCAGCGGGGATGGTATTGCAGACTGCTGGACTGTGACGGCATATTCTGTTCAGGATTGGAGCGGCAGTGATCATGTGTTCGAGGTTAGGATAGTTCACTCTGATGCGGTACAGCATATTTCAACTGCATCAACCACAGTGCTGACATTCAGCACGCCTCTTGAGGGAGCATACACTGAGTCAAATTTTTCATGTTCTTACAGCGGGAATACAGTGACAGTTGTCCGTGAGTCCCATGCAAATGCTTATCAGTCCGGGGATAATGCAACGTTTAAGGTGTGGGTGAGAGCGGCTGACGAGGCTACCACGAAGGCGATTACCTGTACCGGATCAAGCATAACCTGTACCAAGACGGTAAATGTGCAGGGCAACGGTGCAGACGGCAACTGATAACCGGGCATGGATATTGAAACAACTGCAAAACAGCATTACCCCCGTGGGCGGGGTAATGCTGTTTTTTCGAGAGGGTGTCAGGCATGAGCGTTCGTGAACGGATAAAATTTTATATGGGACGTATCAGAGCCGGGCGCATTCAGGAGATGCTGCGGCAGATCAGGTGGATATATGAGTATGCCCGCCGCTATTGGCTTGCCATGATTTTCTATACCCTGCTGGGACTGGTGGGGACTGTGGTGGCGCTGCTGTCCAGCTTTGTCTCCAAGGATCTGGTAAACATTATCACAGGTTATCAGGCGGGAGAAGTGGTGAAGACCTTTGCTGCCATGATAGGATTGGGGATTGGCAGTACGGTTGTAAATCAGATTTCTAATTATGCCTCTTCCTGGATTGGCATGAAGGTGGACTCGGAAATCAAGTCAGATATTTTTTCCAAGATACTGGTGACGGACTGGGAGTCATTGACCCAGTACCATACCGGGGATTTGCTGACCCGCTGGAGCAGCGACGCCTCCAATATTTCCAACGGCGTTTTGAATTTTATTCCGAATCTGATAATTTACCTGTTCCGTTTTATCAGCGCATTTGTTGTTGTGGTTGCCAATGATGTGTCCTTTGCCGTTTTTGCATTCTTAGGTATGCCGGTGAGCCTGCTGCTGTCAAAGACCCTTATGAAGCGCATGGTGAACAACAACAAGCGCAGCGCTGCCATGGGCGCCAGAATGTCCGGCTTTAATCAGGAGACCTTTTCTAATATTCAGACCATTAAGGCATTTGATCTGATTCCTTTTTATACAAGCAGGCTGAAACGTCTTCAGGCCGATTATATCAGTATGCGTCTGGAGTTCCAAAGGATGTCCATGGGGACGTCGCTGCTGCTGTCCCTGGTGTCTATGCTGGTTTCCTACGGAGCATACGGTTGGGGAATTTACCGGGTGTGGAGCGGCGCCATTGATTATGGCACTATGACACTGTTTTTGAGCCTGTCGGGAACCCTGACGGGAACCCTGCACAATCTGACATCCCTGGTTCCGTCGGTCATCAGTCTCACTACCTCGGCGGGACGGCTGATGGATATCGTGGAAATGCCTCAGGAGGATTACAGCCATGATGAGGAGGCGGCAGAGTTTGGAGAGCGGCACAGGGAAGAGGGAGTTTCTCTGCAGCTGACGGATGTGAACTATGCCTATCGCGGCGGAGAGCCGGTCTTTTCGGGTGCATCCATAGAGGTGCATCCCCATGAGATTATAGCGCTGGTTGGGCCTTCCGGGGAGGGTAAGACAACCATGCTGAGGCTTTTGCTTTCTCTGATTTTTCCAAAAGAAGGGAGTATTTGCATATTTTCGGGAGAGGATCGGATGGAGATGAGTCCTTCCACAAGAAAGCTGTTTTCCTATGTGCCCCAGGGGAATACCATGTTTTCGGGCACCATTGCAGAAAATATGCGGAACGTGAAGCCGGACGCCACGGATGAGGAGATTGTGGAGGCCTTGAAGATGGCCTGCGCATGGGAGTTTGTGAGCAGGCTGGGCGATGGAATCAATGCAAAGGTGGGAGAGCGCGGCGGAGGCTTTTCAGAGGGACAGGCCCAGCGGCTGTCCATTGCCAGGTCGTTGATTCGAAAATCCCCTGTGCTGTTGATGGATGAGGCTACTTCAGCGCTGGATGTGGCTACGGAGCGGAAGGTTTTGCAGAATATACTGAGGGATTCCTACCCGCGCACCTGTATTCTGACAACCCATCGGCCAACGGTCTTAAGTATGTGCAGCAGGGTTTACGCTATACGGAACAAGCAATGCGTCTGTCTGGAGGAGACGGAGATTGAGGAGATGATACGGAACTTTTGAGCCTGCAGTCCGCAGGCGGGCCGATGGAGCAGATGCGGACAACGCGGGAGTGAATGATACGAATGTGAATGGAAGATTTTGCCTGTAAAGGGAATGAAAAGTCATAAACTGTGAAAGACAGGGTTATCAATATGGAAGAGCAGGAAAAGGATAAGAAGAAAGACGAGGAGAAGCGAATCGATATAGAGGCTTTGCTTTTGGAAGGGAAAAGCATTCGGATTCATCCCCAGGGCTACAGCATGTATCCCCTGTTTGTCCCCGGCAGGGACGAGGCGGTTATTGCGCCTGCAGAGACAGGAAAATTAAAGCGGGGGGATGTGGTGCTTTATCGCAGGGAAGGAAGCATTCTGGTACTGCACCGTATCTGGAAGCGGAAGGTTGATGGTTTCTATATGGTGGGGGACAATCAAAGCGAGGTGGAGGGCCCGCTGAAGGCAGAACAAATAAAGGGGATTCTGCACCAGGTGGTGCGCAGAGGAAAGAGCTTTTCCGTAAATAATCTGTTGTACCGGATGCTGGCGGCTGTCTGGCTCCGGCTTCGGCCCTTTCGGCCATTTTTGGCGGGAGCGGCGGCAAAGGTGAAGAGGGCGTTGAAATAAAGAGAAGCAAATGAATCTTGTAAATTTCAGCATGGCATTATATAATAAGCGGAAAGAGGATAAGTAAAAGGGGTATGATGACAGATGGCAGCTTCTAACGGCAAAAAGACATCATCTTCACAAAATAGAAAGAATTCCGGAAGCGTAAAAGCGGGAGCACAGAACAGGAAAGCAGGGAAAAAGGCTGATGATATGCAGACACAGACATCAGCCGGAGATGGCGCGTTGTTCCATGAGATTGGGCTGATTGCGCTTTTTGTGCTGATGGTTATTCTGTTCTGCTGTAATTTCGGCATTATCGGGCCTGTGGGAGACGCGATCAGCGGCTTCCTCTTTGGCGTATTCGGATTTACCGCGTATGCGGCACCGGTTCTCCTGTTTTTGGCGGCGGCTTTTCGGTTTGCCAATGAGGGAAATCCCAATGCAGTGAGAAAGATGATAGCAGGATTTGTTTTGTTTCTCATGCTGGGAGCAGTGTGCGATTTGATTGTGGGGGGCACTGCCGGAATGACCGGCTACAGTGTAAAGACAATTTATGAGAACTGCCGGGATGCGAAGAACGGAGGAGGAGTCCTGGGGGGCAGTGTGAGCTTTTTATTGCAGCATTATCTTGGCACCATTGGAACGGTATTGTTGGTTCTGCTCTGCTCGGTGATAAGTCTGATTCTGCTGACGGAAAGATCCCTGTTGAAAAGCGTCAAGGACGGCGGCAGCCGTATGAGGGAGCTTTCCAGAGAAGACGCAGAGCGTCGAAGAGAGATTGCAGAACAACGCAGGGAAGAGGCGGAGCGCCGCAAGGAGGACGCAGAGCGCCGAAGGGAGGACGCTCGGCTGAGACGTCAGGAGCAGGAGGAACAGCGCAGGCTGAAAGCTGAGGCAAAAGAGAACGAAAAAATTCTCCGCATGGAGAAGAAGGTTTCCGGCGTCATGCTGGATACCGCGCTGATGAAACCGGAGGAGCAAAACCATCGGGATGACATACATGAAATTATGTTTTCGGAAGAGCCGGAGGATTTCGTGGAAGAACAGACGCAAGCATCCACAGCCGGATTTGATTTTGAAAAGGTGCGAATCAGGAGCATGCATCAGGTATCCATAGACGATATGGAACCGGAGGAGACAGACGAGCCGGAGGAAACGGATGCAGACAGTCCATGGGAAGCGCAGGAACAGGAACCGCTTACATATGAACGCGATTTACAGGCAATTCGGATTCATAAGGAAGGCGTTGACGAGGCACGCATATCATCCGGACAGGGGGCGGTATCCGAGCGTGCGGGGGGAGTAAGGGCGTCTGAGCGTTCAGGGGCGCAGGAACGTCCCCGGGTGTCTGCGCCTGCCTCGGATATTCAGAAAGATATTGCACATGGTGAGAAAAGAGCACCTAAGAAATACATGTTTCCGCCCCTTTCCAGACTGCAGAAGGGTGTGGCGGCTGCGGGAGATTCCACTAAGGAACTGAAGGAGACGGCCATGCACCTTCAGCAGACGCTGAATACCTTCGGCGTGAGAGTGACAGTCACGGACATCAGCCAGGGCCCCAGTGTCACCCGGTATGAACTGCAGCCGGAGCAGGGGGTCAAGGTGTCAAAGATAGTGGGACTTGCGGACGATATTAAGCTGAATCTGGCGGCTACGGATATTCGTATTGAGGCGCCGATTCCGGGTAAGGCGGCGGTGGGTATCGAGGTGCCCAACAAGGAAAATATGACGGTTGCGCTGCGGGATTTGCTGGAAACTAAGGAATTTAAGGAGTTCCCCTCCAACATTGCCTTTGCGGTAGGGAAGGACATCGCCGGACAGACAGTGGTTGCGGATATTGCAAAGATGCCCCATATGCTGATTGCAGGCGCAACGGGATCCGGTAAGTCGGTGTGTATCAATACGCTGATTATGAGCATTTTGTACAAGGCGCATCCAGATGACGTGAAGTTGATTATGGTTGACCCTAAGGTGGTGGAACTAAGCGTATATAACGGTATTCCCCATTTGCTGATACCGGTGGTCACAGACCCGAAGAAGGCATCTGCTGCATTGCACTGGGGCGTGTCCGAAATGGAAGATCGTTACCGCAAATTTGCGGATTTCAATGTGAGAGACCTGAAAGGCTACAATAAAAAGGTGGAATCAATGCAGGAGGAGGGCAATGAGGAAGCTCCTGCGAAAATGCCGCAGATTGTCATTATTGTGGATGAGCTGGCGGATTTGATGATGGTATCGCCGGGAGAGGTGGAGGAGTCTATCTGTCGTCTGGCACAGCTGGCAAGAGCGGCAGGCATCCATCTGATTATAGCCACCCAGCGGCCCAGCGTGGACGTTATCACCGGGCTGATTAAGGCAAATATGCCCAGCCGAGTGGCATTTGCAGTTTCCAGCGGTGTGGATTCCCGTACTATCCTTGATATGAACGGGGCGGAAAAGCTGCTTGGAAAGGGAGATATGCTGTTTTATCCTCAAGGGTATTCCAAGCCTGCCCGTATCCAGGGAGCCTTTGTGTCTGACAGGGAGGTTTCGGATGTTGTGGATTTCCTGAAGAACCAGACGCTGGGCAATGTCTATGCGGAGGATGTGGAAGAGAAAATTTTGAATATAGGGAGCGGTGTCGGAGGTTCCGGTGGCGGTGACGCGGATTTGGATGAGTTTTTTGAGAAGGCAGGCAGATTTATCATTGAGCAGGACAAGGCGTCAATCGGCGCACTGCAGAGGCTTTTGAAGATTGGATTCAACCGTGCCGCGAGAATCATGGACCAGCTTTGCGAGTATGGCGTTGTGGATAAAGGCGAGGGAACGAAGCCCAGAAAGATATTGATGGGGCCTGAGCAATTTGAGCAGCTGATAGAGGAAATCGTTTAGAAACGGAGAGCAGAGAATGAAGACAGACATTGAAATTGCACAGGAAGCTGTTATGGAGCCCATTGGGAATGTGGCGGCAAAGCTGGGAATCGAGCAGTCGGAATTGGAGTTTTATGGCAAGTATAAGGCAAAGCTGACGGAGGAATATCTGGACAGCCTGAAAGAAAGGCCCTATGGGAAGCTGGTTCTGGTGACGGCAATCAATCCCACACCTGCGGGGGAGGGAAAGACTACCACCAGCGTAGGACTGGGGCAGGCATTCGGAAAGTTGGGTAAAAAGGCGGTAATCGCTCTCAGGGAGCCCTCCCTGGGGCCCTGCTTCGGCATTAAGGGAGGAGCTGCCGGAGGCGGCTATGCCCAGGTGGTTCCTATGGAGGATCTGAATCTGCATTTTACAGGGGATTTCCACGCCATTACTTCGGCTAACAATCTGCTGGCAGCATTGCTGGATAATCACATTCAGCAGGGAAATGAACTTCAGATTGACACTAGGCAGATTGTGTGGAAGCGCTGCATGGACATGAACGACAGAGCGCTGCGCAACATTGTTGTGGGGTTAGGGAAAAAAACAGATGGCGTAGTGCGGGAGGACCATTTTGTTATCACGGTGGCAAGTGAAATCATGGCAATTCTTTGTCTGGCGGAGAATATGCAGGATCTAAAGACGAGACTTGCCCGCATCATTGTCGCATATAATACGGCGGGAGAACCTGTTACAGCAGGAGACTTGAACGCGGTTGGAGCTATGGCGGCGCTTTTGAAGGACGCTATGAAGCCGAATCTGATCCAGACGCTGGAGAAGACTCCGGCACTGGTACACGGCGGACCGTTTGCCAATATTGCCCATGGCTGCAATTCCGTAAGGGCCACCAGGGCTGCAATGCGGATGGCGGACTACTGTATTACCGAGGCCGGATTCGGTGCGGACTTGGGTGCGGAAAAATTCTTTGACATCAAATGCCGTATTGCGGGTTTGAAGCCTGATGCGGCAGTGCTGGTGGCAACGGTCAGAGCGCTGAAATACAACGGCGGCGTTGCAAAGGGAGACTTAAGTACAGAAAATCTGGAGGCGCTGGAAAAGGGAATCGTGAATTTGGAAAAGCATATTGAAAATCTGCAGAAGTACGGAATACCGGTGGTGGTGACGCTGAATTCCTTTGTGACGGACACACAGGCAGAGACAGATTATGTCAGAGGCTTCTGCGAATCAAGAGGCTGTGAGTTTGCCCTGTCTCAGGTATGGGAGAAGGGCGGAGAGGGCGGAATTGCCCTGGCTGAGAAGGTGCTGAAGACGCTGGAGACAAAGAAAAGCGATTTTCATGTGCTCTACGAGGATGATTTGTCTCTGGAGGAAAAAATTTGCAGAGTGGCTGTTGAAATTTACGGAGCAGGCAGTGTGAGCTTTTCTCCGGGAGCAAAGAAGGAGCTGCAGAGGATTACGGAAATGGGATTTGGAGATTTGCCGGTGTGCATGGCGAAGAATCAGTATTCTCTTTCAGACGACCCCAAACGGCTTGGCAGGCCGGAGGGCTTTGAACTGTATGTGAGAGAGGCGTATGTGGCTGCCGGCGCAGGGTTTGTTGTGGCGCTGACGGGAGATGTGGTGACGATGCCGGGGCTGTCAAAAAAACCGGCAGCTTATGGGATTGATGTCAATGAGGATGGAGTTATCACGGGGTTGTTCTGATAGGAACCCGGAGGGAACTGCCGGACGGGAATATTTTGATTGGAAATTTACGGGTACTTGTCAGCTTAAATTATTTGGCTGAATCAAATATAAAGAGGTGGATTATGTATAAGATTGTAAAGAGAGAAGAGCTTACCACAAACATTTATCTGATGGAGGTGGAGGCAAAGAGAGTGGCAAGGGCATGCCTGCCGGGACAGTTTGTGATCGTCAGAATGGACGAGGAGGGAGAACGAATTCCTCTGACAATCTGTGATTATGACAGGGAAAAAGGAACGGTTACTATTGTGTTCCAGTGTGTGGGGGCGGCTACCAAAATGATGGCAGGACTTCAGGAGGGAGATTTCTTCCATGACTTTGTGGGTCCTTTGGGCTGTGCTTCAGAGTTGGTGAGTGAGACGCCTGAGGAACTCAAAAAGAAGAGGATTCTGTTTGTGGCCGGCGGCGTAGGGGCGGCACCTGTGTACCCGCAGGTTAAGTGGCTTCACGAGAATGGTGTGGGAGCGGATGTTATTGTGGGAAGCAAGACAAAGGATTTGCTGATTCTGGAGAAGGAGATGGAGGCAGTTGCCGGAAATCTTTATGTTACCACAGATGACGGTTCTTACGGCAGAAGCGGAATGGTGACTCAGACCATCAAGGATTTAGTCGCTGAGGGCAAGGAGTATGATGTCTGCATTGCCATCGGCCCTATGATTATGATGAAGTTTGTCTGCCTTTTGACGAAAGAACTGAATATTCCCACCATTGTCAGCCTGAACCCTATTATGGTGGACGGAACGGGAATGTGCGGCGCCTGCCGTGTGACGGTGGACGGAAAGGTGAAGTTTGCCTGTGTGGACGGCCCTGAGTTTGACGGCCATGGGGTGAACTTTGACGAGGCCATGAGACGTCAGCAGATGTATAAGACAGCGGAGGGCAGAGCCATGCTGAAGCTTGAAGAAGGTGACACTCATCACGGAAACTGCGGAAATTGCTGATTTATTGCAGAAACGTCGTGGAAAAGCAAAAAAGACAGTTGAAAACGGAAACAAAAATGAAGCAGTTCGGAAATGAACTGTCAGCATAGATTTGGAGGACAGAGATGGATGTATTGACAAAGGTGCCTGTGAGAGAGCAGGACGCAAAGGAACGTGCCGCAAATTTTCAGGAGGTCTGCCTGGGCTATAATCAGGAGGAGGCTCAAATTGAGGCCGCCAGGTGTATCAACTGTAAAAATGCGCAGTGTATCAAGGGATGCCCTGTGGCAATCGATATTCCCGGCTTTATTGAGCAGGTGAAGGCAGGGAATATTGAGGAAGCATATAAAATCATCAGCAAATCAAGCGCATTGCCCGCTGTCTGCGGGCGTGTGTGCCCTCAGGAGAGCCAGTGTGAGGGAAAGTGTATCCGCGGTATCAAGGGCGACCCGATTTCCATCGGAAAGCTGGAGCGTTTTGTGGCTGACTGGGCCAGGGAGAATGGAATTAAGCCTGAGGGAGCCAGCGAGAAGAACGGCAAGAAGGTTGCTGTTATCGGTTCCGGCCCTGCGGGCCTGACCTGTGCAGGGGATTTGGCAAAGCTGGGGTATGATGTGACGATTTTTGAGGCTTTGCATGAGCCCGGCGGCGTGCTGGTCTATGGGATTCCGGAATTCCGTCTGCCGAAACAGGATGTTGTGGCTAAGGAAATCGAGAATGTGAAGTCTCTGGGGGTAAAGATTGAGACCAATGTGGTAGTGGGCAAATCCGTTACCATCGATGAGTTGATTGAGGAGGAAGGCTTTGACGCTGTGTTTATCGGTTCCGGCGCGGGTCTGCCCAAGTTTATGGGAATTCCCGGAGAGAATGCAAACGGTGTATTCTCTGCCAATGAATATCTGACCAGAAGCAACTTGATGAAAGCCTTTGATGAAAATTCCAACACGCCTATTATGGAGAGCAGGAAGGTGGCTGTAGTGGGCGGTGGAAACGTAGCCATGGACGCGGCGAGAACTGCTTTGCGCCTTGGTGCGGAGGTGCATATTGTATACCGCCGGAGCGAGGAGGAACTGCCTGCAAGAGTGGAGGAGGTTCACCATGCAAAGGAGGAGGGTATCATTTTTGACTTACTGACAAATCCAACAGAGATTCTGGCTGACGAAAAGGGCTGGGTCACCGGCATGAAATGTATCAGGATGGAGTTGGGGGAGCCTGACGCGTCCGGCCGCCGTCGTCCTGTAGAGATTCCGGATTCCGAGTTTACCATGGAACTGGATACGGTTATCATGTCTCTGGGGACATCACCGAATCCTTTGATCTCTTCTACAACGGAGGGGCTTGAGACCAATAAGTGGAAGTGTATTGTGGCGGAGGAGGAGAACGGGCAGACAAGCAAGGCGGGTGTATACGCCGGTGGGGATGCGGTTACAGGCGCGGCTACCGTTATCCTGGCCATGGGTGCAGGCAAGGCGGCAGCAAAAGGGATAGACGAATACTTAAGAAGCAAGTAATACGCACCCATGGCCTGCCATGAGGTGCAGGCAAGGCGGCGGCAAAAGGGATAGACGAATACTTAAGAAGCAAGTGATTCGCACCCATGGCCTGCCATGAGGTGCGGGTAAGGCGGCAGTCAAGACAATTCAGCCATGTCAGTCATAAGCCGGCCGTATAGCCGGAACTGTTATTACGAAGGATAAACGGGGAAAGAAGGTAAAAACTATGCCATGGTGTCCTAAATGCAAGACAGAGTACAGGGAGGGGTTTACGGTCTGTGCAGATTGCGGCAGTGAGCTGGTGGAGGAAGAACCGGGGGAGGCTTCCCGTGAGGAGTTGTGGGAGGAAGAATCCGGAGATGGTTTTGACGGAGAATTGCAGGAGAAAGAACGAAGGACAGCGGGAGAGCTGTCCGGAGAGTATGCTGAAGACTCTGCAGAAGCGGCAGATGTAAGCTTAGACGGCGAAGAAGATGTCAGACAGAGGAGAACCCAGGGGAACGGGCTTTATCAGGACAGTTCAGAGCGTGCCAGCGATAACCGTTCGTCAGCATGGGTGCTGCTGGGACTCGGCACTGTGGGGCTGGTTGCGGTTGTGTTGGGAGTGGCGGGAATTCTGCCGCTGCATCTGGGCAATCCATATCTGTTTTACGGTGTTATGGGAGCAATCTTTATTCTGTTTGTTGTGGCAGGCATAGTGTCTATGAAAAATGCCAAATTCTTTGAAAAGAAGGCGGAGTCTGAAAATTCTCTCCGTCAGACGCTTTTAGACTGGTGTGGGGAAAGCCTGAAGGCGGAGGATATTGACGCTGCAGTGTGGGCAGAGGGGATATCAGATGAAGTCGCGTATTTCAGGCGTTCCGCCTATATCAAGGAGAAGTTGAATCATCAGTTCATGAATTTAAACCAGGGGTTTTTGGATCAGTTCATTGACGACTATATTTATGACCGGATTTTCGGGGAAAGGGTGGAATGAAAATTTCCATAGTCTGTGTCGGAAAATTAAAGGAAAGCTTTTACCGGGAAGCAGTGGAGGAGTATGTGAAGCGCCTGGGCAGATACTGTAAACCGGAAATTATTGAGGTGCCGGATGAAAAGACGCCGGAGGGTGCAAGCCCTGTCATGGAGGAGCAGATTAAGGCCAGGGAAGGCAAAAGAATTTTGGAAAAACTGAGGGAGGATGCTTTTGTCTGCACGCTGGAAATCGGCGGCAGGAAGCTTTCCTCCGAAGGTTTGGCACAGTGGCTGGAAAAGCTGACAATCAGCGGAACCAGCCATATTGTCTTTATTATAGGTGGTTCTCTTGGACTTCATGAGGATGTATGCAGACGTTCGGACATGAGCCTGAGTTTTTCGGACATGACCTTCCCGCACCAGCTTATGAGAGTGATACTGACAGAGCAGATTTACCGGGCCTTCCGTATTATTAATGGAGAGCCATATCATAAGTAAGGGCGAAAGTATTAACAAATGTAAGAAAAGTAACAAGAATAAATTGAAGTTTATGGAGGAAAACATGGCTGAATATTGGGATATATATGATATGGATAGAAAACTCACGGGAAAGACAATAAAAAGAGGCGAACCGTTTGGTGAAAATGAATTTTATGTGTGCTGTGAAGTATGGATAGTGAACTCAAAAAATCAAATGTTAGTTACACAAAGGCATCCGGATAAAAAGGCTGGAGGTCAGTGGGAGTTCACGGGCGGCGGAGTTCTGTCGGGTGAAACAACTCTATTAGCGGCAACTCGAGAAGTGAAAGAAGAATTAGGTGTTTATTTAGACGAAACAGAGCTAGAATTGCTTGAAGTATATAAAAATAAAAATTATTTTATGGACATCTATGTGGTAAAAAAGGACCTTGGAGATGAAGAAATTGTATTGGACAAAAATGAAGTAATCGACTGGACATGGTTGTCGGAACGTGAAATAGAACAATTTATTGATGAGGGGAAGATGGTTCGTTCTGTTGGACTAAGATATAAGATGTTTGGAAAGAACATGAGGGAAAAGGATATAACACAAGGGAAAGTCTAAGGGCAAACTCACTTGCTATAAATTTAGCATTTTCAAGGGTTTGCGGACTTTTAAAGATAAGATATAACAGTTAATAAATGCTATAAAAAGTGTCTTATCAGAATTCACGTTTGAAGAATTGCCGAGTAAATGCAAATTCATCAATAACTATATGAAAAATATGCAGTATATTTCGAATTTTAAGCAGTGGGAACACTTTTCCGAAAAAAGACTTATTATATTGCACTGTTGCCATTATTTGCTTGGGACTTTTGCGGGAAAGAGGCCGGAGAATTCCTATGTGAAGAAGCTTGAAGAAGCTGTAAGGGAAGCCAGGAAGAACAGAGAATGGAGGCATGAGTATATGACATTGTTGATGAGAGATCAGGAGAATGTGGAAAAAGGCAGGGAACAAGGGATTTTGGGAATGATATCAGCTTTGAGAGACTTGAATATACCAGACAGTACGATACTGCAAAAGCTGCAGGAAAAGTTTTTGCTGACGAAAGAGGCATCGCAGAAATATTTAAGCAGATGATTTGCGTAACAGGCAGAGTATATATAAAGTGTTTTGCCTTATATGTATCCAATAATATTTGAGCATTTTTCGCACTTGGGTATGTTATAGACAGCCGTACCATAAGTAAGGGCGAAAGTATGGGGAGCCATATCACAAGTAAAGGAAAAAGGGCAGATATTGTCAGAAAATAGAACAGATGCAAAGCAGTATTTTTTCTGAGAATTTAACGTAAGTATGTTTAAGGAGAAAATGTGAATACACACGCAGATGTAGTCAAAAATTAGAAGAAACCGGGATTTGACACATTTCCCGTCTCAAGAAGAGCAGAATATGATTTTGTGGGAACATCTTCTTAATAAGTTTGAGAAGGATGAAAATATGCATCTGATGGTGATAGAAGAAGACGGGAAGATTGTTTCTTCTGTGCAAATGGCAATTATTGAAAACTTAACACATAATGTCAGACCTTTTGCGGTTATTGAAAATGTTGTGACACATGCAGATTACAGAAATAAGGGATATGCATCGGCGCTGCTGGAGAAAGCATCAGAAATTGCAAAGGAAACACAGATGTTATAAGGTTTTTCTGGAAACCGGTTCAAATAAAGAAAGTACCTTAAACTTCTACAAAAAAAATGGATTTGAAATAGACAAAAAGCATTCCTGTCTAAAAAGGTTATGACATATCAACAACAGCTTATGACTGTCGGATTGTAAGGGTGCTTTTGAATGCCGGTGGTACTATGGATGATGTCAGTGATG
>JAAGKN010000482.1_pt1 | contig 75898 bp, 53 predicted proteins | sample 6206371 | NCBI WGS metagenome assembly JAAGKN01 (sample SAMN11533720, study PRJNA540317) | gut metagenome | isolation source: fecal pellets from male and female animal of same cohort | host: Peromyscus leucopus | place: USA:CA | collected 2017 | reverse complement strand
AGAGCCTGATATGTTCATTTATTTTTCTGAAGTACTTATTTAAAAAATGCTCACTATATTGCACTGCAAATGTTTCTCTGAGGTCTCCGTGGCCTCTGTGGTTAATTTTCATCTAAATAATGTGACGTTTAAATAATGTCGCCACTATTGGTTACATTGTAATTCATCACATGAAAACACTCTTGTAACTCTTTTTCTACCAATTAAACCTACTTTAATTATGAAAGAAATTATTATCTCAGCAGTTGCTTTTCTAAGCGCTATGACTATGAGCGCACAGTTGAGGATGAACACATCAGGGCAGATTGAGCTTGGCAAGGAGCTTAAAAGCGAAGTCGCGCAGTTAAAGATTGTTGCTGATACTCTATAAGCATTTTCAAGGTGAGATTATTGCCGGTGATAATGTGACTGATACAAAGCCTAAAGGGATAGTAACATTTGATGGCGGTAATATCGAGCTGAAAGCCTCGTCAATTAAGTTTGATGGAGGAATAGAAATCAAAGCAAACACTAACTTTAAATTGACAAATAAATGAATTATATGAAGGGTATTTGGTTTAGGATATTGTCTGGCATTGTATTGTTGTCATTCGGATTGTTTTCCCTTAATAGTTGTGATGATGGCGATGCCACGGGAGTGGTCATAAGCTATTTATATTTCAAGGATGGAATGTATAAAGTAGGTGAGAAAAGAATTTTCTCCCATTATGCTGGAAAAAATAGGGAGGATAATTCCTTGATAGGTACGACGGTAGAGTATGTGGCCGGTGACACAGTCATTGAGGGAAAGACTTGTAAAATTATCAAATCGGAATTTTCATCTTCTGATTCGAAAATGAAAACTGAAGAATTGAGTTTCATTTATGAAGAATTGGTCTATGACGATGAGTGGGAAGTCCCCGATGATTATCCATATAGTACTCACGGTGCTAAAGTTTATGAATATCTTGACGGGCAGTTCGTCCTCAAATATGATTTCACGATGAAGAGTGGTGATGGCTTTAAATTTTATGATAAGAAAGCCAAGACATATATTGACTCGCCATATAAGATGAAAAAGCTCGAGGCCATAAGGGATAATCCTAAGATGTTTACTGAATTACATAAGTGGAGAGTGACGTTTGAGGGCAGTGATTGTGTGTGGGTTGAATGTGCGGGAGCAAATTATGGGGATGGTATGATTATTAATCCTGATGAAAAAGGTTATAAGTTTCTCGATTCGATAATTGGCATTGACGGTCAGCCCCGATTTAAATATACTGTATTCGGGTATAAAACATTTTTTGATGAGGAGTCCCGACCATGTAGTAGAGTGGTAATTCTTGACGGAAAAGGATGGCATTTCCTGTGATAAACCGGATATAGGTTATTGGTAAATGATAACACAATAAATATTGAGTATGAAAGCTAATAAGATTATGATTGGCGCGTTGGCGGGGATGGTGTTCCCGCTGATGGTTGTGTCCCCGGGTGGCGAGCCCTCCGGGCTTGTTCTGAGGGGGGTGAGATATCACTTCCCGGGTTTGTCCTGAGGCGGGCGCAGGAGGGGATATAAATGTCAGGAGGCTGTATCGTGTAAGCGATACAGCCTCCCGGATGTTATGGGGTAGCGGAGTGGGTTACTCGACTACGGCGTCGGGGTCTACGCCCCACTGCTGCGGGCGAGACGACGGTAGTTGTTGTAGCGCCACTGGGCGTTGGCCTTGGCTGCTGCGAAGAGCTCGGCTGCCTCGGCGGGATACTGCTTCATTACAGAAGCGTAGCGCACCTCGCCCTTGAGGAAGTCTTCAAACTTGTCCCAGTCGGGCTCCTTAGAGTCGAGCGAGAAGGGGTTCTTGCCTTCCTCTTCGAGAGCGGGGTTGTAGCGCCAGAGGTGCCAGTAGCCGCATTCCACGGCGCGCTTCTGCTCTTGCTGAGAGTGTCCCATGCCGGCCTTGAGGCCGTGGTTGATACAGGGAGAGTAGGCGATGATGATCGAGGGACCGTCGTAAGCCTCAGCCTCGCGGATGGCCTTGAGGGTCTGGGCCTTGTCGGCACCCATGGCTACCTGGGCAGCGTAAACGTAGCCGTAGGTGGTGGCGATGAGGCCGAGGTCTTTCTTGCGCACGCGCTTGCCGGCAGCGGCAAACTTGGCGATGGCGCCCACGGGGGTAGCCTTGGAAGCCTGACCGCCGGTGTTGGAGTAAACCTCGGTGTCGAGCACGAGCACGTTGACGTTCTTGCCGGAAGCGAGCACGTGGTCGAGACCGCCGAAGCCTATGTCGTAGGCGGCACCGTCGCCGGCGATAATCCACTGCGAGCGCTTGACGATGAAGTTCTTGAGGTTGAGGAGCTCTTTGCAGAGGTCGCAACCGCAAGCCTCGCAGAGGGGCACGATCTTGTCGGCTACCTCGCGGGTGGCGGCAACATCGTTGCTATTCTCGAGCCACTGCTGTGCAAGAGCCTTGATCTCGGCGGTGCAGCAGTCGCAGGTGGTCATTTTGGTGAAGATGTCGGCTACGCGGGCCTGGATTTTCTTGGTGGCGATGCGCATGCCCAAGCCATATTCGGCGAAGTCCTCAAAGAGTGAGTTGGACCATGCGGTGCCGTGACCCTCGGAGTTGGTGGTGTAGGGGGTAGAGGGTACCGAGCCTGAGTAGATTGACGAGCAGCCGGTGGCGTTGGCTACCATCTCGTGGTCGCCATAGAGCTGGCTGATGAGCTTGACGTAGGGAGTCTCGCCGCAACCCGAGCATGCGCCCGAGAACTCGAAGAGGGGAGTTGCGAACTGGCTGTTCTTGACGTTGGCCTTGATGTCGACGAGAGCCTGCTTGGAAGCCACGTGGTCAACGCAGTAGTCCCATCCTTTCTGCACGTCGAGCTGAGTCTCGAGGGGCTTCATTGCGAGAGCCTTCACGCCCTTCTTGCCGGGGCAGACATCCACGCAGTTGCCGCAGCCGAGACAGTCGAGCACGTCGACAGCCTGGATGAAGCGCATGCCGGCGAATGTCTTGCCGATGGCGGGGATTGTGCCGTCCTCGCCGAAGGGAGAGCCTGCATCTCCTTGGCGTCGAGCACGAAGGGACGGATGGCGGCGTGGGGGCAGACGTATGCACACTTGTTACACTGGATACAGTTCTCAGCGAGCCACTCGGGAACGAAGGCGGCCACACCGCGCTTCTCGTAAGCGGCAGTGCCCTGCTCCCAGGTGCCGTCCTCGCGGCCCTTGAAGGCTGATACCTTGAGGAGGTCGCCGTCCTGAGCGTTGATGGGGCGAACGATGTCGTTGATGAAGGCGGGGTCGTTGTTGGCCTCGGGAGCTTCGGGGGTGAGCTGTGCCCATGCGGGGTCAACATCGAGTTTCTTGTATTCGCCGCCACGGTCAACGGCTGCATAGTTCTTGTCGACGACGTCCTGACCCTTCTTGCCATAGGACTTGACGATGAATTTCTTCATCTGCTCTACAGCGAGGTCAACGGGGATAACCTCGGTGATGCGGAAGAATGCGCTCTGGAGGATGGTGTTGGTGCGGTTGCCCAGACCGATTTCCTGAGCGATCTTGGTGGCGTTGATGTAGTAGACGGTGATGTTGTGGTCGGCGAAATACTTCTTGACCTTGTTGGGGAGGTTCTTGGCCAGCTCCTCGCCTTCCCAGATGGTGTTGAGCAGGAATGTGCCGCCGTCGCGGAGACCGCGGGTCACGTCATACATGTGGAGGTAAGCCTGCACGTGGCATGCCACGAAGTTGGGGGTGTTCACCAGATAGGTCGAGCGGATGGGCTCGTCGCCAAAGCGGAGGTGCGAGCAGGTGAAGCCGCCTGACTTTTTGGAGTCGTAGGCGAAGTAGGCCTGGCAATACTTGTCGGTGTTGTCGCCGATGATCTTCACTGAGTTTTTGTTGGCACCTACAGTACCGTCGGCACCGAGGCCATAGAATTTAGCCTCGAAGGCGTCGGCGTCGCCAAGAGCAACCTCTTCCTTGACGGGGAGTGAGGTGAAGGTGACATCGTCGACGATACCCACGGTGAAGTGGTTTTTGGGCATGGGGAGGGCGAGGTTCTCAAAGACGCTGAGCATCTGGGCGGGAGTGGTGTCCTTGGAAGCGAGACCGTAGCGGCCACCCACGATGACGGGGGCGTCGTCCTGTGCCATAGAAGCAGTCCTTGACATCGAGGTAGAGGGGCTCGCCGTTGGCGCCGGGCTCCTTGGTGCGGTCGAGCACAGCGATGCGCTTGGCAGTGGCGGGCACGGCTGCGAGGAAGTGCTTGGCCGAGAAGGGACGGTAGAGGTGAACGGATACGAGACCCACCTTCTCGCCCTTGGCCATGAGGTAGTCGATAGCTTCCTGGGCGGCCTGGGTGACAGAGCCCATGGCGATGATCACGCGCTCGGCATCGGCGGCACCGTAGTAGTTGAAGAGCTCATACTTGCGGCCGGTGATTTCCGAGATTTTGTGCATGTAATCCTCGACGATTGCGGGCACAGCGTCATAGTAGGGGTTGCATGACTCGCGGTGCTGGAAGAAGACGTCGCCGTTCTCGGCCATGCCGCGGGCAACGGGAGCCTGGGGGTTGAGAGCGCGCGCGCGGAACTCGGCGAGGGCCTCGCGGTCGAGCAACGGAGCGAGGTCGTCGTTGTCGAGAGCCTCGATTTTCTGGATTTCGTGAGAGGTGCGGAAGCCGTCGAAGAAGTTGACGAAAGGCACGCGCGACTTGATGGTGGAGAGGTGTGCTACACCGGCGAGGTCCATAACCTCCTGCACAGAACCCTCGGCCAGCATGGCAAAGCCGGTCTGGCGCACCGACATTACGTCCTGGTGGTCGCCGAAGATGCTGAGGGCGTGAGAAGCGAGAGTACGAGCCGACACATGGAACACGCAGGGGAGAAGCTCACCGGCGATTTTGTACATGTTGGGAATCATCAGGAGCAGACCCTGAGAAGCAGTGTAGGTAGTGGTCAGGGCACCGGCCTGAAGAGAACCGTGAACGGCACCTGCGGCGCCACCCTCAGACTGCATTTCCTGCACGAGCACTGTTTCGCCGAAGATGTTTTTGCGACCTGCGGCAGCCCACTCGTCGACATATTCAGCCATAGTCGACGAGGGGGTGATGGGGTAGATAGCAGCTACCTCGGAGAACATGTAGCTCACATGGGCAGCGGCCTGATTACCATCACAAGTCAAGAATTTCTTTTCTTTACTCATAATTGTAACGTAATCTGTTTATTTAGAATTTGTTATTTGGACTATAGGGAGGGGATTGTAGATAGGGGTCAGAAACTAACCTCAAGAAAAATCATTCCCAAACATGGGCGCAAATTTACTGTTTTTAGGGTTATCTCACAAATAATTAGTGTGTAATGATGTTAAAGTTTCAGCTCGGGATGGCGTTTTGATGGAAAAGTGTCAGGCGATGAATCGTAGGGAAGAATGTTAAAAATGGAAAATTCTCAAGTTAAAAAACTTAAATTTAACATTTTGGAAAATATTTTTTAATAAGTTTGTAATATGAAAACACCGCTTCAAATGGGGGTATGGGATCATGTGATGGAGGGCAACTACAGCACTCTGTTCATTGACAGGGATGGAGGCGTAATCCAACGTCTCCCCGGCGATGAGCCTGTGTCGCGACTTGATGAAGTCGAGATTAAACCTGATTTTCTTTCTAATGCTGCCAATTTAGCTAAAAAGTTCAGAACCATTATCGTGTTGTCGACCCTCACCGAGGGTAGCCATCCACTTCCCGACCGCAAGACCCAAAACCTGATTAATGCCCACATCTCAACGCTTGTATCAGATGCCGGTGGGCGCATCGACGGTTTCTATACCGAGTGGGTAACCAGCACCGAGCTCAAGGCGGTGTCGCCCGGGCCGCTGCTGCCGCTTCTCGCCCGCCGTGATTTCCCCACTGTCAACTTCTCGTCGTCGGTGATGGTGGGTGTCACTGCTACCGACAAGTTGCTGGCTTATAACTGTGGTATGAAATTTATACAATACAGTGACGAGCAGCTTGATGCCGGGCATCACATCAACTTTGACGAGATTGATGAGGAGCGCGAGATAATACGCCACGGCGTGGCGCAGTATATCGAGTCGCTCAACAGGCTTGTCAACTCGCCGTTGCGCATCAAGGGGATAAGGCTTGCCGCGAGGTGTGTGTGCCATGCCCTGTCGTGTGGCCGCAGCGTGTTTATCTCGTGCTGTATCGACAGCGGTCTTGATGTCGACCATCTGCAGGATAGTCTCAATGCCACGACCAAGGGATATGACCTGCCTTTCAAGATGATGGTAATCAAGCCCACTGCCGACCGCACTATCGCTGAGGCGATAAAAGAGGAGTGCCGGTATGGCGATGTGATATTTGGTATCGCGGTCAACAGCAACAACAAGTACATGCTTGAGGGGATGTATGTGGCCCAGGAACGAGGTGTCATCACCATCTCCATCACCGGGGCACGTCCCGGCGGCATGGATATGAGTGATGTGGTGCTAAAAGTGCCCTCAACTGCCCCCGAGGAGATACAAGGCTCGTTTCGCCTCATCATTACCCTCATCCACAAGCTCGTGGCCCACGAGTATCAAAAGGGCAATTTCACCATCGGCTGATACTGATGGTGTCTCTTGTGAGACAGTCTCTAACTGAAATTATATAAAAATATCGGTGACACAGTGTTGTGAGTGTGTGTGTCACCGATATTTTTATTGAGTTTTCTGAGAGAGTGTCAGCGCATTATTTTAAGTGACGAGCTGACTGATGGGGTTGTTACTTTTGCGATATATACTCCGGCGGGGAGGGACGACAATGGGATGGTCACTTGATCTCCTGCCGTGATGTCGGTGGCAGCGATAGATATCGCTTTGGCACCGGTGGTGTTGAATACTTCTATCGTGGCGCGGGGAGCGGCGTGGTCAAAGATTACACTGAGATTTTCTCTTGACAGGGTGATCGCGGGAGACAGGTTGCTGTCGCTGCCGATGCTCTCGATGCCTGAGAACTTGATACACTCTCTGATGCCGGCGAGGGCATCGATCTTGCCCCATCCCCAGTCGTTGCTTCCTGAGGACAGGTCGCCGGTGAAGCTGTCGGCGCGGGAGGTTGTCTTTATCACCTCGACGAGCTGCTCGGGGGTGAGGTCGGGGTAGGCCTGGAGCCATGTTGCTACGACGCCGGCCACGAGGGGTGACGACATTGAGGTGCCCTGCATGTAGCCGTAGCTCATCCATCGGCCATCTTTCTCATAGGAGTGGGAGAGGGGGGTGACTGAGACGGCGTTGGCCGATACGGCTGAGATTATGTAGCAACCGGGGGCGGTCACTTGGGGCTTCATGCGGCCATCGGCGGTGGGCCCGTAATTGGAGAATGAGCTGATTGCTCCTACTGTCTCGTCGAGAGAGTTTTCGGTGGTCTGGTCATAAAGCACATAGCTGTTGCGGGTGGTGTAGGCACCCACGGTGAGGATGCGGCCTGAGGTGCCTCCGAGCTCGGCTATTGTAGAGCCGTTGGCATCCTGATAACCCTCGACCCCCTTGCCTGAAAGGCCGAGATGCACATTGTCGGCCCAGATGTCGACCTGGCCGGCGCTCTTGGGTGTAACCTCGATGGCGATTGCATAGTTGTTGCGTATCGCTGTGACTGCCGAGGTGAGGAGGATGTGGGGCTTGCCGTTGGCGGGATTGGCCGTCTCGGTGGCAACGGTGAAGTTGCCGGTGATGTTACGGCCGAGCGAGATGGTGGCTGCGGGCTCATCGGCGGGGTAAATTACCACCCGCTCCACGGCCTCACCGGTGCGGGTGTTGACAGCCGAGAGAGCGACCTCGATATCCTGCCCTTTTGCGCCCCATATCTCGATATTTCCTCCCACGTTGAGGGTGTTGACAGTCTTGAGGTAGTCGACAAAGGTGAGGAGCGGGGAGTCGGTAGCCGATGCAAAGTTGCGGGTGACATGAAACTTGGCTGCTCGGTCGTTGCCGGCCGAGCCGACGATGAGCCGCCCGGGGCCCTGGAGCGAGTCGATGAGGCGGTCAAATGATGAAGTGCCGTCGTGGGGGCCGGCATGGGTGCCGAGGCTGAGGTTGACGACACAGGGCTTGCCCACCGACTCGGCATATTCAAATATGTAGGCCACGCCCTCGGCGATAGCCACGTTGCTGTCGGTCTCAGAGCTCATTGACACCAGCACGATGTCGGCATCGGGTGCCGCGCCTTGAAACGCTCCCTCAAATCCTGTGTCGGAGCCTGCGGCGATGCCGGTGACGTGGGTGCCGTGGGTGTTGTTGCGTATATCACCCTCGGCGGCGATAATTTCCTCGGGTGTTGTGAGTTCCACGCCATAACCATATTTCTCGGGGGAATGGAAGTTGCCGGTGGGAGCGGTGGGTTGTTCCCACACTCTCTTGATGCGAAGATTTCCATTTTTGTCGCGGAAGGCGGCATGGTTGTAGTCAAATCCGGCATCTACCACTCCTATCACAACGCCGCTGCCGGTAAACGGTGATTGGAGGCCGTTGCCTGTCCTGACAGCATCGGCTCCAACCTCGGGGATGGCCTTGTCGAGCTGCCGGGTTACACCGGCGGCGAGCTGCACATATTTCACCCCCTCGACCTCGGCAATCGCTGAGATTGAGCTGAGTGGGAGGCGGGCGGTCATTATGTCGGTGGTCTCGATGTTGACGGTGACACCGAGGGAGGCGAGTGCGTCACGATTGATGGTGGCAGGGTCGATGGTGAGGAATGCCGACACCATGGTGTCAACGGTGGCGGGGGTGGCTGCCGCCTGCCTGATGGCCACAGCTGCGCGGGGCGATATTGCGGTAGCCTGTTGAGCGACAGCAGGCACTGTGGCGAGTAGCCACAGTGCCGATGCTATTGAGAGATGTTTGCGTTTCATTACTTGACAATCAGTTTTTTAACGGTGACGTTGCTGCCCTTGACAGCGCGGGCGATGTAGAAGCCGGGGGCAAGAGTCTCCGCAGGATTGACGGCGATGCCGCGCAGGTTGTAGAGCTCAAGGGTGTCATAGTCACCTTTGACCACGAGTGTCGTGCCGCTGACGGTGATGTCGATGGCTGATGAGGCATCGGCCACGCTTTCCACTCCTGAGATGCCACCTTGCTCATGGCTTGCACCGAGGGGCACCTCGATAGCATTGTAGACAGTGTGCCCGTTGATGGCTTCGCCTCCAAGAGCTCCCACATAGGCTACGAGTTTCATATTCTGAGGCACGACAGCGTGGGTGTAGCGCTCCCTGACCTTGTCGGTCATCTCAGTGTTTTTCCAATAGTCAGAGAAGATGCTCTCGGGGAGGGTGAATGTGTAATTCCATTCATATTCGCCACCGGCCACACACGCTTTCTTGGGGAGCAACTTGCCCCAGGAGTCGCCTGTAATGGTGCCGCGGAACACATTGTCGTGGATATAGGAGTTGCCGCCACCACTCTGGTAGCCTGTGAGGCCATCCTGCACGAGCATGATGTTAAATACATTGGTGGGGGCGGGGAGGTCGTTGTGGGCCAGTGACTTGAATGAGAGTTTCACCTCGCGGGTGGTGGGATCGTAGGATGAGTCGAGCTTGAGCGACACATAGGGCTGAGTGGCCATGACGATGTCATAGGCTTGCTGGAACGTGTTGCCCGAGGGCCCCCACACGGGGTAGGTTGAGATTGAGGGGAAGAGTGTGCGGTTCATCATCTCGGCGGGAGCATAGGTGCTTGTGCTGCCAAAGAAGAAAGTGTAGTCATAGTCGGCATCCATGCTGAAATAGTCGGGCTTGTATCCCGAGTGGTGCATGACGAGGATTACAGAGCTGTCGGGTACGGTCTCGAGCCACTTTTCGGTAGCGGCATGTCCCGAGGGGCAGTTGCCACATTCCTGTCCTGTAAAACCCTCGAGCAGGGCTGTACGCTCCATGTCGGCGGGATACATGCATATGTCGCCGGCAAAAGTGTTGTCGGCGGCATCGAGGTCGGCTGCGCCGTTGACGTTCATGACCTCAAGGCTTATGGGTAGCAGGCCCAGGTTATAGGCGGTGTAGGGGTCGAGCGTGAAGTCAAAGTTGGATGCCGGTGCAATGTCGAGGTTGTCAAAGTGCTTGACAGTGGAGGCATTGTTGCCGATGGTGGTCTTGAGGTCAAACGAGGTTATTTTCTCTGAGCCAAAATTGAAAATCTGGCCTGAGAAGCTGTAGGGGGTCTCGGCCTTGTAGTAGCCCATTGTATCGATGGGCTTTATGATGGCGTCGGGCATCGAGGGGGCGCCGTCGAGGTTGAAGCGTATGTTGGCCGAGCCAAATCCCAGCGGGGCAATATCGACCCAATCAGAGCCGCTGAGCGCATAGCAGGTGGCGGGTATCACCGGGGTACCGTCGTGCATGTTGAGTGAGGCCGAGGTGGAGATGTCGCCCTGGTAGCCGATGTAAAGCTCAGGCTCTTCGCCGGTGATGGTGTAGGGGGTGGAGAGGGTGAACTCGTTCCACTGCAGTGCTCGTGATATAGAGTAGGTGTCCTCGACGATACCCACAGTGGGGGTGGTGCCGACAAAAACTGTCACCTGCCCGGTGGTGGTGTGGCTTGAGCCAAAGGTGGCCGAGATTGAAGTGATAGTACACCCCTTCAGGGCAACGAGCTTGTCGTGGGGGATGCGGATTGCGAGGCCTTGCGATGCACCGTTGCCCACGCGGAACATGTTGGCGCGGTCGCAGGTGCCGTCGGAGTATCCGAATGTGGTTGCTGACATGCCCAGAGCAGATATTGCAGCGGCAACAAAACTGAGTATTGTCGGTAATTTTTTCATAAACATAGAATGATTGTCTTGATAAGATGAATTGTGAATGTGCTTTTTGATTTCTGCAAATATAGGGAATTTTTTTTGTTGATTGCGAAAAAAATTAGTTTAAAGTGTTAAAAATGATTGTTAATTACAATTTTTTTATTAGTTTTGCAAGGTGGCGAGAAAAAGCATCCTCTTGAGTGTGCCGAGTCCTTGTCTTCACCCTTTAGATGTCAATTACCTTATGTCATCCCCTCCATCATTATTGAAAAACAATCACAATTAATAATAAAACAGAATCATATTTTATGATCAGACTAAAAACACTTGCAATGGGCGCCCTGCTTTCACTACCTTTGGTGCAGAGTGCCGACGCTGAGAATATCATTTTCTCGACACCACAGAATTTCCAGGTGATGGCGATGTCACCCAATGGCAAATGGGCCTGTGGTATCTATCTTGACGGGGGACAGACTCCCATTTCATTCCGTTGGAATCTCGAGACCGGAAAGGTAGAGATGACCGGTGCTACTGAAGAGTCGATAGCATGGGGCATTTCTGACGACGGCTCTATCTCGGGTAACTTCTCTTGTAAGACAATCCTGCCCTATGGCAACCCGCTGCAGGCTCCCGGTATCTACCGCGACGGCAAGTGGGTGGCAGCCGAGCTTCCCGAGGGTGCTGACAAGGCCGAGGGATTTGGTTACGGAATTACTGCCGACGGCCGGTCGATGTCGGGCACCGTGTATATCAAAGGGGTGCTCACCCCGGTGATATGGCGTGACGGCAAGGTCTACAAGGTGTTCTCCACCCCCAAGCACTCGATGGCCTATTGTATCTCGCCCGATGGTGAGGCAGCTGCCGGCTGGACCTATGGCCCGGTGCACAGCAACCGTGCCGCAGCCTACTGGTCACCCGACGGAGCCACCAATATGCTTCTCGACTCACCCGACTGGAGCGAGACAATGTTTAACGGCGGCAAGGCATTCTCGCCCGATGGCAAGACACTCCTCTACTGGGGTGGCTGGGATCCCACCAGGGACGCCGACGGTAACTATCTCGAGAATTATCTTTATGCCCTTTATGACATTGAGAAAAAGGAGCAGAAAAAAATCAAGGCTCCCACTATTGACAGCGATATGGAGTTTTTCTCCATCACCAACTCGGGCCTTCTTGTGGGGTCAAACAAAGAGCGCGGATATGTGTATCTCGATGGTGAGGGGATGTATATTGACGAATACCTTGCCAAGCGTGGGGTGGATCTGTCAAAATTTGACAACTTTTACAATGGCGAGGGCGGATATGGCGACAACCTGCCCATATTCCGTTGCCAGAGTGTCACCAATGATGAAAAGACATTCCTTTTCCTCTATTATGACAAGGAGGGAGCCTTGCGCTCGATGTGCCTCAAGATTGATCAGGACCTCACGGCTGTGCCTCCGGTGGGGCTCACAGCCAAGCGCATGACCGGCCTCAATACTGTGGCTCTTACATGGATGGCACCTATGGAGGCCAAGGGTATACGCGGCTACAATATCTATCGCGACGGCAAGAAACTCAACGGGTTCCTTCCCCTCAACAAGCTCTATTATTACGACTCAGGTCTTGCCGAAGGCAGCTATAAATATAAGGTGGCAGCTGTCAATGCTGCCGGCGACGAGACATTTGCCGACGAGGTGGAGGTGGCTGTCGCCAAGGAAGCGCTGAGTGGGCCCCGTGGCCTCTTTGCCCGCCAGAAAGGTGTCAATAACGCGTTCTTGACTTGGAGCATGCCTGAAAACAATATGGCTCATCTGCGCTATTTCAACCCCGAGTCCGACGCTATCGAGGCGATGAACGTGTATCAGCCGCTGGAAATGGAAGTGGCGGTGAAATATGACAAGAATGTCCTCGCCCAATATGCCGGTGCCGGTATCAAGCAGGTGTCGTTCATGCCTATGGGCGAGCAGGATGCCTGGACAATCGTGTTCTACACCCGCGATGCCGACGGCAAGCTCAAGCAGATTGCTTCCCAGCCCGTGACCCAGGCCCTCAACTACAAGGAACTCAATACGGTCACTCTCACCGAGCCGTTGGCACTCCCCGACGGTGACCTCATCGTGTCGCTCAAGGTGATGGTGGGTGAAAATTCAACCGGTGTCATCGGCTCAGAGAATGGCCCCGCGACACCCGGATACAGTGACCTGCTGCGCCAGGCCTCTGAGGCTGATTTCTACTCGGCGTTTGACATGTCGGTAAGTTCGGGTCAGTCGGTGTCCAGCACCTCATGGGTACTCGATGTGACTCTTGAGATGCCCGGCTATGATGCCGCCAAGGATGCTGTAGACCACTATAACGTATATGTCGACGGCAGCAAGGTGTCAGAGAGCAAGACTCTCTCCTCATTGCTTCCGGCGCTTGAGGATGGCAGCTACAAGGTGGGTGTCGAGGCCGTTTATGCCGATGGCTCACGCTCGGCCATAGCCGAGAGCAATGTCGACATCAAGGGTGTCTACGAGGCTGTCGACAACGCCAAGATTGATGTGACATTCAATGACGCCAATGCAGTTGTCAATGCTTCATGGGAGGCTCCTCTCAACCGTGATAAGCTCACCTTGAGCTATGACCCGGCCGAGAAGCCCACCTATGGTGTCAAGGGTATCAACAATGCCGTGATTGTGGGTGCCGACTATGTGTCGTCGATGCTGCGAGGCTATGACGGCTACAAGCTCGAGTCGGTGGAATTCTATCCCTTGTGTGATGCAATCTACACAGTGGGTGTATATGAAAACGACAAGCTTATCTATGAGCAGGAGGTGCAGGATTTCAAGGTCGACAGCTGGTGCAAAGTGACACTCGACAAGGAGATTATCATCAAGGCCAATGCCGATTACCGTTATATCGTGGACGCCTTTGACTCAGAGCCCGGACGTGAGATATTCGGTGTGGGCAAGGAGCCGGCGTTTTCCTACCGCAGCGACCTTTACTCGGTCGACGGTGGCACCACCTACAACAGTTACTATTATGAGACAGGTCGCAATGGAGGCTGGCTATTGAAATTCAATCTCGTTGAGGTTGACGGTGCCACCCTCAGCCCCGAGGGCTATGATGTCGTTATCGACGGCGTGGTCAAGAATGGCGAGCGTCTCGTTGAGCCTTCCTTCTCAGCCGACATGGGAGCCGAGGCTGCCGGCAGCCACACTTTCGCTGTCAACACCTACTATGCGTCGCGCACAGCCGGCGTTGAAGGTGCCGACAACAGCTTCATGATTGTGGCTTCGGGCATCGATGGCAACATCATCTCGTCAATCGAGCTGCGCCAGAGTGCTACTGAGCTTGTGGCCGAGGGTGAGGGCGTGACCTCAATCTCACTCATCACCACCGCGGGTGTGGAGCTTGCCCGTGCTCAGGGCAACACCCTCGATATCGTTGACGTTGCTCCGGGCATGTATATCGTCAAGGTCGAGGCCGGCAGCGCCGGCTTCACCCGCAAGGTGTCAATCAAGTGATGCAGAATTATCAACTTTTTGCATGGGCCTCGGCTCATGCAAAAGTTGATAAACAAGATACAGGACTAATCACTATTTTTTTATTAATTTAATCAATCATTTTTTTATGAAAAACCTATCTACCACAACCCGCGCGGTAGCATCACGGCCCATGCTGATGAGGCTGATGCTGCTGGCGCTGATGCTCGTGGGCATGGGGCTGACGACATGGGCCGCGGCACCTGAAATCACGGGCTACAGCTACAAGCAGGGAGAGCTCCTGTTCCCGTTCAGGGACACTATCAAGGTGACCTACTCGGCACCTGTAGTGAAGACCTACTGGGCAATGGAACAGGATGGTGCCACTGTGCTCGAGGGCACATGTGACGGCAAGGCAAAAAACCAGCCTTACGGCACCATCAAGATGAAGACCGCGCTGAGCAATGCGCTTGTCGCGGGCACAGTCAAGCTTGGTGATGTCAAGTTTAAAGTTACCAAGGTTGAATATCTCGACGATAATGGCGAGGAACAGGTGGCCGAGAATGTGGGTAGCATCGACTGGGTAATCACCGATGCACCACTGTGTAACAACATGAATCCCTATCCCATGCCTGAGGCCAAGGGTGTCACTGAGGTCAAGGAGAATACCACCTGTTCTTATCAAGGACCCACAGGCACGCTTATGGGCAACTCCACCCAGATTATCCAGGTCAAGGCCCGCGTGGTGCAGAATGGCGTTACTCTCGGTGAGGATATTGTGTTCACCGGCACTAAAAGTGTCTCATCGGGCAAGTGGGGCTACCAGGCAAGCAATAAGCTCGCCCTCGACCCGGTGTGGGAGAAGATTGAAGCCGGAGAATTTCAGATTCAGTTCTATGAAGTGACCTATCTGTCACCCCTCGATGGCACTGAGAAGACTCTCAACATGCAGCCTGCCCTCCCTGCCAAATGGATGCAGAGCGCCTATTTTGACTTCAGGGGCGAGGCTATCACCCGTTGTAAGAAAGCCGTTTCAGTCGTTAGCGACATCACAGCCGAGAGCCTTCCCGCCTATACCGGTGAGATACTCTCTTACTATCCGGCCGACGGCACCGAGGGTGTCATCACCTACACCTCGAGCAAGGCAGTCGACCCCACTTCAATCTATGCCGAGCTGAGCTATGGCAACATGGATATACCCTTCACCCGTAAGGTGCCCGTGAGTGTAAGTGACGATGGCAAGCTCATTACTATCGACCTGCGCGGCATGGTCAACAGTGCCTATCGTCTCACTAACGGATACTCGTTTACCGACGATACCGGTAACCCAACCTCGGGTCCCACCGATATCAGCATCGAGATTACCGGCCTCAAAGATACATCAGGCAACAACCTGACTACTATCAATGTGGCTCCCAATGGCATGAAATATCCCCAATATGGCAAGCTGTGGCGCACATATAAGTACAAAGACCTGAGCTTTGCCACTCCCAAGCTGGTGACAGCTCAATTCTATGACAATGCTGCACCCGATGCCAAGAGCGATGCCATCATCCCCTCGAGCAACACTATGGATCTTACTGTAGAGGGCGGTGATGTGATCACCAGTGCCGACATGGTGTTTACATCCGGTGAAACCAAGACTACTGTAGTATATGCCGACATCACCCGCAACGGTGAAATCTGGACTGTGGCTCTTCCCGCGGCTGTCAAGGAAGCCGGCTCGTCAAGCCTCCTTGTAGGTCTTGAGAATGTAGTCTACAACAAGGTTGACGGTGAGGAACACCCCATCGAGCCTCTCGACGTGGCTAAGAATGGTGGCTCAATCAAGCAGGTAGCTACCGTCGCCGACCTCAAGGCACTCGATAAAGGCACCGAGTTCATGCTCAACACTGAGACCCTTAAAGTCACTTTGGCTGATGCCGACCAGGGGCTTGTGATGGTTGAGGATGAGACAGGCGCGCTCATGCTTGATCCTTCAGGCGACACTCCATTCAATGAGGGTAAGCTCGTCAAGGGTAGCGTCGTGGGCACCTATCTCGGCACTTCAATGATTAATGTGAAGGCTTCCCGCTCAAATTTCACCGAGGAGGCTACCGATATCTCCAAGGGCCTCGAAATTGAGGACGCTCCCCTGTTGATGGCTCAGGGCAATATGTACCGACTGCTTACAGTAACTGCCAACGATGACCTCCCGCTGGTATACCTCGAGGATGCCGACGGCGTTGTCATCGGTGATAATCTGGTTGTGGCCCGCGATGCACTCGGCCGCTTCCCTGCAAGCTACAGCTATCCTGCAAATATCGCCAGTGTTACCGGTGTATACTATGAGATGCAGGGTATCCCGTTCCTGATTATGCGATCAACCGCCGACGTGGTCGAGGGTGAAGCTCCTGCTCCCAAGGTGAGCACAATCGCTCAGGCTCTTGCTCTTGAGGCAGGTGTTGAGGCCGAGCTTACACTCACCGATGCCAAGGTTACTTTCATGGCGATTGGAGTATCATTTATGGAAGATGCTTCAGCCGGAGCTATGGTAGGCATGGCCGATGGCGAGAGCGTGTTTGCCGAGCGTGGCCAGCTGCTCAACGGCACTGTCAAGGTAGTCAATGCCGGTGGTGGAGTGCTCATGGTTACCGACAAGAGCGGCCTTACCGTGGGTGAGGTTGACGTTACTCTCGGTAAAGTTATCAAAGGCACCGAGGTTGCCGACAATGCCGGCCGTCTCGTGACATTCACTGCCGAAAACAATACATTTGACATCGACGCTGAGTCGGGTATCGTGATGGTTGACGGAGCCGGTGTCGTGGCCGACCTCTTCCAGGGTCTCCCCGATGATTACACATGGCCCGCCAAGCTCGAGAGCCTCACCGGCGTGGTCTACAACACCGGTGCCGATACCGGCATGGGTTACATCGTGATGATACGCGATGCCGGCGATATCGTTGGCGCTGCCTTAACTCCCGAGGTCAAGACAATCGCCGAGCTCAAGGCTCTCCCCGAGGGCACTCAGGCCGTGCTCGTGCTCGATGGTCACAAGGTGACCCACCAGATGGAGGGATATAACTTCATCGAGGATGCCACCGGAGCTATCATCATCCCCGAGATTGCTCTCAGCCAGCGTGGCAAGGCTCTCACCGGCACAATCAAGGGTGTGGCCGCAGGCCCCATGGCATTCTATGTGCAAAGTGCCGATGACGTTAACCTCACCAATGAGGTGGATGCCGATGTGAAATTTGGTGTCAAGTTCACTGCCGACGATTTGGGCAAGCCCGAAAACGCTTATCGCCTCGTGACATTCAGCAAGGGTGACGGTTACACCATCACCGGTGACAATGAAAAAGAGGTGATTAATGTGGGCGGTATGATTTATGCGTTAGACCAGACCGGAGTTCTCCCCGCCGGCTATAAATATCCCGATCGCATTGAGTCGGTCACCGGTATCCTGTGGCCTAATGAAGTGGCAGGTTATGACGAAGGCGGCAATCCCACAATGTCAGCATTTATCCTGTTGCGTGATGCCGACGATGTAGTGGCCGACAATACTGACGGTATCGAGGGTATTCTCGTCGACGGTAAGATTGCAGGTGATATATACAACGTAAATGGCGTGAAGGTGCGCAATGCAGGTGAAAGCCTCAACGGCCTTCCCACCGGTGTCTATGTCATCAATGGCAGCAAGGTGTTTATCCAGCGATAACCCCTCCAAGCTATAAACTAAGCAAAGGGCGCGGCCTGTCAAGGTCGTGCCCTTTATATAGCTTTATATAATTGTAAGCGGGAATATTACTATGGCTGATCCTCTTTTTCGACCCAGCGGTAGAGGCGGTCGCTGGGTCGCACTTTGCATGGCACCTTGATTGAGAAGCTCTCGCCCTTGAGTGTTGACTCTACAGGTCGCAGTCCCACTCTGATCTCGTCGATGGTGATGATTACGGCACCGGTGGTGGGGCCGGTGATCACCACCTCGTCGCCCACCTTGAGCTCGCCGCTTTCCATGAAAAATTCGGCCACACCGAGCTTGGAAAAGTATCTCACGCCCTTGGCCACATAATGTTTTACACGGGTGGCCGAGGAGCCATATTTGCTCGACCATTCGCCCAGTCGTTGCCCCATATAGTAGCCGTCCCAGAACCCACGGTTGAATATCTTGCGCAGCTCGGTGTCACAAGAGGCGATGAGGTCGTCATCGTAGGTGCCGTCACTGATGGCACGCAGGGCCTTGTCATAGCTCTCGACTGTGAGCTTGACATACTCGGGGCCGCGGGCGCGTCCCTCAATCTTGAACACGCTCACCCCGGCATCGACCATCTTGTTGAGAAAGTGGATGGTCTTGAGGTCTTTGGGCGACATGATGTATTTGTTGTCAACTTCCAGCTCGTCGCCGGTCTCGAGGTCGGTGACCCGGTAGCCGCGGCGGCATATCTGGGTGCATGCGCCACGGTTGGCGCTGGAGTTCATCTGATGCAGCGCGAGGTAGCATTTGCCCGACACGGCCATGCACAGGGCTCCGTGGCAAAACATCTCGATTTTCACCTGTCGGCCTGAGGGTCCGCAGATGTTTTCCTCGACAATGCGGTCATGGATAGCTTTCACCTGGTCGAGGTTGAGCTCGCGGGCGAGCACCACGACATCGGCCCATTGCGAGTAAAATCTCACGGCCTCGATGTTGGTGACATTTACCTGGGTCGAGATGTGCACCTCTACCCCGATTGAGCGAGCATACATAATGGCAGCGATGTCGCTGGCAATGATGGCGGTGATGCCGGCTTCCTTGACAGCATCTATGATTCGGTGGCAATAGTCGAGGTCGGTGTCATACATCACGGTGTTGACCGTCAAGTAGGTGTTGACGCCGCGCTCGGTACACACCTTGGCAATCTGCCGCAGGTCGTCGAGCGTGAAGTTGACCGATGAGCGTGAGCGCATGTTGAGACCTTCTACACCAAAGTAGATGGCATCGGCACCGGCATCAAGTGCTGCATATAGAGACTCGTAGCTCCCTACGGGGGCCATGATTTCAAATTGTTTTCTTTCCATTGCTAAAGGGGTTTAGAAGTGCAAAATTACAACTATTTCACGGGAGGGTTGATAAAAATATGTTAAAAGGCTTGACAAGGGTGTTTTTGGGGTTGTATATTTGCACTGTCATCACGCCGGCAATGACTCTTAACCAATTTCATTAACCAATTCAAGTAGTTTTATGGATCAAAATTTATCACCCGAGGTCGACCCTCAGGTCGACAACTCCCCTGTGGCCGAGAAGCTGTCATTCACCCTCGAAGAGTGGGAGGCAGAACTTGCCGAGGCCGAGCGCAAAGGCTATCTCAAAGGGCGCAACAGCCGCATACAGCAACTCAGAGCACAGCCCGGAATTTTTGAAAACGCCACCGCTGCAACTATCGAGCAGCGTCTGGCATCCCCTTCAAGCTTTCTTGCCAACCGCCGCCCCAGTGTGTGGGAATAGTCAATTTCAGGGGACGTTAAATCTAATCAATTACTTAATTAATCACTTTTTCAGCTTAAAGACACTATGAAAACCAAAATTTCGTTTGACAACATTTTTCTTTCATTTCTCTTCCTCGTTTCAGTCGTGACACTTGCACTGGCCATCGCCGGTATCTTTGGCCCTGAGCTCACCACCTGTGCATTTGCAGCAGCTGTCATCCCCGGGGCAGCCGGTGGCAAGCATGTGGTCGACGGCCCCCTCACCACTCCGCTCTCTAATGAGGCTTCACCCTCGCTCTTGCGCAATGAGATTGACGACCGCGTGACCAAGGTGCGCCCCTCGGCCACCCCCGTCGACACTATCTCTCGCTGTGCCGGTACCCGCCTTGCCGGGTCGATGATTGTAGATTATTACTCGGTTGATACCAAGCCTGAAATGGCCAAGACGTCGGCCACGGTTGACCCCGATTCGGGCGTGACCAAGGGTAATGCCATCGTCTATACACTCAAGACCACCAACGATGTCATCTTTGATGCCTCCGAGACCATTCTTGTCAAGAATGTTACCGTGAAGCAACCCGACGGGTCGACTGTGCCTCTGGTGTTATATGTCGTGTCGCGTGTGGCTGCAGGTGGCGGTCTCAATGTAATTGCTGTCAACGGCACTCCCGACGCCACCGATCCCCGCAAGCGTCATTGTCCCGCTATCCCGGCTGAGTCTGAGCTGGTGCGCATGGGACGTGCTGCCGCCGAGCTTGATGTGCAGACACCCCAGTTTAACGCTCTGCCGGTCAAGAGCACTAATTTCTGCCAGATTTTCAAGGCTCAGGTTGAGCAGTCGACCTATCAGAAGATTGCCAATAAAGAGGTGGGGTGGAACTTCTCAGATCAAGAGGAGATTGCCATCGTCGATATGAGGGCCTGTATTGAGCGCAGTTTCCTTTTTGGCGCTATGAGCCGTATCTATGACCCTGAAAAAGGTGATGAAATAATGCTCACCGGCGGCATCTGGCATCAGGCCGGCATCGAGATGTCTTATGATGAGGAGTTGGGTGTGAGCGACTTTATACGCAGGCTCTGCCGTAAGGCGTTTACCGGCAATGCCGGCTCCAAGCGCAAGGTGCTCATTGCCGGGTCGGCACTCATCGACTATCTCAGCCGCCATGAAGCCACCAATGTGTTGCATGCCGACGACACCGTGACCCACTGGGGTATTGACTTCAAGGAACTTCACTCAAAATATGGCACACTGCTTGTGGTGCACAGCGAGGTGTTTGACTCATGTGGCATGCCCGCCAATGGAATGGTCATCGACCCTGAATATATTACAAAATATAGCCATGTGCCCTTCCAGACCGAGGTGCTTGATCTCAAGACCTCGGGGCAGCGCAACACCGAGGCTGTAGTCATCACCGAGGCATCCTGTCTGGTGCTCCGATACCCCGCAGCCCATTGTCGCATCACCTTCTCAGGCGAGTAAGAGCCCATTCCTTATCGGATGGACACTAAGCCCCATGGGAGTGCCCCCCCGGGCACTCCCATCTACAATATGTCCCTTAATCCCCCAATAACTAAAAAACACACTATGACTCTCACACAAGACGAAATGCTCGCCACATGGCGACTGCTCAATGGTTATGAGCCACTGCGCAATGATGCTGCCGTGACCCGCACCGATGGCATTGACCTCGATAGCTTGCTCAGGCTCGAGATGGAGGCGTGGTATTGCAACGCGCTCGCCACAGCCCCCATTGAGATGCTCGAGCCAAAGAATATCGCTTTTCAGGTATCCTATACCCTCAGCTCTGACCGCTCAGTGACAATCCCCTTGCCCGGCAATATCGTGCGCATTATCGGGGTCAAGCTTGATTGCTGGGCTCATCAGGCGCGGCTGCTATATCCCGGCACCGACGACACTGAGATTGAGTGGCAGTCGTCACCTTATTCCCGTGCCGGCGATTGTGCCCCCGTGGCGGTTGTGGGACACGATGAGCTGAGACTCTATTCGGTGCCCGAGGATGTTGTCTCGCCAGTCATCACTCATCTCAACGTGATTGCCAGACCTGATGACGGCTCATATATCTTTAATCCATCATTATTAAACACTATAAGGCGATGAACTCTATTTTCCTTGCAGCACGTGATGCCTGGAACGCGGCATCGACACTGCGCTCATCACGGGCGCGGTTTAAAAACTACACCTACGGCCGTCAATGGGATGATATTGTCACTGCTCCCGACGGGCGCACCATGACCGAGGGCGAATATGCACGCATCTCGGGCAAGCCTCCATTGACCAACAATATGATACGCCAGCTCGTCAAGAGTATCGTGAGCCGGTTCCGCTACATGTTGGCCAATGAGGGTGACACCGCGGCCGAGCTTTCAAGTCCTGCGCTTGAGGCTGTGGCCAAGGCCAATCAGCTCACTGAGCTTGACTGCCGTCTGCTCGAGGAATATCTCATCTCGGGTTGTGCAATCCAGCGGGTTGTGCGCGAGCGACGCCCCGGCGGAGGTGACGGAGTGTGGGTCGACAATGTCTCCCCAGCCCAGTTTTTTGTCAACCGCTTCACTGACCCCCGAGGCAGCGATATCCAGCTCATAGGCATGCTGCATGACTATAGTCTTGGCGAGGTGATGATGCGTTACAGCCATGGTGACCCGGCCCGCGCCGCCCGGCTCAGAGATATCTATGTCACCCGCGACTCGCTCAATGCCGCAGGTGCCCCCTCGCAGATAGGGCAGGGGATATCCCGCGATTTCAGCCGAGCCGAGGCCGGCAAGTGTCGTGTAATCGAGGTGTGGGCTCTCGAGAGCGACCTCATGTTGAGATGCCACGACCCGCGGTCGTCGTTGCTGTTCACCACCTCGCCCTCTCATGCCGAGGCTATCGGGCTTGTCAACGAGTCACGCCGCCTCGAGGGTGGGAGCGAGATTGTCACCGACACCGTCGTGGGGCTCTCGTGGCATGGCTATTATTTCTCACCCGACGGCAAGCTGCTCGACACCACCGTCTCTCCCTATCCTCATGGTGGTCACCCATTTGTGGTGAAGTTTTATCCCTTTGTCGACGCGGAGGTACACCCCTTTGTCGAGGATATCATCGATCAGCAACGTTACATCAACCGTCTCATTACTCTCATCGATCATGTGATGAGCTTCTCGGCCAAGGGTGTGCTGCTGTTCCCTCAGGAACAGCTACCCGATGGCTTCACCTGGGAGGAGCTGGGGCGCAGGTGGTGCTCTACCAACGGCATAATCCCCTACAATGGTCTCCCGGGTACCGAGCCCAAGCAGATGTATTCAGGGGGCAACATCTCGGGTGCACAGGAGCTGTTGAATATCGAGATGAGGCTGTTTGAGAAAATCTCGGGGGTGAGCTCGGCACTGCAGGGCGAGGCCGCCACCGGCAATACCTCGGCATCGCTCTACGAGAGCCAGATTCAGAACGCCGCCATCTCGCTGCTCGACATCATGGAATCGTTTAACGCTTTCCGCTCTCAGCGCAATAAGCTAATAATCAGCACATAGATAAAAACGTTGCTCTGGGTAAACACTTATTAACACAGGTGTGTCTTAATCCTGCACAACCGCGATATTAATTTTACAATCGGAAATCGACCTCCCTCGTTAACCTCCCTTTTGCTCATAACCAAAATTCAATTTTTCATTTTTTCTTTCTTCACCATTATGACTTTTTCCATTTCAGTTACCCGCATTCTCGAAAACATCTATGGCGTCTCGGCCATGTACACGCTCCTCAACCACCACGACAAGCCTCCGAGGATGCTCAGGAGTGACCATCGTGCCATGCTCGACAAGGCAGTGCGCCTCGGCTTCAGTAAGTTGTGTTTCAGGCTTCTGCCCTTTATCGACAACTGTGACCTCGATGATGACGAGATACTCACTCTCGATCTCAAGCTCCCGAGCGGTTTCCCCTCCACCGGCTACAGGGTGATACAGGCCGCTCTTGAGGATGTCGTGATGGGGGAGACCCTCGCCCAAGCCTATGCCGGATATGACACCGAGCTCTCCGACCGCAACACATCGTCGGCAGCCAAGTCACTGCAGCGCATCCGCTCCTCCCTCGCCGCCGGCCCGTGCAACGCAGCTCTCACCCCTTCATTATTTTGACACTTTGATTTCCCCCGATAGTGCTGGCGCGGCAGACAGCACCTGTTTGTTTCTGACACTTACTGATACTTTCTGATACTATCTGATAAACACACGTCCACCGGTCCAAAACCACGGAGGACACAGAGATACAGAGATGAAAATTCTCTGTGTCCTCTGTGTCCTCCGTGGTTGATTTTTACCGATAATGCCGGTGCCCCGAGGTGGGGGATTATTCTTCGGAGGGGGTGGTTGCGGTTGTGTCGACAGGGGCTGTGGTTTTCTTTTTAAGGAAGGGGCGGAGGAAGGAGAAGAAGCTGTCAAAGTCTTTGCGGAACATCACGCCTACACCCTGGGTGGTGAGAGCACTCTTCACATAGTAGTTCTGGTCGTTGTAGCGGTTGTAGGCCTTGAGGCGTATCGAGCCTGAGCGGTTGAGCAGATACTCTATGTCAAAGTCCCCTATAAAGGAGTTGTTGTTGAGGGCGTTGTCGCGGTAGCCGAGGTTGCCGTTGAAAAGGAGGCGGTTGTTGAGGAGGGTGGATGAGAGGGCGAGGTCAAACTCGACGTCGCTGAAGTCGCCTTTGTCGCTGCGCAGGTTGGGGGCTATGTTCCAGTTGTCGGAGATGCCACCGAGGATGCTCGAAATCTGAGACGAGAGGGTGGATGATGCCATCGACACCAGCTCGTTGCCACTGGTAGTCGTCATGTAGTCGGGGGTGTAGAAGCGGCTCAGGGTGAGCAGGTAGACAATCTGGCGGCTCATCATCTCATCGGTGGAGATGATGGAGCGCACCTTGCGGTCGATGTCGCTGTTGAGGGTGGGGAAGGCGAGGTCAAAGGCTATGTCGGGCTGTCGCATGTCGCCGGTGACGAGCATGCGGGCGTGGACGGGCACATTGGTGCGGTTGAGGTCTTTATCGGTGAGGAATGACTCGTCGAGGTCGCTGAGGTTGGCGTTGACGGCATAGTCGGCTTTGATGTCGAGCAGGGCGGCGTAGGGGTCGCCGTTGAAGCGTATTGTGCTGCCGTCAAGGATGTTGAACTCCTTGACGATGATATCCTGGAGGGTGAAGTTGTAGTTGCCTCGGTCGAGGGTATAGTCGCCATACATGCGCAGGTCCTCTGACCCCGATGAATAGGTGAGCCTGAGGTCACCCTTGCCAAATGCGCGGATGCGGTCACCACCCACGGGATCCATCACCAGCACCACCTCGGCATCGGGGGTGACGCGCACCTTTATGTCCATGTTGTAGATTGATGAATAGTCATGCTTGATTTCAAGGAGCTGTTTATACCATTGCTGCACAATCTCGGGGTCGGGGTTATGCTCGACAACCTCAGTGACTTTGCTGTCGGCATCGCGGTCTCGGAAGGTGATGAAGTTGTAGTCATAGGCCTCCTCGGCATCGCTGAGCACAAAGGTGAAAGTTGATCCACGGGCAGTTGTCATGTTGATGTCGATATCGACCTTGCCCGGCTCGCCGCTCACTCTCGCGGTGCCGTTGCCAAAGACGCGCCCATACCATATATCCTCCTGAGGAGTGCCTTTGACATCATAGACGAGCAGATTGCGGGCATCGGTGACGTTAAATTCAAAGCGTGGCTTCTTGAAACACTCGTGGGTGAGCCATCCGTTGAGGGTGGCTTTGTTGCCATACATGTCGGCCAGCACCACATTGTTGAAGGCGATGTGGCCGGGGTCGAGGTGCACCGAGTCGGTGCAGGTATACCAGGTGTTGGTGAAGTCGAGCTTGAGCTTGAGGTCCTGGGCATAGAGGTCGCCCACCATGTCGATATATTTGAAGCTGCCCCACAGGCGGGCCTCACCCGAGGCGTAGCCTGAGACATCAGATGTGAAGGCCTGCATGAAGGGCTTCATGAAGCCCACGGGGGCCTTGTCGGCCTTGAACTTGAAGTCGAGCGAGTCGACCATGGGCATGATGGCGCCGTCGATATAGGATGTGCATCCGTTGGGCTGGCCGAGCACGGCATCGATAGTGATGGCGCGACGGGCATTGTCCCACGCGCTCTTGATGCGGGCATCGCCCATGAGACAGTGGTTATACTTGAGGTTGTGCACGTCGAGACAGTCGGTCTTGAGCTTGGGTGTGCCGCTGAGCAGTGACGATGCCTCAAACTCGCCCGAGGCCACGCCGCCAAACATCACATTGTCAATCGCCAATGTCTCAAATACATAGTCGAGGTCGATATTGGAGAGGTCGAGGTTGAGGCGGTCGCTCTCGCGGCGGGAGACGACACCGTCAATGTTGACATACTGTCCCTCGCGACCCACTCTCAGGTCATCGACAGTGACGCGCGGGCCGGGGTAAATCTTGAGTACGGCGGGTTGTATCTGCCACACGGTGTCATTGACAGTGAACCGGCTTGGGTTGACATCAATGCGGGTGACGAGGTGGGATGAGTCGGTGCGCTCAAATGAGGTAGTGAAGTTGACTGTGCCGTCATATTGCTTGGGGCGGTTGTAGTTCCAAGCCACGCGGCTGTCGATGCGGTCGTGGAAGCCCTCGGAGTTGAGTGCCAGGGTGATATTGTCTTTTTTGGTGACAGCTGTGGTGGTGAAATAGAGGTTGCTGCGCGAGTCGTTGCCGTTGACCGAGGCATCGAGGGCGGTGTTGCGCAACAGCATCTTGCCCTTGATGATATAGGGGGCGAGCAGGTTGACAGCCATTGTGCCGTCGTGACCGTTCATCATGCCGCTCAGCTCCACATCCTGCACGATGTTGACAGGCAGCTTGACGATGGAGTCGAGTCGCGCTGTGGGCTTGAGGGTGAAGTTGAATGTGAAATCCTCGTCGGGGTGTATCTCGCTGTCGTTGTGCCCCGAGTGGTTGACGAGGGTTGGGAGCACGTTGGCGACGATGTGCTTGATATCGGCCGGGAGGCTGGTGATGTTGTAACGACCCTCGATGCGGCCATCGACGAGTTCGCTTGCGATGGAGAAATATTGTGGCGACGAGAGGTTGTCGGTCTCCACATTGATATTGTCAAGCTTGATGGTTTTCCCTTTGGCGGTGGCCAGGGTGATATAGTCGACATGGAGGTCGCCCATCGATTGGTTGATGTTTTTGCCTGAGAGCGAGGCTTTTGCTGCGAGTGAGAGGATGTTGCCTTGATGGGCATGGAGGCCGGGAATGAGACCGAGGTTGACATGGGGCGCGTCGAGGTCGGCCTCAATCTGAGGGATGTCGCCATCGAGGGCGATGCTGCCGTTGAGTGCAATCTTCAGGCCCGGGTCGTCGATTGACGCCGAGCCGTGACACTCCGAGCCGTTGTAGTCGATATCGGCGATGATACCGGTATAGCTGTAGCCCTTGTAGTCGAGACGGCTCACATTGCCGTTGAAGATGATGTTTTCAAGCTTTTGACCAAATCGGGCCGAGACCTCGGCATCGAGCGACACAATCCCGAGGTCGGGCTGCTCCAGGATGGCTCCGGCATCAAAATTGTCGATTTTTACCATGCCGGCCACCTCTTTTGAGACTCCGGCAGGTGATGAATAAGTGGCATCAATCACTGCGTTGCCGGCATCGGTGAGCAACGTGCCGTCAAATTTTGATGAGTAGGAGCTGTAGGCTCCGCCACCCTTGAGCTCGATGTTGCCACCACGGCTCAGTATATTGCTCACAGTGGGGGAGAGGTTGATAAATCTTGATGCGATCTCGGCTGCACGGCCACCGTTAAACCTCACATCGATGAGCGGGAGGTCGATGGCGAGGTCGCTTTTCTTGTCGAGCCCCGACACCTGTCCGCGCAGGTCAATGAGGATGTTTTCGCCCGGCATGGTCACCTGGAGCACGTCGATGTCGATCTTGGAGCGGTTGGCGGTGAGGTGGGCTGTGATGTCGACAGGAGATGTGATGTCGGCCAGCGCAGGCACAAAAGGGGATAGGTCGCTCGGCACAATGTGGGTGCCCTCGAGCACCGAGATGGTGTGGGACGCGCTCATGATGTCGGCAACCATTGTCTTGAACGAGTTGTAGCTCAGCTTGATATCGCTCACCAAGAGTTGCGAGTTGTTGAACTTTATCACCGGCTTGAGTGCCGTCAGGCCGGTGGCGGTGACATGATAGTCGCCGGTGATGCTCTTGAGATCAAGTCCACACTGCTCGTGCAGAGCAAGCTGCTTGATGTCAAAGGCAAAATCGTCGTTGGCAATGCGAGGCAGCGTCAAGTCGGCACGCAACCGGGTGATTGCCATATGGTTGGAGTCAAAGATGCCCTCACCCTTGCGGGGAGCGTCGAGGATGTCATAGCTCAGTGAGATGTCGCGTAGCACCACCGTGTTGGCCTTGAAGTCAAATTGTGTGGGTGGCTTGGTTTTGTCCTTGGGCGAGAGGGCGTCGATGATGGGCTGGATGTTGAGAGGGGAGTCGTGGGTGGCACGGTAGATGCGCCCGTCGAGCCCTACAATCTGGGCATAGGTGATGACGATGTTTTTCTCAAGCAGCAGTTGCTTGAGGTTGATGCCGGCGGCGAGACGGTCGATGGTGGCGATGGTGTCGCGTTGGCCGGTGTAGATCAGGGCATCGTTGATGGCCACGCGGTTGAATGGCGAGATATTTACATCACCTATCTCCACATTGGCCCCGAGCAGCTTGGTGAGCTCAGTTTCAGCCACATCCTTGATGGCGTGCTGCACCGGCGGGAGCGTGATGAGGATATAGATAAGCGCAGGTATCAACAGTCCCAGCAGCAACGCTGAGACGATGATGGTGCGCAATATTTTGTAAATCCACTTCACGCGATTACTGATAGGGTGGGGCAGGGAAAGAAAAACCCGGCTTTATTGGAGCCGGGGTGATGGGGTTTATCTGTTGGCTCTCTTGCGCTCGAGCTCGTCAAGGATGATTTTGCGCAGACGGATGTGATGGGGTGTCACCTCCACATATTCGTCCTCCTTGATATACTCGAGGGCTTCCTCAAGGCTGAACACCACGGGAGGGATGATACGGGCCTTGTCGTCGGCACCGCTCGCACGCATGTTGGTGAGCTTCTTTGACTTGGTGACGTTGACCACGATATCGTTGTCCTTGGCGTTCTCGCCCACGACCTGACCGGCATATACCTCTTCCTGGGGGAAGATGAAGAAGCGGCCGCGGTCCTGGAGCTTGTCGATGGCATAGGCATAGGCTGTGCCACCCTCCATGGCTATGAGCGAGCCGTTGGTGCGGCGCTCGATATCACCCTTCCAGGGCTGATATTCAAGGAAGCGGTGGGCCATGATGGCCTCGCCGGCCGATGCTGTGAGCACGTTGTTGCGCAGGCCGATGATGCCTCGCGAGGGGATGTGAAATTCGATGTGGATGCGGTCGTTCTGCGTCTGCATTGATGTCATCTCGCCCTTGCGGCGGGTCACCATGTCGATGATTTTGGATGAATATTCCTCGGGCACATTGACGGTGAGCAGCTCGACCGGCTCGCATTTGACGCCGTCGATTTCCTTGATGATAACCTGGGGCTGGCCCACCTGCAGCTCATAACCCTCGCGGCGCATTGTCTCGATGAGCACCGAGAGATGAAGCACGCCTCGGCCAAACACCACCCATGAGTCTTCACGCTCGGTCTTGCCTACGCGCAGGGCGAGGTTTTTGTCGAGCTCGCGGGTGAGGCGGTCCCAGATGTGGCGCGAGGTGACAAACTTGCCGTCGCGGCCAAAGAAGGGGCTGTCGTTGATTGTGAAAGTCATTGACATTGTAGGCTCGTCGATGGCGATGCGGGGCAGAGGCTCGGGATGAGCGGGATCGGCCACGGTGTCGCCAATCTCAAATCCCTCGATGCCCACGAGCGCGCAGATGTCGCCGCTCTTGACGCTTTCCACCTTCTTGCGGCCCATTCCCTCAAATGTGTGGAGCTCCTTGATTTTGTGCTTTACAGTCGCGCCGTCTTTCTTTAGGAGGGAGATTTCCATCCCTTCGCGCAGCTCGCCACGGTGCACGCGGCCCACAGCGATACGGCCCACATAGCTTGAATAGTCAAGCGAGGTGATGAGCATCTGGGCGGGGCCCTCGATGGTCTCGGGCTCGGGAATATAGTCGATGATGGCATCGAGCACGGGCAGGATGTTGTCGGTGGGTTTCTGCCAGTCGGTGCTCATCCATCCCTGCTTGGCCGAGCCGTAGATGGTGGGGAAGTCGAGCTGGTCCTCGGTGGCGTCGAGGTTGAACATCAGGTCAAACACCATCTCCTGCACCTCGTCGGGGCGGCAGTTGGGCTTGTCGACCTTGTTGATTACCACCACCGGCTTGAGGCCCATCCTGATAGCCTTTTGGAGCACGAAGCGTGTCTGGGGCATCGGGCCCTCAAATGCGTCGACCAGCAGCAGGCAGCCGTCGGCCATGTTGAGCACGCGCTCCACCTCGCCGCCGAAGTCGGCGTGTCCCGGGGTGTCGATGATGTTGATTTTATAGCCTTTATAGTTGATGGAAACATTTTTGGAGAGGATTGTGATGCCTCGTTCGCGCTCGAGGTCGTTGTTGTCGAGTATGAGTTCGCCGGTCGATTGGTTGTCGCGGAAGAGGTTGCCGGCCAGGAGCATCTTGTCCACGAGGGTGGTTTTGCCATGGTCGACGTGGGCAATGATGGCAATGTTTCTGATCTTTTGCATAAAGTATTTCCTAAATAATTTTCGGGGTGCAAAGTTACTTAATAATGTTGACAATTGAAAACTTATGCACCAATTTCAATGACGACAGTATCGAAAACCGACAGAAAACCGACAAATCCCATCGGCCGGGCCGGCGGGATTTGTCGGTTTTTGGGGATTAGGAGGGGAAGTTGTATTCAAAGCACACCCCACTTCTCACCTTTATATCTTAAGCATGCTTTTACTTGACGGTGCGGGCGGCAAAGTCGGTGATGATGCCCTCAATTGTCTCCCAAGTTGAGGCGGTGTAGGGGATGTTGGCCCCCAGTTCGGTGCCGCTCTTGGCCGATTTTTCCTTGTAGACGAGGCTTATTTCCTTTTTGTCGCCGATGATTACCAGCGAGTGAGGCACCCCTTCCTCACCGGTAGTAGAGAAGGTGTAAAGAGGGCTGCCGAGTATATCCCTGTAGTTGTAGCGGGTCTTGGATGCTTTGTAGACAAGTGACTCGCTCTTGCCGGTGGCGTAGTTGAATTTGATGGTCATCACCGGGGTGTCGCTCACTGAGTCGGTGTCGAGGATAAACGATACCGACCCCTTTACTTTAGGCGAAGCAAACTCGCAGTCGTAGGTTGCCTCCTGAGCATATACCCCGGCTGCGGCGAGGATGAGTAATGTGAATGTGATAATGCGGTTTAAGTGTTTCATAATCAAAAAGTTTTAATGTTTTTATAGTCGGTTAGAAATTTCTTAGATATTCGGCAAGGTTCACCTCACGCGGAAGGTCCATTTTCTTGCGCAGGCGGTAGCGGGTCATTTCCACCGAGCGGTAGGAGATGTTGAGTAGCGGCGCTATCTCCTTTGACGACAGCCCCATCTTGATGTAGGCACACAGGCGCTGGTCGCTCGACGAGAGGTTGGGATATTTCTGCACCAGGCGCTTCATGTAGTTTTCATAGACCACGTCAAAGTTGCGGGTGAAGTTGCGCCAGTCGTCATCGTGAGAAATGTTTTCGCGTATCAACACCTTGATGTGGTCGAGCTCCTTGTCGATGGCTTTTTCATCCTTTGAGCCCTTTACCCCTTGCTGCAGCTTGGTGAGGCGGGCTGCGATGTCGAGGAGTATCTCGTTTTTGCGTATCACGTTCATTGTGATATTGGACAGCTCGCCGCTTTTGTGCTTGATGTCGTGCTCGAGCTGTTCACTCTTGAGGCGGGCGATTTCAAAGTCTTTCTGTAGACCCTCCTCGCGGGCTTCGCGACGCATCTTCTCGAGCTCGGCGGCTTTCTCCTGCTCGATGATGGTGGCGGCCTTGAGTGACGAGCGGCGGAATTGCAGGATGCCGGCATATATTCCTCCCGCAGCCAGCAGCAGGTAGATGAGCGTGGCCCACACCGAGCGATACCACGGGGGGAGCACCTTGAATTGGAACGCACACTCGGTCACCGCTCCCGTGTAGGTGTCATAGGCCTTTACCCTGAAAGTGTAGTTGCCCTCGCGGAGTTGGGTGTATTCCTTGAATCTTGAGCGTGACTGCGGGCTCCACTCCTCGTCATAGTTTTCAAGGATGTAGCTGTAGTAGACGGCATTGTTGAGACGGTATTCGGGCGCTACATATTCAATCATGATAGAGTTGAGCGAGTAGGGCACCTTGACCGGGGTGCTGTCGACCGGGGCAAAGAACGCGCGGTCATATAGCACGCTGTCGTTATTGGCTGTCACGCGGGTGACAAACACCTTGTGGGTGGCTATCGAGTCGGTGGCCTGGCTGAGGTCGACGTTGAAAAATCCCTCCTGGGTGCCCATAATCATCCTGTCTTTGTCGATGAAGTTGTAGTTGCCAAATCCCGGTATCGCATATCGGGCCATGGATCGGTAACTTGTGGTGTCGACCTGAAACGTGCCGTCGCGGTCCTTGGTGACGGTGACGATGCGGTTGGCATCGGCAAGCCATAGGTCGCCTGTGGGTGCCTGATAGAGGTTTCCCGAGTTTTCAACCTTCAAAAGCTCGGAATATTCCTTGTCTCTGATCATTGAGTCGCTGGCGGCATTGTATCGGTAGATGCCGTCGGTGCCGGTGAATGTCACCTCGCCGTCGATGGTTGAGACTGAGTTGTTGTCAGAGGGGAAACCCTGATTATGGTTGTAAATCACGACGCGCTCAAATGATTTGTAATCCTTGGCCGGTGTTAATTTGTACACCCCTTTAATCCAGTGAGATATCCAGATATTTCCATTGTCGTCCTCATAGGTCTTGCCACCCACGTCGTTATATCCGGCGATGCGCCCCAGGGTTACCCATCGGCCGCCCTCGTTGGTGAGCAGATGGAAGTTGTCATAGGTTGAGACAAGCGCGTGTCCGGGGTACTTTTTCAGCGGTATCACCGACCACGCTCCTGCGATGCCGTCGACGCGGCTGAAGCCATTGCCGGTGTCGTAATACAGGCCTGCGTCGCCCGACACAAATAGTGTCCCCCCGATGGTATCGAGGCTCCATATCTGACCTTTCAACTCCGACTTGATGGCCTTTTCATCAATCGAGCTGCCGTTGTAGGGCGATGAGTACAGACCCTGGTTGGTGCCGAAATACAGTCTGCCCGATTTATAGAGCGAGGCATATCCCGCGCCAAAATTGGCGCTCGAGGCAAGCAGCCGCGAGAACGGGGCCTCGGTGAGCACAAATGCAAGCCCATTGTCAAGTCCAAGCCACAGGTTGCCGTAGGAGTCAAATTCCAGCGACAGCACAGTGTTGTTGATCAGGCCGTTGCCCTGATTGATATAAGTATCCTCGCCCGTGGCGATGTCATGGATGATGACGCCGAGGTCGACGGTGCCCACCGCAATCTTGTTGTGGAAGGTTGTGGCACAGAAGGCATGATTGTCTTTAATAAAGGTGTCGAGGGTAGAGATGGTCTTGGTGATGCTGTGCCCGTCATATTCATAGGTGCCGTGATAGGAGGTCACTATCAGCATCTTGCCACCCGCAGGGGTCAACAGCCCGCACACTCGGTCACCCTCCAGTATCGACGTCTCGGGAAGCATCACGATGTTGTTGCCGTTGACATATCCTATCTTGCCGTCGATAAATCCCAGGTAAAGCCTTGAATTATACACCCCTACCGATGTAATCTTGCTTGTGGCGGAGATGACCGATGACTTGGTGCCGTCATAGCAGAATAGCTTGAAGTCACCCTGAAACCACAGGTTGTTGTTGAATTGCACGATATTCCATATCTCGCCAAACTCAACATCGGGAGTAAATATCGTGGTGCGCAACGATTGGTAGCGGGGGCGTCCGGGGACGCTGTCAGATGTGAAATAGCCAAAATCATTGGAACACCCCACATACACCCTGCGCTTGTCATTATCTACCAGGAGCGAGCGTATCGCTGTTGAGTTGTTGACTCCTCTCAGGTTCCAATCACTGCTGTCATAGGATAGCAGGCCGTTGGAGTTGCCAAACAGCATTGTGCCGTCGGGCGTCTCGCCGATGGCCCAGTTCTGGGAGCCGGCACTGTACTCGTTGCGGCTGAAACATCTCACCACGGGGTGTCCCGCGTGGGCAACAACCAGCGAGAGCGCCATGAAAATAGTAGAGAGAAGTATTGAAAATAGCTTATTTTGCATTGTCCCGAGGGGTGATTTTTCTAATTATAATGCAAAGATGATAAAAATTGTTTGTAGGGCAAAATATTATGCAAATTAAAAATGTGTTATAAAACATATTTTTATTAACCCGTTGATTTATAGGTGTGTAGCTAAATGATGTAGAGGTGATGTTGAGGTGATTTTATTGAGGTGTTGTGTTTTTTCTGAGTTATATCTCTATCCATCTTGATAATATGCCGTATCTTTGCAGTGCTGTTTTAAAGACAACATCGCCCACAAGTGACACTAACCATGAAACGAGCTTGAATGAGCGTAAATACAGCCCTATTTTTTTGTACTAAAGATTACCTAAGTTTTATTTGAATTTTTTTACTAACATCACAAATCTATCAATTTATCCTTATGAGTAAACAGATTCTTAGCTTTCTGCTTCTGCTCATGGGCTTGACCATGTCGGCCCAGAGCATGAAGATCTCAGGAGTCGTTACTTCAGGCGAGGATGGCGAGCCGCTACCCGGCGCTTCTGTTATGGTTAAAGAGAAGCCCGGCGTGGGTGTCTCTACCGACTTCGATGGCCGTTTCACTATCACGATGAATGCCGGCCAGACCCTGAAGGTTACCTACATCGGCTTCAAGCCTTACTACAAGGTCATCACCTCTGATGCTCCCGTTGAAATCACTCTCGAGTCAGAATCCAACATGCTCTCTGAAGTTGTGGCCATCGGTTATGGCACAATGAAGAAGAGCGACCTCACCGGTGCTGTCACTACCGTGTCGGGCGAAAATCTCCAGAAGACACCCTCGGCATCTCTCGCCAACGCCCTTCAGGGTCAGGCTGCCGGCGTGACAGTCAACGCCCTCAACGGTATGCCCGGCGGCCAGGCCGAGGTGCGCATACGTGGTGTCGGTACCATGAACAACTCCAACCCCATCTATGTTGTCGACGGTATCATCACCGAGGATATTTCATTTCTCTCACCCGCCGACATCCAGGCCACTGAGATCCTCAAGGATGCCTCGGCAACTGCTATCTATGGTAGCCGCGGTGCCAACGGTGTAATCATCGTCACCACCAAGAGCGGCAAGAAAGATCGTGACGCCAACATCACTTTTGACGGCTATGTAGGTGTCTCCTCCCGCTGGAAAAAGCTCGATGTAATGGACGCGCAGCCCTATGCCAAGGCTCTTGTCGACATTTATGGCACCGGTGGTGAAAAGAGAGTATATAATGAGCAGGGCTTCCTTAACTGGCTCTATATGTTCAAGGGTGTGGGCGGCAGCGACTTTTTCCCCAAGAAGTGGGATGCTGAGACCAACCCCGACGGCTTCAACTATGCCGATCAGAACACCGATTGGCAGGATGAAGTATTCCGCGATGCTATGGTGCAGAACTACCATCTCTCAATCGACGGCGGTGGCGAGAAGTTCACCTACTCAATGTCGGGAAGCTGGTTTGGCCAGGAGGGTATCCTCAAGGGCACCGACTACAGCCGCTTCACTGCCCGCTTGAATACCAGCTATCAGGCTACACCCTGGCTGAAGGTGGGCGAGAACATTTCGTTCATGGCTTCGGTCAACAAAAACAAGGGTAACGAGAATGACCAGAATGTGGGTATTCTCTTGAGCACTCTCACTATGGCTCCTTGGGATCCTGTGCGCTATCCTGCCGGCACCGTCAACCGCAAGGGCCAGGATATTGGCGGCAACCTCTCGGCTGCCTCTCAGTTCAAGAATGTCTACAACCCGTTCTCCACTGTTGAATACAGCCATCCCAAGGTGCGCAACGAGCGTTGGGTAGGTAACGTGTTTGCCGAGCTTACTCCCATCAAGTACCTCACTTTCCGCTCAAGCTTCAATTTTGACTACAATCTGTATACCAACCGCACATTCAAGGACCAGTATTCAGTGAGCTCCTATGACAAGTCTGAGAAAAACTTCCTGTCATCAACCATGGCCCGCACCTACAACTGGGTGGTTGACAACATCCTCACCTATGCCCGCACTATCGGCAAGCACGACTTCTCGGTAATGGCCGGCCAGACTGTCGAGGAATACAACTGGTATTCACTTGGTGGCAGCGGTGCCTCAATCCTCAACCCCGTTGAAAATAACTGGTATCTCTCTCAGGTTACCGATGACTTTGGCCGCCCCGGTGACGGTGTGAGCCGCAGCCGCCGCTTCTCATGGCTGGGCCGTGCGTTCTACAGCTTTAACAACCGTTACCTCGCTACCGTCACTTTCCGTGCCGACGGCTCAAGCAAGTTCCCCGAGCACACCTGGGGCTACTTCCCCTCGTTCTCATTGGCATGGCGCATCGATCAGGAGCCGTTCATGCAGCAGTTCTCCAATCTCAACAACCTCAAGCTCCGTTTTGGCTGGGGTAAAGTTGGTAACGACAAAATCGGTGACGGAGCCTTTACTCTCAACATGTTTAACAACGGCCCCACATTTGTCGACTATGTATTTGGTAAAGACCAGCAGCTCGCCAGCGGTGCCGCTGTCCTCACCTGGATCAACAATGGTGGAAAATGGGAGAGCACCGAGCAATGGAGCTTGGGCGTTGACTTCGGCTTGTGGAACAACCGCTTGACCGGTAGTGTCGACGGCTTCCTGCGCTACACCAACGACATGCTCATGAGTGTCACTGCACCCGCTCATGTAGGTAACCGCTACGCAGCCATGGCCAATGTGGGCCAGGTGCGCAACCAGGGTATCGAGATTACTCTCGAGCACCGCAATCATGTGGGCGACTTCAACTACTCGATAGGCGGTAACGTGTCGTTCATCGGCAACAAGCTCACCGCCCTCAACGGTGGCTCGCCCGTGTATACCAATTACAGCAACATCCAGGTTGTCAACCAGGGTCACTCGCTCTACTTCTACAACGGTCTCCAATATGACGGCGTGTTCAAGACCGATGAAGAGGCACTTGCCTACTATCCCGGCTACACTGCCGCCAACATCCCCTTCCATGCCGGTGACTCAAAATATGTCGACACTGACGGTGACGGCATCCTCGATCTCGACAAAGACCGCGTTGACCTCGGCTCGTCAATCCCATGGCTCAACTATGGTCTCAACCTCGGTGCCAACTGGAAGAACTTTGATCTCCAGATATTCTTCCAGGGTGTTGCAGGCAACAAGATTTACAACCAGCTGCGCATGCGTCTCGAGGGTATGGGAGCCATGACCACATTCAGCCCCGACATGGTCAATGCTTGGACTGTCGACACCCCCGACGGCTCAATCCCCAACCCCAAGAACTCTATCAACTACTATGTGAGCGACCGTTTCCTCGAGAGCGGAGCCTACCTCCGTCTCAAGAACCTCCAGCTCGGTTACTCGCTCCCCGAGTCAATCGTGCACAAGGCTCACTTGACCAATTGCCGCTTCTATGTGCAGGCCTCCAATCTCTTCACCATTACCGGCTACAAGGGCTATGACCCCGAGGTCAACGGTGTCGATTACGGTAACTATCCCCAGAGCCGCACATTCCTCTTTGGCGTCAACATCACCTATTGATAACTGATCTCTTAAATCATCATTTTTGATAGAAATATATGAAATTCAATATTAAGAAATATATGATGGGTGGTGCAGCGGCCATGATGCTCGTCTCCATGACCTCGTGCAACGACTGGTTGCGCGAGCAGGAGCCCGGCAAGACTACCCTTGACGACTATTTTGTCAACGGCCAGACCTGCATCCAGACCATCAACGGCTGTTACTATCCCCTGGCCTGGGAATATAATAATGCTTTCTACAGCGAGTGGTATTTTGGCGACATAGCCTCTGACGATGCCCTAAAGGGAGGCGACGGTGTGGCCGACGATGCCGACGCCTATGACATCGACAACTTCAAGACCAACGTCTCCAATGCTATATGCCTTCAGTATTACCGCGCCAAATACCAGGGTATCACCCGATGCAACCTGGCGTTGCTCCAGGTGCCAAAGGTAGAGCCTGACCAGGATATGAGCGAGAAGCGTCGCGACTGCCTGCTGGGCGAGGCCTATTTCATGCGTGCCTTCTACTACTTCCAGCTCGTGAGGGTATTTGGTGGCGTGCCTCTGGTCGACTTTGTCGTTGACTCTTCCGAGGCATGGGTGCAGCCCCGTGCTGAAAAAGAGGATGTGTATGCCCATATCATCGAAGACCTCAAGATGGCCGAGAGCCTCCTGTGGAACAAGGGCGAGTATGATGACGAGAACCTTGGCCGCGCTACCAAGGGCGCAGCTCAGGCAATGCTCTGCAAGGTGTATCTCTACATGCAGGATTATGACAACGCCTACGAGTGGGGTAAGAAATGGGTTGATAACCAGTACAAGACCGGCAACTACAGCCTGTGCTCCAACTATTGGGACAACTTCACCCTCGCCGGTGAGAATGGCCCCGAGAGTATCTTTGAAATCCAGTATATGGAGGACCCCATGAGTGATTATGGCGAGGGCAACGGTTTCACCCGCGGCACCTTTACCACTATCCTCGTGCGTCCACGCTACGGCTCCAACAGCGGCTGGGGTTGGGACCATCCCACCCGCGATCTCTACAATCAGTTTGAGACCGGTGACTTCCGTCGTGAATGTACCGTCGGTATTCCCCCCGTTGATGAGCAGGACAACTCCTCGGTGCTCTATCTTGGCAACTACTACTACAATAACAAGTATGCCTACATGGATGGTAACACCAACGGCATGCCCCTCGCCCACGACTCTCGCTCGCCCCTCAACTACAAGCTCATGAGAGCATCTGATGCCTTGCTTCTCTTTGCCGAGGCTGCTCTCGAGAGCGGCAAGAGCCTCTCTGATGCCAAGTGGGCCCTCGAGCAGGTGCGTGCCCGCGCCCGTGCCAACTCGGCCGATCCCTCCAAGGATATCCCCCAGTTCCCCGGCTACAACGGCTATGCCGACAATGTGGAGTCACTCCGCGCCGCCATCCGCCACGAGCGTCGTGTAGAGCTTGGTATGGAAGGCCACAGGTGGTTTGACCTCGTGCGCTGGGGCATCGCCTATGAAACCCTCGACAAGACCGTGGGCACCTACGGCTCATCCGAGAGCGATGCTGTCAAGGCTGAGATGGCCAATTTCATCAAGGGTAAACACGAATATTTCCCCATCCCGCTTGAGGAAATACAGTATAACCCCATGTCGCAGAATCCCGGCTATTAATTTTACAGTGCCAGGCAATCTTGCTTTAAGAATTTCTTTGGAAAATAAGAAAAATATCTTAACTTTGTAGCTGTAAGAAAAAGCCTGAGTTACTGCATAAAACATAAATCTTTCCGGGGCTCGATGGAGTCCCCTCCCCGGCCCCGGAAAGTTTCTTTCTATAAAGACATAAGTTAATCTTATAAATTTTTTATTTTACTAACCGTTTTTAATTTACTAAAACATGAAAAAATCTACTCTCGTTGCTGCGTTTGCAGCAGTTGCTCTCGGTGCGTCAGCCCAGTACAATGTTAACCCTAATGCCCAGACAGTAATTGATGCCAACCCCGAAGGTGGTATACTCGAGGCCATCGTGCTCGATGAAGGTTCTATCGCCGCTTTCAAGGCTGCCAACTGGCAGGTAGGCACCAACGGTATGGTCAACGACGTTACCACCCACTTCTATGTATGGGATAACACATTCACTGCCGATGAGAGCGGCTATCCAGGTATCGACATGCACACCTATGGCTATACCTCAGTCAATGTAGGCACAATAGGCTGGTCAGGTGCAGGCTTTGCCATCGATCCCGGTGCCAACTTCAGCACAATGAGTTTCAGTGACGACACCCACTTCCACGCCGGTGTACGCTCAGCCAACAACATCGAGTCAGTCGCTTTTACTATTCTTGACACGAGCAAGGTGCCCGGTGCTTCTCCCGCCAAGGTGTCAGTCGGTAGCTCAGCATTTGTTGACAATGGTGCCACTTTCCCCTTGGTAGGTAGCATTAACGCTGAAGGTGACTGGAGCGGCGTTGATGTCAAGTTCTCTGACCTCAAGAAGCTTTATCCCTCGTTCAGCAACGGCAAGAGCGCCACATGGGAAGGCAACGTCCTCTCAATCCTCGCCGGTGGCGTAGCAGGCAAGAATGTAGGTCTCGACGGTGTTTACTTCTACACTCCCGGCGTTTCAGGTGGTGTTGACGGTGTAGCAGTCGACAACAACAACGCTCCCGTTGTTTACTACAACCTCCAGGGTGTACAGGTTGCCAATCCCGAGAATGGCATGTATATCAAGGTTCAGGGCAACAAGGTTGAGAAAGTAGCTCTCTAATCTTTACCCCCCCCTCAGGGACACAATAAAGTTGAAAGTTGAGCCACCGCTTGCAGCGACTCAACTTTCAACTTTCAACACTGATTTTTTTTCACGACAACAATCCACCTCAGGGGTATTGCTCCACTCATCCACCAATACATCGCGGCGAAATGCGGGAGGATGCCGCGGCCCCTCAAGCTCCCCACTACAATACACTGAGATTTGGAACTGACATTAAATTTAACTCTAAAGAATACCTGATATGAAATTACAACTATCGACTCTGTTTTTGCTTGGCTCCGCAATAATGTTGCAGGCAGCTGAGCCACAGGTGGGGTCAGCAGCTAATGACAAGGATTATAAACTTGTGTGGCAAGACCTCTTTGACGGCACTGAACTCAACCGCAACCGCTGGAATGTGGAGGTTAACGGTGATGGTGGCGGCAACAACGAGCTGCAATATTATATCGACTCACCCGAGACAGTGAGAGTGGGCGATGACGGCCGGGGTAACGGTTGCCTCATTATCACTGCAATACGTCAGAGCTACAATGGCAAGAGTTTTGTCTCAGGCCGCGTCAACAGCCGCGACCTCATTAATTTTACCCATGGCAAGATTGAGGCCTCAATCAAGCTTCCCAATACAGCCAACGGCCTGTGGCCCGCATTTTGGATGATGGGCAACGACTGGGGCACAGTGGGATGGCCCAAGTGTGGCGAGATTGACATCTGTGAGTTTGGTAATGCCGAGGGTATAAAGAATGGCACCCAAGACCGCTTTTTCAACGGCGCATGCCACTGGGGCCAGGGCTGGCCGGCACCCTCTTATGCCCGCTCAATCACCAATAGCTACAGCGTGGAGGATGGCGAGTTTCACCTCTTCACCTGTATATGGGACGACCAGTCGGTAGCGATGTATCTAGACCTCGACAAGTATCCCAACGTGCAGCCCTATTACAAGATGGATATCCCCGACAACCAGCCCGACAATAAAGACTGGCCCGGTAACTATTTCCACAAGCTCAATTTCATCATCTTCAATTTGGCTGTGGGAGGTGACTTCACCGGCATCCACAATCCTGCCCAGATTACCGCTCTCAATGATGGCAATAACCAGCGTCAGTCGATGTATGTCAACTACATCAAGATATTCCAGAAGGGTGTGGCCGGCGAGGAGCAGAGCTTCAAAGATCCCGGCGACACCGAGTTATCGGGCATGGAGACCGTGGGCGGTGACATCAGCGATCTTATCACCGTGGGCAGCGATCGCGTGACGCTTCCCTCGGCTGGCGACATAAAGGTTTTTGATATTGCCGGTCGCCTTGTAGCCTCTGGCTGTGGCACCGAGCTGTCACTCGAGGGCCTTGACGCCGGCTGCTTTATCGTTAAAGCCACTGTCGAGGGTCAGGCTCCCGCCACTTTCAAGATTAAACGGTAACCCCGGGCTGTTGCATGACTTGTGATTTGCAATGACTTCATGGGGTAATCCCATTACGATAAATAACCTTAGATACTAATTCTAATTATTAAGTTAAGTTTTACGTTCACTTAGATTTTTTTGACAAGGCATTGATATAGAAAGAGCTTGTCGGGGGTCGTTGCTCGCGAGCGATTGTCACCTGGCAGCTCTTCCCTTTTTAATGTGCTAATTCTACATTTTTTTGCGATGAAAAAGACAATAATACTGCTCTGTGCAGCCCTTATCGGCTCGGCCGGTGCTGTCGATGCCAAGAAGCAGAAGCCACGCTCAAAAAAGACTGATAAAGTCACAGTGGTGACCCGCACCCCCGCCGAGATAGAAGCTAATATCGATGCCCTCATAGGCAAGATGACACTCGATGAGAAGATAGGCCAGCTCAATCAGCTCACCGGCTGGGGCACCGCTCCGGCCCGCATTGACCAGGTCAAGAGTGGGGCCGTGGGCTCGATACTCAATGAGATTGACCCTGCTGTAGTCAACAGATTACAGAAGGTCGCAGTCGATTCTACCCGCCTTGGCATCCCGTTGGTGTTTGCCCGTGATGTGATACATGGTTTCAAAACAGTCTATCCTATCCCATTGGGGCTTGCCTCGACCTGGAATCCCGCTCTTGTCAAGGATGGAGCCCGCAAGACAGCCGAGGAGGCCACCGCATGTGGTGTGAGATGGACATTCTCGCCCATGGTCGATGTGAGCCGCGATGCCCGCTGGGGCCGCATTGCCGAGAGCTGTGGCGAGGATCCCTATCTCAACTCGGTGATGGGTGTGGCCATGGTGCAGGGTTATCAGGGCGACAACCTCGCCGAGCCCTCGTCGATGGCTGCCTGTGTCAAGCATTTTGCCGGATATGGTGCCTCAGAGAGTGGCAAGGACTATAACACAACATGGATACCCGAGAACCTGCTGCGCGATGTCTATCTCAAGCCCTTTGAGGCTTGTGCCAAGGCCGGCGCGGCGACCTTCATGTGCTCGTTTAACGACATCAACGGCGTGCCTTCGAGTGGTAACACATGGTTGCTGCGCGACGTGCTGCGCGGCGAGTGGAGCTGGGACGGCCTGATGTGTTCCGACTGGAACTCGATAGGGCAGATGGTGCCCCAGGGTGTGGCCGGTGACCTTGCCGATGCCGCAGTGATTGCCGCCAATGCCGGCGTGGATGTAGATATGGAGAGTTATGCCTATATCTCGAGCCTGAAGAAGGCAATCGAGGAGGGGAAGGTAGAGATGAAGACTGTCGATGAGCTGGTGCGTAACGTGCTCCGTCTCAAGTATCGTCTTGGCCTCTTTGACAATCCCTATGTTACCGATCTCACCGCTCAGGAATATTATGCACCCGACCACCTGGCGGCTGCTCAGAGGACAGCTGAGGAGAGCGCGGTGCTACTCACCAACAATGGTATCCTTCCGCTCAATGAAAATGTCACTAAGATTGCCCTCGTGGGTCCAATGGCCGATGCCAAGCATGACCAGAACGGCACATGGTGCTTTGATATGGAAAAAGCCCGCTCGGTAACCCCATTGGAGGCTTTCACCGAGATTTATGGTAAGGATAATGTGAAATATGCTCCCGGCCTGAAGTCGACACGCGACAAGAGCGAGGCTCTCTTTGACGAGGCTGTGGCTGCTGCCGAGGGTGCCGATGTCATCGTCTACTGTGCCGGCGAGGAGGCTGTGCTCTCGGGCGAGGCCCACTGCCGCGCTGACATCACCCTGCCCGGGGCCCAGACATCCCTGCTCAACCGTCTCAAGGCCACAGGCAAGCCTGTAGTGCTCGTGGTGATGGCAGGCCGTCCTCTTGCACTTGTGCCTGAGACCGAGACTGCCGATGCTACACTCTACACCTTCCACGGCGGCACAATGGCCGGCCCGGCTATCGCCAATCTTCTCACCGGCAAGGCCAACCCCTCGGGCAAGCTCCCCTCGTCGCTCCCCCGGATGTCGGGACAGATGCCTCTCTATTATGCTGTCAACCGCTCGGGGCGTCCTGCAAGCGGCGTGGTGCTCATCGACTCGCTCGACATGGAGGCCGGCCAGACCTCTACCGGCTGCACCTCATTTTACCTTGATGCCGGTGATGGCCCCGCTTTCCCCTTTGGATATGGTAAGAGCTACACTACGTTCACAATCTCCGACCCTGTGCTCTCGGCTATAGAAATGTCACGCGACGGCTCGCTCACTGTCACTGCCGAGGTGACCAATACCGGTGACCGAGAGGGTGCCGAGGTGGTGCAGCTCTATGTCGGCGACAAGGTGGCATCACTGGTGAGACCCCTCAAGGAGTTGAAAGGATTTGAAAAGGTGACCCTCTCACCCGGCGAGACCCGCACCGTGACTTTCACCATCACCCCCGATGACCTCACGTTTCATTCACTCAAGGGTGAGAAACTGCTTGAGCCGGGAGAGTTTACAGTGTGGGTAGGATCCGATGTCACCAAGGGCAACCCCGTGTCATTTAATCTGAAATAAACGATAACATAATAATAAAGGAATGAAGAAAATTTTTGCAGCAGCAGCCTTAGCATCACTGATGCTTGGTTCAGTCAATGCCGATGCCAAGAGCTTCAAGCGTGGCGTGGGTGAAAATCAATTCTATTTCGTCGGCCAGATGGAGTGTCTCGAGCCGGGTGTGAGTTGGTATTACAACTGGGGAAATCAGCCCAATCAGGGTACTAACGACCAGATTATAAATTTCAAGGGCTTTGAGTATATCCCCATGTGCTGGGGCAACTACAGTGAAGAAAAAATACGCAACTATTGCAAGTCTCACCCCGAGACCAAGTATCTGCTCGGTTTCAATGAGCCCAACTTCAAGGCCCAATCCAATATGACCCCCGCTCAAGCCGCTGAGAAATGGCCCGCGGTGCAGGCTCTTGCCAAGGAGCTCAACCTCAAGCTCGTCTCGCCCGCGCTCAATTATTCGCCCGACGCGCCCTATCAGGATCCCATGAAGTGGATGGAGGAGTTTGTGGCCCTCGTGGGCAACGATGCCTTTGACTACGTTGCACTCCATAATTACGGAGGCTTAGGCGTGATGCAAGACCTCTGCACCAAGTTCCATAACCGCTTTGGCAAGGATATCTGGGTGACAGAGTGGTGTAACTGGCCCGGTGGTGCCGGAAATGTATATGTCGCGCCCACTACTCAGATACAGTCGATGATACAGACAGTCGAGTGGCTCGAGAAGACCCCCTGGATCTACCGCTACGCCTGGTTTAAGGCCGTAGGTGCCCATGACAGCAAAAATCAGCCCAACTATGGTCTTGAGATTACAAAAAACGGCGATGGCCTGCGTGAGCTCTCACCCCAGGGTTGGGTATATGTCTACATGACCGACTTCAACCCCAATGTGTGGAACAGCGTCAACACCACTGTCGCAGCCTCGGAGTATATCGCTTCATCGGGCATCATGCTCGGCAAGGGCGAAAACCCCGCTTGCCCCAGTCCCATCGAGATTACACAGCTCAATGCCGGTGCATATGCCCAGTATCAGTTTGAAGTGCCCAAGGCCGGAGACTACAAGCTTGTGCTCTCAGTCTCAGGTCAGGGAGAGCCCGTGCGTTTCGACCCCACATTTAAAATCAACCTTGTCAATGCCGACGGTACCGAGGGTGCTGAGCTTGCCAAAAAGAAATTTACTCTCTCGGGCGATGATACCAAGTATGCTCTTGAGTATTTTGACATCACCCTCCCCGCCGGCCATCAGACAATACGCATCTCCGATGCCAATCCCTATCAGCCCAGCGGTATCCATCTTTCAACCCTCCAGCTTAGCGAGGCTGCAGGCATCGAGAATGTGACTGTAGGCAATGGCAATGACCTTGTCGACGTCTACACCATCAACGGTGTCAAGATGCGTTCAGCTGTCGCTCCGGCCAATGCCACCACTGGTCTTCCCGCCGGCCTCTACATCATCGGCGATAAGAAAGTGCTGGTGAAGTAATCCCATCGCGACAGTTCTTTTAAACAATTTCTAAAAGAAGATTAACCGCAGGTGTCATGACTCCTGCGGTTAATCTTCTTTTAGAGCTTGTTTAAAAACAAACTCTTAATTTTGGTGGGAGGCTATTTGATGCCTGTGACAATCATCTTGGAAGCACCGCGCCATGGGAGCACTCCCCAGTATAGCGAGTAATGGATTTCGACCGGGAGACCTGTGCCCTGATAGTCGCGCAGCCTGATGGCGAGCGAGTCGCTGGGGATGGAAAATGAGACGTCGCGCGAGTATAGTCGCGTGGTATCGGTGAGCGCCTCCTCGCTGATCATCTGCCCCTCAAAGGTCTTGAATAAGATGCCACGACGCTCCACTGTGGTGATGTAGCCACGGGCTGCGGCATCGGTGACATAGGGGTTGCAGTAGCGTATGAAAAACGCCACTGCAAGCACCGCCAATGCAATGAAGATGCCCCACATGGTTATATAGGTGCGCCGTGACATGCTGAACTCCCCTCGGGCATCCTCGCGCTCGAGGTCGTTGAGCACATCCTCTTCCTGTGCTTCATGGTCATCGTCCATCTCCACACGGCGATAGAAATCTTTAAGCTTTGACATGGTGTTTCCTGATTGCGATGGCACTGAAGGTAATGAGGCCAAGGATGATGAGGAGGATAGTCTGGGTAGTCATGACACAGTTGGCAAACCCTACACTCATTGCCATGAAGCTCTTGCCGGGAGGGAGCATGACACCCCCCGAGTAGAAACTCAGGCCAAAGATGACGGCCATCTGCCAGGGGCCATATCCACCGTTGGAGGGGAGTATCATCGAGATGGTGGAGAATACAAAACACACAAGTGCTGCAATCATGCCGTAGTCATGGAGTATCTGAGTGGTGAAGTCAAAGGCATAGAAGGCCACATAGAGTTGCACAAAGTAGCATCCCCACAGCATGACGGTGTAGATGAGCCACAGCCACAGCCGGGGCATCTTCACCACCACGATAAAGCCTTCCCACAAGCCGCTTATCATCTCCCTGACCTTGGCCACGGCCTTGTTGCCCGACATGCGGGTGAGCAGCAGCCATGCACCTATGACGACAACCCCCAGGGCTGTCCACAGCCATGGCGAGCTGAGAAGTGTGCTGAGCGATGCCAATCTCTCGGGCGAGTCCTTGAGGTAGTCCATAAACATGGGGGCGGCGAGGATGAAGGTGAGGCCGGTGATGAGGATGACAGTGAGCATGTCGGCCACGCGGTCAGATACCATCGAGCCAAACACACGTGTGAACGACACATCCTTGAGGCGTGCTATATAGCCGGTGCGCCACACTTCGCCCAAGCGTGGAAACACGAGGTTGACGGCGTAGGTGCCAAAGATGCTCCACACCAGCGACATCAGGGGCACCTTGATGCCGAGCGCATCGAGTTGCATGCCCCAGCGCAGGGCGCGTATCACATGGGAGCACACGCTGAGTGCCAGCGCCAGTGCAATCCATTGCCAATGGCAGTAGTCGCGCACAATCTCGATGTTTTCTTGAAAGTCGACCCGGGTGAAAAGCACCCAACACAGCCCCACGCTGATCACCACGGGGAGCCCATAGCGCAGCAGCAGTGAGGTGAGACTCTTTTTGTCAGTATCGGTATTGTTCATAATTTCAGCCGCAAATATACTGATTTATTTTGGTGTGTGGCGGCTTATTCGGCGTTTTTGCTTATCTTTGTGAGCCAAATTGGGCTGCCAATTGTTTATGGAGATAGATAATTGGTAAAAAATTAAAAGTTATGGAATCAACACGTCAAGCAAAAATCGCAAGGCTGCTTCAGAAGGAGCTGAGCGAAATATTCCGTCAGCAGACGGCTAAAACCCATGGTACATTGGTGTCGGTGAGCACTGTCAGGGTGTCGCCTGACCTGAGTGTGGCCCGCGTGTATCTCTCGGTGTTCCCCTCGGGGCAGGCACAGGATGTGCTCGAGAATATCACTCGCAATGCCCGCACTATACGTTATGAGCTGGCCCAAAAGGTGCGCTATCAGCTGCGCAAGACACCCGAGCTCTCGTTTTATCTCGATGACTCGCTCGACTATATCGACAATATCGACCAGCTGCTCAGCAAGTAACCCCACCTTCCCGTTTCCACCCTACCAATCATGCTTGCATTGCGCATCGCGCTGCGCTATCTCTTTTCACGCAAGAGCCATGGCGCGGTAAATATCATCTCATTCATCTCGCTTGCCGGCGTGGCTGTCGCCACGGTGGCGGTGGTGTGTGTGCTCTCGGTGTTCAACGGTTTCACCGACCTTGCCGGGAGTCGCATGTCGATGATTGACCCTCAGCTCGAGGTGAAGCGAGCCGATGCCCGCGTGATAGCTGACGGTGACTCGCTGGTGGATGCCATCAAGAGGGTGGATGGAGTGGAGATGGCCCTCCCCACGTTAATGGGGCAGGCTCTGGCGGTGTATCACGACAAGCAGATGCCGGTGAGAATCAAGGGGGTGCCGGGCGGCTATGACCGCATGACCGGCATTAGCTCGCTTGTGATTGACGGCGAGTTTTATGACGCCGATGCTTCGCCGCTCGACACGCTTCCCGGCTTGGAGCCGAGGCCTCTGGCAGCGATGGGTGTGGGCGTGGCTGTCAATATGATTACCGGTGCCGGGTTTACCGAGCCCATGGGCATATATGTGCCCCGACGCGTTGGCAACATCAATCCGGCCAATCCGCTTGGAGCCTTCACGGCCGACTCGGTGTTGGTGACCGCAGTGTTTCAGGTCGACCAGCCACAATATGACTCCGACCTGGTGATGCTGCCGCTTGAGACCGTGCGCTATCTGCTTGAATATGAGCAGGAGTGCAGCTCGGTGGAGGTGAAGCTTGCCCCCGGCGCCAACGAGGGCAAGGCTCAAGATGCCATCGCCGCGGCTCTCGGCCCTGCCTACAAGGTGTTGACACGCATGGAGCAACAGGCCGACACCTTCCGCATGATACGCATCGAGAAGTGGATATCGTTTCTGCTCCTCGCCTTTATACTTGTGATAGCGTCGTTCAATATCATCTCGACCCTGTCGATACTCATTATCGAGAAGGAGTCCAACATACGCACCATGATTGCGCTCGGAGCCTCGCGCGGGATGCTGTCGCGCATCTTCATGCTCGAGGGATGGCTCATCTCGATAGGTGGCGGCATCGCGGGCATAGTCGTGGGCGTGGCCTTGTGCCTGGTGCAGCAATATTGCGGCATCATCAAGCTCGCGGGCGATACAGCCAATCTTACCATCGATGTATATCCGGTGAGGGTCGACCCCGTCGACTTGCTTGCTGTGCTCGCTCTCGTGGCACTGATAGGCTTGATGTCGACCGCCTTGACCCGGAGATTTGTGAAAGCCAGGGTAAAATAAAATGCCGGAGTTGATTAATAGCCTGACCCAAAATAAATGTTAAACGCAGGGTCGCAGATTATGGGGTAGGGTCTATTCCCGACTCAATAAATAGGTTGCCGCTGCCTCGGCACATCTCTCGCCATCCATTGCGGCTGAGACGATGCCGCCGGCATATCCTGCACCCTCGCCACAGGGGAAGAGCCCCGGGGTGGTGACATGCTGCAGTGTCTCGGCATCGCGTGTCACTCTCACCGGCGAGGAGGTGCGTGTCTCGTCACCTATCACTGTGGCCTCGGGAGTAAGGAACCCGCGGTTTTTGGAGTCAAATTCACGGAATGCGCGTTGCAATCTCCCCGCCACCTCGGGTGGGAGCAACTTGTCGACACGGGCCGGGTGGGTGCCGGGTCCATAGGATGAGCGTGCCGTCGAGTCAGACGGGCGCGAGTTGACAAAGTCGGTCATGCGCTGTGCCGGAGCGCTCTGTGTGCCGCCGGCATCCTCCCAGAATCGCCGCTCGATTGCAGCCTGATAATGCATCATTTTCAGCGGTGAGTCACCCTCGACATCCTCGGGGAGTATCTCGACCACCATGCCCGAGTTGGCCCAGCGGGTGCCTCGCGATGCGGGCGACATGCCGTTGACCACAAGCTGACCGTCGGCACTTGCCGCGGGGATGATGAATCCGCCGGGACACATGCAGAACGAGTAGACGCCACGACCGTCGACGCGGGTGAGCATGGTGTATTCGGCTGCCGGGAGATACTTGCCGCGTCCACGGGGGGAGTGGTAGCGCAGGCAGTCGATGAGCTCCTGGGGGTGCTCGAGTCTCACACCCACGGCTATCCCCTTGGCCTCGAGTGAGATGCCGGCATCGTCGAGCATGCGGTAGACGTCGCGGGATGAGTGGCCGGTGGCAAGTATCACGGGCCCGTCATATCGGGTGCCGGTGGCTGTCACCGCCCCTTTCACCGTGCCATCCTCGATGACGAGCGAGGTGACCTTGGTTGAGAAATGCACCTCGCCGCCGTGGGCGATGATTGTCTCGCGCATTGCCTTGATGACGCGGGGCAGGCGGTCAGACCCAATGTGGGGATGAGCATCGATGAGTATATCTTCGGCTGCGCCGTGTTGGAAAAACACGCTGAGTATCTTGCGTATATTGCCGCGCTTCTTGGAGCGGGTGTAAAGCTTGCCGTCGGAGAACGCTCCCGCGCCCCCCTCGCCAAAGCAATAGTTTGACTCCGGGTCAATCTTCTGAGTGTGGGTGATTGCCGCCATATCCTTGCGCCGCTCGTCGACCTCCTTGCCCCTCTCAAGCACCACGGGGCACAACCCGAGCTCGATGAGCCGCAATGCCGCAAAGAGCCCCGCCGGGCCTGCTCCCACAACCACCACCCGGCGTGAACCGTTGACATCGGGGTAGTCGATATCCTCGGTCTCAGGCGCAATCACGGCTCCGGGAGCGTTGACGGCTACCTTGACAGCCACATTCACCTTGACGCGACGCTGGCGTGCATCAATCGAGCGGCGTATCACTCTCATTGCCGAGACCTCGGCCGGCGATACACGCAATGACTCGGCCACTGTGGCCTTAAGCTTGTCCGGAGTATAGGCTACCGAGGGGTCGACCCTCAGTTCTACTGTTTCAATCATGGGGCAATGGTTTATTTGTGAGGCAAAGTTAGGAAAAATATTTGTCTAAGTGAAGCTGTTTTTGTAGATTTGCATCACAATTAAGAGCAATTCTCATCGTTACATAATTGAAGGATATATAACCACCACTTTGTCAACATCCTGTTACCATGGAATACTATAGCACCGTAGATAAATCACGTCGCGTGCCTCTTGCCGAGGCAGTCATGCGTAGCATCGCGCCTGATGGAGGGCTTTATATGCCGGCCATGATTCCACAGTTGCCCAAAGCATTCTTCAACAACATCTCTGAGCTGTCGCTGGAGGATATCGGTTATGTCGTAACCAACACACTCTTTGGCAGTGAGATAGGAAGCGAGACCATTAAGACGATAATCAGCGATGCACTATCATTTGAAATGCCCCTCAAGCCTTTTGGCGACCGCAAATATGGCCTTGAACTGTTTCATGGCCCCACACTCGCCTTTAAGGATGTGGGGGCGCGGTTTATGGCGCGTCTCTCCTCTCATTTCAGCAGAGGGAGGGGTTTTAATGTGCTTGTCGCCACCTCGGGCGATACCGGCGGGGCCGTGGCCAACGGTTTCTTTAATCTGCCCGGTGCCAACATCTTTGTGCTCTATCCCATGCGCAAGATGAGCCGCTTTCAGGAGGCCCAGTTCACCACCCTCGGCGGCAACATCCACTCGCTTGCCATCAATGGTGACTTTGACGACTGTCACGACCTGGTGAGACAGGTGTTTATGGACAGCGACCTTGCCACGGGGCTCAACCTCGTGTCGGTCAACTCTATCAATGTGGCGCGGTTGCTGCCACAGACGATTTACTATTTCCATGCCTGGGCACGGTTGCCCGAGCATGAGCGACGTCGTGGCAACGTGGTGTTTTCAGTGCCGTCGGGTAACCTTGGCAATCTCGTCGCCGGTGTCATATCCAAGCGCATGGGTCTGCCTGTGAGCCGCTTCATCGCCGTCAACAACAGCAACGATATATTTATCGAGTATCTGCGCACGGGCCGCTACCTCACCCGCCCGATAGTCAGGACTCTTGCCAACGCAATGGATGTGGGCGACCCCTCCAATTTTGGCCGCCTGCTCGAGCTCTATGGGGGTGACCACAAGCTTATGGCCGGCGAGATACAGGGCATAGCCTATAACGATGTCGAGATCGGGCTCACTATCCGCGAGACTCTCGAGCGATATGACGCATTGCTCGACCCTCACGGTGCCTCGGCCCTGCAGGGTCTCCACGACTGCCTCGCCCCCGACGAGACAGGTATATTCCTTGCCACCGCCCACCCTGCCAAATATCAGGAAGAAGTTGAGCACGCTTTGGGGCATAAAATTGCCATTGACAATCCATTGAAGGGGATTGCAAGCCGGCCCCGCAGCATCGAGCGCATTGCCCCCAATGTCGATGCCCTGAAAAAATATATCATTGCTCATGCTTTTTGACCGGGAAAAGTGTTATATTTGTAAACACTTTAAAAAACTCAACTATTATGGCAAATAAAAGAGACCTTAAAAAATTTGTAAGTCACAATTGCGGTATGGTAGCCGGTGAATGTGTGCTGGCCATGGAATACATTGATGGCGTCGACCTCGAAAAAATGGGGCAGGCCCTGCTCGGCGTTGCCGACCTCCAGCTCGCTTCGCTCAAGCTCATCTCATTCTCCTATGACAAGAGCCCTCGCGACTTTGACACTCCCCACGCTTATCACAAAGCCCGCCGCGACTACTATAAGAAGGCCTACTCTACATTTGTACACGACTTCATGACCCATCTCCAGGAAATCGTCGCCAAGATGAACGAGGCATTGCCCGAGGCCGCCCGTGTCGAGATGAAAAAAGAAGCCGCAAAAAAATAGTCTTACCCTAATTTTTTTAGCTGCGTGAATATCGCTGTCTGGATATTGAAAAAAGCCGGGTGGACGGTCAATATCACCGTGCCCGACTATCCCAAGGTGATAATATGTGTTGCTCCCCACACGAGCAACTGGGACTTCATCATGGGCAAGCTCGCCTATGCCGCCGTGGGGCGCAAGGCCGGTTTCCTGATGAAGGAGGCCTGGTTTTTCTTCCCGCTGGGCTACCTGTTCCGCGCCATCGGGGGCATCCCCGTGCCCGCTAAGCGCGGCTCATCGCTCACAGCCGAGATTGTCAAGAAATTTGACACCTCAAGCCGCCTTGCCCTCGCCATCACCCCCGAGGGTACACGCTCGCGCACCTCGCGCTGGCGCCACGGCTTCCTGCACATCGCTATGGCGGCTCATGTGCCCATCGTGCTCGGTGCCATCGACTTTGCACGCAAGGAAATTACCATCACCGACACCTTTACCCCCACCGGTGATGTCGATGCCGACCTCGAGGCGATAAAGCGTTACTATCGTCCCTTCTCAGGAAAATATCCCGAAAAATTCTCAACCGACCCTCAATAATGGAAAACGGCCTCTTTAAAATCGCACTCGTGCCCGCCGACATGGCCTGGGGCGACATCGAGGAAAACCTCATGGCCACCGCCCACGCCCTCCATCATGTGGCCGATGACACCGACCTTGTGGTGCTTCCCGAGATGTTCTCCACCGGCTTCATCACCGAGCCCACGATACTCACCACAATCGATGCCGACCGCTGCCGTCACACCCTCGACGACATCAAGCGGTGGGCTGCCCATTTCCACTTTGCCATCTGTGGCTCTTACCTCGACAACGTCGACGGCCGGTACTACAACCGCGGATTCTTTGTCGAGCCATCGGGCGAGACCACTTTCTATGACAAGCGTCACCTCTTCTCGATGGGGGGTGAAGCCCGCACCTACACTGCCGGCACCCGGCAGTCGCCAATCGTGCGCTATTGCGGGTGTAACATCATGATGCTCGTGTGCTACGACCTGCGTTTCCCGGTGTGGTCACGCAATGTCGACTGCGAGTATGACCTGCTCATCTATCCGGCCAACTGGCCCGAGTCTCGCGCCTATGCCTGGAACCACCTGCTCATAGCCCGCGCCATCGAAAACCAGGCCTACGTAGCCGGGTGTAACCGCACCGGCTCAGATGACTTTGGCACCTATCCCGCAGGCCTCTCGGCCGTCTACAACGACTGGGGCAGGCCCATATCCACAACCGATGCAACCACCGGTATCGTCTATGCCGCCATCGACCTGGCCAAGCTCATCGAGCACCGCCGCAAATTTCCGGCCTGGCGCGATGCCGATGCCTTCAGCATCGACCTCTGATGATGTGAATTTTACAAGAAAATGAGTTAAAAATTTGGATTTAAATGAAATAAATCCCTATATTTGCAATGCATATCGCTTGCCGAAGTCTCTGATGTGGGATAAAGCGGGCGGGATGTGACATATTTACAGAAGCGTTTATCAAGCGCATATCTTGGCTTTTCGGAATCTCGCAAATTCTAAGTCTGAGTCGAGAATGTAGCAACGATAGATGCCTGACAAGGTATGATAACTTCGACAGAGATTGCCCCGTGGGCGACCTCTATTGATATATATTATCATACAGCGTGAGGCTTCGGCGTTGCTCTTTCTACTCAGATGGGCAATGCGAGAGCCTCGAAAAGCGGAGAGAGCAACGGATACAGGCTTTCACGCTTCTTTTTTATAAATCAATCGGTCCTCACTCCGGGAAGCCTGCAGGGACATGATGAAATATCATGAAGAAAAATGAAAAGAGAGAAGAATTGCAGTCACGCCGCCAATTCTTCAAGAAAGCAGCTAAGGCCACCATCCCCATCCTCGGAGCCATCGCCCTGGCCAATGTTCCCTTGATTTCCAAGGCCGCAGCTGCCCCAAGCGGTTGTACCACTTCCAACTGTACCGCAATGTGTAGCGATGGTTGTACACAGGCATGTTCAAGAATTTGTGCCGGCTGTACCACCTCTTGTCACGCCGCCAACTGCTATCATAGTTGCCATGACAGCTGTAGCACATCATGCAAGGGCAGTTGCTATCTTTACAGTCGCTAATCCAAGTCTCGTCCTCGATTAATGTCAATGAAAAAGCAAAGTTCTTTAATGGCGACACCATCAGGGCAATGGGAGAATGGTGCGGCCAAAAATATCACATTTATTGTAACTAAAGATTGCCAATTGGCATGTAAGTATTGCTACCTTGTAGGAAAGAATGAAAAAGAGAGAATGTCTTTTGACGTTGCAAGCAAGGCAATAGATTACATCCTCAATAACCCTGACTTGTTTCCTCAGCAGTCGGTTGTATGGGATTTTATCGGGGGCGAGCCTTTTCTGGAAATTGACCTCATCGATAAAATATGTACTTACTTTCTGACTGAGGCTTATCGTCGGAAACACAAGTGGTTTGGTCGACACGTGTTTAGCTTCTCAACCAATGGTATAAATTACCATACTGAAAAAGTCCAGGAATTTATCCTAAAACATAAAGGTAATATTTCGGTCGGCATCACAATCGATGGCACTAAAAGGAAACACGACCTTAATAGAATATGGAAAGGTGACGGGCCTGAAAAAGGGTCTTATGACGATGTCGTGAAAAATATCCCGTTATGGCTCAGTCAATTCCCCAATGGCGGGACAAAAGTTACAATCAGCAGTGCCGATATTCCCTATATCTTTGAATCGGTGCTTCATCTTTATGAGTTGATGATTCCCGAGGTAAATATCAATGTCGTGTTTGAAGATGTGTGGCATGAAGGTGATGATGTGTTGTTTGAAAATCAGCTCATGAAACTTGCCGATGCAATCATAGATGGTGAGTATTACATGACTCACACATGCTCATTCTTCAATGAAACCATAGGGAAGCCACTTGACCCGAAGCTTGATAATTTTAACTGGTGTGGAGCCGGAAGGATGTTGTCGATTGATGCAGCCGGTAATTTTTATCCTTGCACTCGATTTGCCAAATATTCACTTAGAAGCAAGGATGCTTTGATTATCGGAAATATCAATGATGGAATTGACACCGATAAGCTCCGCCCATTTCTGACACTGGATCGCACCACCCAATCACCACAAAAGTGCCTTGACTGCGAGGTGGCAAGCGGGTGTGCGTGGTGTCAGGGTGAAAACTATGATGCGGCGGATACCCATACTATATTCCAGCGCTCTACGGCTATATGCAAGATGCACAAGGCGCGTGTGCGTGCCAACAACTATTATTGGAACAAGTTATTCCGTAAGTTGGAATTGGAGGGCAGGCGTGAAGAATATGATAACAATAAACCATCAATTACTAATGTATGTTGAAATATCTTGTTGTTTTGACCGCTGACAATGCAGTGTCATATTGTCATTATGAGGCAAGTGAAAGCCGGAAAGTTATTGATTATGATAAACTTGCCGAGGCCTTACGATGGTCAATGTGTGAGAATATTAATGTACAATATGCTTTGCCCGACGAGAAGCTCCCGATCCGTTATGAAGACTTGATGGAGAGTGTCGACAATGTAAAGATATGCTCTTCTAAAAGTGAATACAGGAGTATCGCTGATGTTGTCGTATTCAAAGACCTGCCAAGTGCAGGCGATTTTGAATTTAAATCCGGGACATTTTATGCTGTTCACACATGTTTGAAAGACCTGGACGAGAATATCTCTATCCTTGATAATATACTTTCAAAGGTCGATAGAGTTAATTTGATTATTTCTGAAAGCGAGGTGCAATCACTTGCAGCGCAAAAAAAATATTCAACTCTCCTTGACCGTATTTCCGACTCAATTGTCAAGGAATTCTGTAATAATCACGGAGTGCAGGTCAATCTTTTGACCGATAGGTTGATGCTTACCGAAATGAATAATTGTAGTGCAGGTTGGGAATCGGTAACATTGGCACCTGATGGATATTATTATGAGTGTCCGTCGTTTTATTACGACAGTGCCTCCCATGCTGTTGGCTCGGTGTCAGAGGGTGTGGCGATAAAAAATCAACAGCTTTATTCCTTGCCCCATTCTCCTATCTGTAGAGAGTGTGACGCATGGCATTGTAGAAGATGTGTATGGAAAAATAAAAAAAATACCTTGGAAGTTAACACTCCGGGACGCAATCAATGTGTTATGTCTCATCTTGAGCGAAATGCCTCGGCACGCTTATTGGGCAGGTTACGGGAAAAAATCCCCACTTTATCGCTGCCTGAATATGAGTTGACTGAAACACCGATTCTTGATCCGTTTGAGAAAGTGGTGAAAAAATTCTTTTAAATAATAGATAGATATGAAAAAAATTATAGGAAAAGTTACTGCTGAAGAATGTGCTGTAATCAGCAATCTGTTTAATCGTCGCAATGGGCTTGCCGAGCTTGCCCGTGTGCTCACGGCCGATGATAAAAAACTGTATGAACAGCTGATTAATGACATGGCTGAGACAGGAACCAAGTTTACACAGTGGTGGGACGAGATGGCTAAGAAATACAATTGGGAGCGACAGCAAGGAGCCCGCTGGGAGATTAATTTTGAAACTTGCGAAATAACACTCTCTGATGAAGATTAAAAAATTGTGAGATTAAATCATAAATTAAATCATAATATGAAACGACTGACGATTTTTTTTATAGCTGTGCTGTCACTTGTGGTGTCAGCTAACGCCCAGCTGCCCAACGGCTTCAGATGTAATTACTCTCTGTCGGGCATCTACGACTCCTATGGAAATGAAAGCACTGAAAATGTAGCCGCCCCGATGGCATCGGTTATGGCTGTGACCACCAATTTTGGCTTCATCCAAAGCTCAGTCCTCCTTACCCTCAACTATGGCTTCCAGTCATCCCCACTTTCATTTGAGAGTTATGCCGGTATGCAGAATGGATGGTATATCTATGTTCAGGATATGGGTATCGCCGGGCGCAATCTCCTGTATGTCTCGTCCGATGGTAGCACTCTGAGATACCTTTGCGCCTGGAATGGCGGCATCTATTGGGAATATGAAGCCGATTAATACATAATTAAAGAGTTTTAATAATGATACTGTGCATGATAGGCGCGACTGAGATTATACTCATCAGCGCGGTGATACTCCTGATTTTTGGAGGGAAAAAGTTGCCCGAACTCATGAAAGGGATGGGTAAGGGGGTGAAGAGTTTCAAGGAAGGGATGAACGAACCCACCGAGGAAGAGATGGACCGTAGGGTTGAAGAGGAGGTGCGCCGTCGCGCCAACGAGCAGCTCGCGGCTTCGCATCCGGCCACAAAAGGTGATAAAGGTGAGTAACACAGGCGAGGGTGACAGCGGCTTGTTGACCTTTGGAGGGCATCTTGAGGTGTTGCGACGGATGCTTTTCAGGGTGGTTGCTGTTGTTGCCGTGCTGGCTGTCATTATCTTCAGCTTCAAAACCGAGACATTTGCCATTCTCCTTGCTCCACGCAACTATGATTTCGTCACTTTCAGGTTTATCGAATATCTGCTCAATTCCAATGGAATTGATTTCCATTTTACCGAGTATCATGTCCCGCTGATAGCCACAGAGTTGTCATCACAATTCATGACCCATGTGACGGTGTCGTGCATGCTCGGCGCATTGCTGGCATCGCCGTTTATTCTTTTTGAACTGTTCAGGTTTGTCTCCCCGGCGCTATATGAGAGCGAGAAGCGTTATTCCTATCTTGTGGCAGCCGTAATCTATGGTCTCTTTATGCTGGGGCTGCTGATGACCTATTTTATCCTGTTCCCAATCTCGTTCCAGTTCCTTGCCACCTATCAAGTGGATGAGGATATAATGAGCACTATCACGCTCGATTCCTATATCTCGACTTTTACCACGCTCACGTTTATGATGGGGATAGTGTTTCAGCTCCCGGTGTTTGCCTTTGTGCTGGGCAAGATGGGTTTTATCGATGCCGATATGCTCAAGCGTTACAGGGCCTACGCGTTTGTCATCATCATGATTGTAGCGGCGGTTATAACTCCTCCTGACCTTTTCACGCTCGTTTTGGTGACACTCCCCATCTATGGTCTCTATGAGGTGAGTATTCTTGTGTTAAAGAGGTGGTGCCCACGTAAGGAGACGCTCGGCGAGGTAGTCCCGGAAACAACATAGCCGTGGGGCAACCGACCCACGGCTATGTTATAGTCTGTCTCGATAGTCATCAGGGTTTCTGCCTGATGATTGTCTTGCCTTGTGTTTTATTTGGAGGTGAAGCGCTTGGCTTGGTCAGCGATGAGAGCTGTGTCGTCAAAGTAGTTGATTTTCATCGCTGAGCGCACTTCGTGGAGGGTCACAGCCGCAGCAGCGCGTGCTTCCTCGCTACCCTTGCGCAGTATTTCGTAGACGCCGGGTATATCTTTCTCCCAGCGTGCGCGACGCTCGCGTATAGGCTCGAGCTCCTCGTTGAGGATGTTGATGAGGAGTTTCTTGACGGTGCCGTCGCCAAGACCACCGCGAGTGTAGTGGGCCTTGAGCTCGTCAAGGTTTTTATAGTCGGGTAGATAACGCTCAAAGTGCTCGTCGCGGCAGAATGCATCGAGGTAGATAAAGGGGCAGTTGCCCTCGAGGTGACCGGGGTCCTCGATGTTGAGATGCTCGGGGTCGGTGTACATGCTGTTGACCTTCTTTTTCACCTCCTTGGGGGTGTCGCTAAGATAGATGCAGTTGCCGAGGCTCTTGCTCATCTTGGCCTTGCCGTCGGTGCCGGGCAGTCGCATGCACACGGCGTTGTCGGGGAGCAGTATCTCAGGCTCGACGAGTGTATCGCCATAGACATGGTTGAAACGTGCTGCAATCTCGCGGGTGAGCTCCACCATCGGTTTCTGGTCATCGCCGGCGGGCACAGTGGTGGCCTTGAAGGCTGTGATGTCGCTGGCCTGGGAGATGGGGTAGCAGAAGAAGCCCACGGGGATGTTGGCCTCAAAGTTGCGCATCTTGATCTCGGTCTTGACCGTGGGGTTGCGTTGCACACGTGATACAGTCACCAGGTTCATATAATAGGTGGTGAGCTCACACAGCTCGGGCACCATCGACTGGATGAAGATGGTGGTCTTGGCGGGGTCGATGCCCACCGAGAGGTAGTCGAGGGCGACCTCGATGATGTTTTGGCGCACTTTCTCGGGGTTGTCGGCATTGTCGGTGAGTGCCTGAGCGTCGGCAATCATGACATAGATTTTGTCAAATTCGCCCGAGTTCTGGAGCTCGACGCGACGTCTTAGCGATCCCACGTAGTGGCCGAGATGGAGGCGGCCGGTGGGGCGGTCGCCTGTGAGTATTATCTTTTTGTCGCTTTTCATTCTATATTGTAGGGGATGTGGTTTTAATTTAGCTTGGCGAGGGCGGCCTTGATGCGTGCCATGGCCTCGCGGATGTTGTCGTCGGAGGTGGCGTAGGAGAAGCGGATGTAGCCCGGGGCACAGAATGCTGCGCCGTCGACGGTGGCTACCTTGCCCTCTTCAAGGAGATACATAGCCAGGTCGCCTGCATTGTTTATTACCTTGTCGCCATATCGCTTGCCAAAGAAGCTCGACACCTCGGGAAAGAGGTAGAAGGCGCCTGTGGGGCGGTTGACTTTCATGCCGGGGATGGCGCTTGCGAGCTCCACCACCAGGTCGCGGCGGCGCTCAAATGCCTTGCGCATCTCCTCGACACAATCTTGCGGGCCGGTGTAGGCTGCCTCGGCTGCTTTCTGGGCTATTGATGATGCGCCCGAGGTGTATTGGCTCTGGAGTTTGGTACACGCCTTGGCAATCCACAGCGGGGCGGCCATGAAGCCGATGCGCCATCCGGTCATGGCGTATGCTTTGGAGACACCGTTGATGATGACGGTGCGGTCGGCAATCTCGGGGAACGATGCCAAGGAGGTGAACGAGCCGGTGAAGTTGATGTGCTCGTAGATTTCGTCGGCGAGCACGATGATGTCGGGGTAATCCTTGAGCACGTCGACGATTGCTGCCATCTCCTTGTGGGTGTAGACGCTGCCGGTGGGGTTGGACGGAGAGCATATGAGCACCATGCGGGTGCGGGGAGTGATGGCGGCGCGCAGCTGCTCGGGGGTGATCTTGAAGTCCTGCTCGATGGCGGCGGGCACAAGCACGTTGGTGCCCTCGGCGAGCTTCACCATCTCGACATAGCTCACCCATGCGGGGGTGGGGATAATCACCTCATCGCCGGGGTTGACGAGGGTGAGGATGGCGTTGCACAGTGACTGCTTGGCACCGTTTGACACTACAATCTGCGCGGGGTCATAGTGGAGCCCGTTTTCGCTCTCGAGCTTGTGGCATATCGCTTTGCGCAGCGACATGTAGCCCGGCACGGGTGTATAAAACGTGTAGTTTTCATCGATGGCTTTCTTGGCAGCCTCCTTGATGTGGGGCGGGGTGTTGAAGTCGGGCTCACCTACCGAGAGGTTGATTACATCGATGCCTTGAGCTTTCATCTCGCTGCTCTTTTGTGACATGGCGAGTGTCGCAGAGGGTGAAAGATTTGCTACGCGCCTTGAGACATTTTCAGTCATAATAATTGTGCTTATAAAGTTGTGTACTGCAAAGATAAATAAAAGTTTTGGGTTGGCAGTGGCAAATGCCGACAAAAACGGTAAAAAGAGGCGTGCCCCGGTATCAACATCCTGATGCCGGGGCACACCTTTGACAGTGGGTGGAGGAGTGGTAATGCTTTATTTGGCGGGACCCTCCTTGGCGCCCTTGACTACGCCGCCCACATACTCGGTGATGTAGGGGCGGCACACTCGCCAGGTGTTGTAGGTGCTGGGCACCTTGCCGTTGATTACATTGCCGATGCCGCGCTCGCCGGGATCGGAGAGGCTCACGTTGCAGGCGTGATACACTCTCACTCCGGGGCTGTCGGGCACCTCGATGGAATTTTCCATGCGTATATTGGTGCTGAAATACACGTCATAGATGCCGAGGCCTATTGCTTCGTGGGTCTTGACATTGTCGGCCACTTTATAGGCGGCATATCCGGCACGCGAGCCGTTTTCGCTCATGTAGCGGCTCTGCTCCTTAGCGTCGTAGGGGGTCTCACACTGGTAGAAATAGACCTTGCCGCGCTCACCTTCCCAGAGGGTCTGATATTTCTGGAAGTGCTCGTTGAAGAGTCCATAGATGGTGACATCATCGCCGGTGACACGCAGGCCGTAGGGTGAAGTGTTGACAGTCCAGCCCACGCTGTTTTTCACTCCGTGGTCGGCGCGCCATATCCAGAAGTGGTCGCCTATTACATCGTTGGCATTGATTTCGAGGGCGCAGTCGACATGCACCGGGGCGGGACGGAAACCGCCTATCCTCATGAAGATGTCGCTCAGGAGGGTGGGGTCGTTGACATGGCTTTTCTTGCCGCCGTCGAGCCGCAGCAGTGTCTTGGATGAATAGTGGGCGTCAAAGAGGAGCTGGGCGATTGTCACGCCGTCGATATCGTCGACAATCATGGCCGACTCGGGGTTGCTCTCGCCGGGGATGAGGGTGGTCCATCCCAGGCCCATCACGATGGTGCCGGGGCGGGTGATGTGAAGCGGCTCCTCGAGGTTGAAAAATCCGGGCTGGAACAGGATGTGTTTCCCCTTGGCGAGCTGGGCGTTGATAGTCTTGGCGGTGGTGCCGGGCTTGACGATATAGAAATCGTTAATGAGGTCATAGACAGTGCCTTGGCCCATGTCGTTGCGGCTGTAGGAGATGCCATAGGCGTTGCGGCGCAGGGCGGGACGGAACACCTTGTAGCGGCCGTCGTCGCCGATAAACAGGAAGGGTTTTTCTCTTATCACCGGGGTAGTGGGGATAAAGGTGACGTTGCCGCCTGTCTCCCAGTTGTCGACATAGGTCGACTTGTCGGCGCCGTCGCCAAGGTCAACACCCTGGAATACAAAGTTGAACGACCCCTCGCGGAAGTCGCCGCGCCCTTTCTCGAGATGGGTGTTGCGCGTGAACCATTGCTGCTGGCCGTCGCTGCCTGCCGGGGCCCGGAAATCGCAGTCGGCCGTGAAGCCACCGCTCACCCAGCCGTTGTGCCACTGGTTGCGCACGGTGCGGTCGCTGTGTACGCGGCGTATCGGGGCTGCCTGTGACACTGCCCAGCAAAACATCTCGTCATGCTCCTTGCTCTCGGGGCCGGCGACCGAAAAGTTTTCGAGACTGCGCCAGAAGGTGCAGGTGCCGTTGTCGTTGGCAAGCGGCGCGGGGGTGTGGATATTGCTGATCTGTACCTCATAGGGGGTCCTGCCGAGACCGGCCATGTGGACATAATAGGGGATGTTGAGGAGACCGGCCTCGCGGTAGTCGCCCGGCATGAAGAGGAAGGCATAGCGGCCTGTGCCAAATTGCTCGCGGAACATCTCGTTGTGGACACGGTTGACCCGGGCATTGATGCTGTCCATGTTGTCGGTGGGCCTGAACACCATCACTTTCTCGCCGAAAAGCTCTACATCGGTGGGTGTCTTGGGTTTTGCCTCAGAAAATAATGTCGCGCCGGCACATAGCATGAATATAGCGCTGCGCTGCATTAATGTTTTGTAATCCATTGTGAAATAAGGTTTTAGTATTTATGGCAAAATAGTGTGATTGATGATTGTGCAAAAGTACATAAAAATCCCAAGATTTTTATGTACTTTTGTGTAATTTAAAGTAAAAAATCAAGGATATGAGACTTAATTTTATCCGCACCATGGCGTGGACAGTGGCACTCGCCTGTGCGATTGTGATGGCGTCATGCTCGGGCAGCGATGCCGAGATACAGTCGGTGATACCCGATGACTCGCGGTTTGTGGCGCGTGTCGATGTCGAGGCTGTAATCAACGGCCTCGGTGGCAAGATTGATGCCTCGGGAGTGACTCTCCCCGATGGGATGGCCGACAAGTCAATGATGGGCACCGATGCCGCCGACATGCTTGGCGCAATGGGTGCCATCAAGGATGCGCTCGATATAAATAATGTGTACTATAGCTGCAGCGCTAAAAATCTCACCTATTTTGTGGCCGAAATCAAGGATGCCGGCAAGCTCGGAGAAATTGCCGGCGACCGACTCAAAATGCAGAGCCTCGGCAGCAAGGGTGACTATGACGAGGTGTACAACTCGGGCTATGTCACCATGCTCACCCGTGGCAACCTGTGCTGGTTGCTCAACCAGGGTGCCGATGATGCTGTCGATGAGCTTGACAAGGTGATAGCCCGCGCCGGTAAAGGGGCATTTGCCAAGGTGCCCTCGGTGGCCGATGCTGTGGCCGGGCAAGACGGGCTTGCCACTGTGGCTCTCCTTCCCGATGCCAAGGCAGGGGAGTGGATGGTGATGTCATCTAAAACTGCCGGTGAAAATCTCGAGATTGTGATTGAAAGCTATGACAATCAGGGGAAGCAGGTAGAGACCAAGGACGCCACCGAGCTTCAGCTCGACTTCCTGCGCTATGTGCCCGGCGACTTCAATGTGGCTATGGCGATGGGTGTGTCGCGCGAATATGACTGGAGCCGCTTCTTCAACCTCTTTGGCAGCTCCGACGACTTCAAGGTGGCCGGCTTCATGGAAGTGCTCCGCCCCTTCCTCGAGAGTGCCGACGGTACCATCTCTCTCGCTGCCAAGCTCCCCGTCACCCCCAAGGTCGACCTTGGAGAGATGGCTGTGACCGTCCATCCCTTTGTTGCGATGATCCACATGGATCAGGCTCAGGTCAACAGCGCCGTCGAAAATCTCAAGGCGCTGCTCAAAAAGAATTTCATGACCGTCACCGAGGGTGACGGTGGTATGTGCCGCGCAGGATTTGGCCCTCAAGGTGCCCTCTACTTTGGCAACGTCGACGGTTACCTCGCCATCGGCACCTCCCCCTTTGAGCCCACAGCACAAAACAGCCTCACCCCCGTGTTTCAGGGCAAGACAATGGGCGCGATGGTCAGCCTGTCGTCTCTGCAGGGTATAAATCCCGCTCTCAAGGAGGGAATCGACATTAATGTGGAGGGCTCGGCCACGACTACCAAGGTGGTGGTCAAGGGCTCAGACCGGGGCAATGCCTTGATGACTGTTTTCAACATGATATCGCTGCTGTGATGGTCGACTCGATAAAATTGTGTCATCTGCTCCCGGGGGTGTTCCGTGGCATGGAGCATGAGTCTCCCGTCAAGGACTCGCAGGTGTGGCTCCATGACCTGGAGTTCAGAAAGGGTGAGGGCAACTATCTCATCGCTGCCGAGAGCGGCACCGGCAAGTCATCACTGTGCAGCTTCATAACCGGCAGCCGTCACGACTATATAGGCAGGATAGATATGGATGGACGTGATACCCGTCTTTTCTCCATCAAGGAGTGGAGCGGGCTGCGTTGTCGCTCGCTGGCGTTGCTGCCTCAGGAGATGAGGCTCTTCCCCGAGCTCACAGCCCTTGAGAATATCGAGATTAAAAACCGGCTCACCGGCTACAAGTCACGGCAGGAGATATTGAAAATGTTTGACCTCCTCGGCATCCCCGACAAGGTCAACTCGCTCGCCGGGCAGCTGTCGGTGGGTCAACAGCAGAGAGTGGCGATAATCCGTGCCGTGTGCCAGCCTTTTGACTTCCTCATTCTCGACGAGCCTGTGAGCCATCTCGACGAGCGCAACAATCTCATCGTGGCCGGCATGCTTCAGGCCGAGGCCTCAGCTCAAGGTGGCACCATCATTGCCACCTCGGTGGGAAATCACATCCATCTCAACTTTGCTCACACCCTTTCGCTATGATGAAAATGAAAAATATTGTGTGGCGCCTGTTGCGCCGCAATATCAGTGCCGGCCAGCTTGCAGGGTATGCACTGGCCAATTTTGTGGGGCTCGCCATTGTGCTCACAGCCATCCAGTTTTATCGCGATATAAATAATGTGTGGGACGCCGACGACTCCTTTATCTCGCGCGATTATCTCATCATCTCCAAAAAGGTTGAGGGGGTCAACCTCGGGTCGCTCCTGGGCGGGTCGGCATCAAAGAGCTCAGGTGACCCCAACAGCTTCTCCCCCGAGGAGAAGGCCGATCTCGAGGCGCAACCCTGGGCCCGCAGGGTAGGGGAGTTTACCTCGGCAGCCTTTAATGTGTCGGCATCGGTAGAGGTGGGTGGCCGCGGCATGTCGACCTACATGTTTCTTGAGTCGATACCCGATGACTTCTTTGACGTGCAGCCCCGGGGATGGACCGATTATCAGCCGGGTGACACCACCAAGGTTGTCCCCATCATCATCTCCAAGGATTACTTGACGCTCTATAACTTTGGCTTCGCCTCATCGCGCGGCCTCCCCCAGATATCCGAGTCAATCATCGGCAAGGTGCCCCTGAGGCTCTCGCTCAGCGGTCGCGGAGTGCAGCAATATGTCAACGCCCGCATCGTGGGCTTCTCCAATCGCCTCAACACCATCGCCGTCCCCGAGCAATTTATGGATTGGGCCAACGGCCGCTTTGCCGAGACCACCCGCCAGCAACCCTCGCGCCTCATCATTGAGGTGTCATCTCCCGGTGATCCCGTGATAGGGGAGTATCTCGACGAGCACAACTTTGAGAGCGCCGGTGATAAGATTGACAATTCCAAAGCCGCGCGTTTCTTTGCCATCGTCACCGGTGCAGTCATCGCTGTGGGAGCTGTTATCAGTCTGCTCGCGTTTTTCATCCTGTTGCTGAGCATCTATCTGCTGTTGCAGAAAAACCGTGAGAAGATACGCGACCTCATCCTGCTCGGCTACACCCCCTCTCAGGTGGCAACACATTATTATAATATAGTGTTGTGGGTCAACGCCGGAGTGCTCGTGGCCTCGATAGGGGTGATGCTGCTCGGCAGCTACCTGTGGAATGCCCCGCTGAGTGATCTCGGCGTGAGAAGCACATCGCCGCTGGTCACTATCGTGATTGCAGTAGTGATAGTTGCCGCCATCACTGCCGGCAACATTATCGCCATCTCGCGCAATGTGAGGCGCACTGTCGGTTGAGCCAATGTGCTCACGGCAGTAATAGCGACTGCCAACTGAGTTAATTAACAATTGTTAAAAATTGACTTAGTTATGGATTTATTAAATTAAATAAGGTGAAATTGAAAAATTATAGTTTAATTTGTAGTCGAAATATGGGCTGATAGTGGCCAATAGCGGCCACAAGCATTTATGAAAAAGGATAGGATATATTGTAGAGAAACCATGAAGCGCGTTGCAATCATCTGAGACATAGGTGGTTGTTGATTGTGTGCCTTGACTATTGACCATGCTCCCTTATATCTTTTGACTTTTAACTTAAAAGCAATTCGGCTGCCTTTGCTGCCTTGGCGGGATGAAAGCTGCCCCCGCTTCCACCGGAACACATTTTGACCGTAAAACGCACGACTTCCCGCTACGAAGTCACTAATACCTGAAGAAGATTACTGGTATTCTTTGTCAAAAGCCATCGTCGCGGTTGATTAATGTGATAGAACGTGAAAAATTAGAGATTATATAATATTATTGTAAAACCCAGTAAAACTAAAAATTTTTGCATGAAGAGCATTTGTTTTCAAATGAGTCGGAAAGCGTGGCTGGCCCTTGTGATGGTGCTGTGCCTTTCTTTCCCCGCTTTAGCGCAGAAGATTACGGTACACGGTACTGTGGTCGATCAGTTTGATGACCCCGTCATCGGCGCAAGCGTGCTTGTAAAGGGTACTAAAACAGGTGTCGCTACCGACCTGGATGGTAACTTCCAGATGTCATGTGACGCCAACGCTACCCTGGTTATATCCTCTTTGGGATACAACACTCAGGAAGTGCCTGTCAATGGCCAGACCAACATCTCAATCAAGCTGGAAGAGAACAGCGTGATGCTTGGTGAGGTTGTAGCCATCGGTTATGGCGTTGTTAAAAAGAGTGATGCTACCGGTTCGGTGGCTATGGTAAAGCCCGATGACATCGAGGCCGGTATGGCTACAACAGCCCAGGACCTCCTCGTAGGCGCAAGCCCCGGTGTGGTTGTTACTCCCCAGGGTGGTCAGCCCCAGGGTGGTGCTTCAATCCGCATCCGTGGTGGTTCCTCACTCAATGCCTCTAATGACCCCCTCATCGTGCTCGATGGTGTGCCCTTGTCAACTGAGGGTGTACAGGGTCTCGGTGACCCCCTCTCGATGATTTCTCCCGACAACATCGAGTCAATGACAATCCTCAAGGACGCTTCAGCAACCGCCATCTATGGTAGCCGCGCATCAAACGGTGTCATCATCATCACCACCAAGAAAGGTAGCGCCGGTCGTCCCCAGGTCAACTTCTCGGCCAACGTTCACGTAAACACTCCCCGCAAGACTCAGGCTGTGCTCAATGGTGACGAGTATCGCGAAATCATCACCAACTACTTTGGTGCCGACTCCAACGAGGCCAAGCTCCTCGGCACTGCCAACACCGACTGGCAGGATCAGGTGCTCCGCACTTCAGTCTCTCATGACTACAACCTCTCAGTAGGTGGTACCGCCGGTTTCCTTCCCTACCGCGTCTCTGCTTCTTATACTATGAACAATGGTATCATCAAGGAGTCAGACATGGAGCGTGTCACTGTAGGTTTCAACCTCACTCCCAAGTTCTTTAACGGCAAGCTCTCGGTCAACGCCAATGCCAAGGGTTACTATGTACGCAACAACTGGACCGGCGGCGCAGGACTCATCGGTTCGGCTATCGCCATGAACCCCACCATCCCCGTGATGACCAACATGATGCCCACCTATAACAATGCTTTCCCCAACCTCTATCACGGTTATGTAGCATCCAACATGGGTGAGAACCAGCTCTATAACAACAATGCGAGAATGAACCCCGTAGCTGAGCTCAACAGCCACGAGACAATCTCCAATATCCTCCGCAGCAACGGTAACCTCCAGATTGACTACGCGCTCCATTTCCTCCCCGACCTCCACTTCAACCTCAATCTCGGTTATGACGTGAGCAAGTCAGATGAAAACTATCGCGTGTATGAAAACACCGTAAGCTCTTGGGACAACGCCCGCAACGACGGTGCCGGTACCAACAAGTACACCTACCAGCTCCGCCGCAACACCCTCCTCGATTTCTATGTTAACTACCGCAAGGAAGTTGCCTCAATCGCTTCTAACTTTGACGTGATGCTCGGTTACTCATGGCAGCGCTTCTACAGTCGTGGCCGTGACAACGGTACCATCTTTGAGACCGCCGGTTACTATCCTCCCACTCTCGCCGGCAACGGTCACTACAACCTCCTTGTCAACCCCGAGACCATCAACCGCATCGGCACTCCCACCGGTACAAGCTCATGGTGGATGAACCATCTCCAGCTCATCTCATTCTTCGGCCGTTTCAACTACACATATAAAGACACCTACCTGTTGACCTTCACTCTCCGTGACGATGCTACCTCACGTTTCAGCAAGGACAACCGCTGGGGTCTCTTCCCCGCCCTCGCTCTTGGTTGGAAGATTTCCAACATGCCCTTCATGGAAGGTGCACAGGAAGTGATGAACGAGTGGAAGCTCCGTCTCGGCTGGGGTGTTACCGGCCAGCAGGCTGTGGGCGGCTACTTCCCCTACATGCCTATCTATGGCGTGTCAACCTCTACCGGCGGCACAGGTAACGGCTCACAGTATCCCAACATGTTTACCGGTACCTACCGCGACGCCAACGGCAACATCATCTCCAACACCTACTATCCCCAGGGTTACGATCCCAACCTGAAATGGGAGGAGACCACTACCTGGAACGTAGGCTTTGACCTCGGCTTCCTTGACAACCGCATCACCGCCGCTCTCGACTGGTATCTCCGCAACACCAAAGACCTCCTCTCTTATGTTGCAGTGCCCGCCGGCTCGGCAACTACCAACATGATGGACCAGAACATCGGTTCACTCCGCAACATCGGTGTCGAGGCTACCATCACCGCCAAGCCCGTTGTCACTGAAAACTTCACCTGGACTGTAGGCTACAACATCGCATGGAACAAAAACGAGATCACCAAGCTCAACGGCGAGGGCGCAGCTGTGCTCACCGGCGCAAGCGTAGGTGGTACCGGTACCCAGGTTCAGGCCCACATGGAAGGCTATCCCGCCAACACCTTCATGCTCTATGAGCAGGTATATGACGCCAACGGTCTCCCCATCGAGGGTTGCTTCGTTGACCAGAACGGTGACGGCCAGATCAACGACGCCGACCTCGTTTACCGCCACTCTCCCGATCCCAAGGTGACCATGTCACTCAACAACAACTTCACCTGGAAAAACTGGGACCTCGGTTTCGTGCTCCGCGCCAACATCGGCAACTATGTTTACAACAATGTACAGAAGGGTGACACCGACCTCGCCAACTGCAGCGGTTACGGTATCTCCAACCTCATCAAGGCTCCCTACTACTTCCAGACTGCTGTAAACAACGGCTACCGCAGCGACTACTTCCTCAAGAATGCAGGTTTTGTACGTTGTGACAACATCACCCTCGGTTACACTTTCAACCCCATGCTCCACAACCAGCTCAAGCTCCGCGTATTCGCAGCTTGCCAGAACCCCTTCGTGATCACCAAATACAACGGTATCGATCCTGAGGTTCCCGGTGGTATCGACTCTTCGGTTTATCCCCGTCCTGTCACCTTCACCCTGGGTGTAGTAGCTACATTCTAATCATTTCACAATCGATTTAAAGAATATTAAAAATGAAAATGAAATCATTCATAAATAAATTCTTTGCCGGTGTAGCTATCACAGCTGCCCTGGGTCTCGGTTCCTGTGTCAACGACCTTGATCTCTTGCCTATCGACCCCTCGCAGCAGACACCCGGCGATATCGCCAAAAATCCCAAAGAATTTATCGGCGGCCTGATGGCTAAATGCTACTCGTCGCTCGCCGTCTCAGGCCAGGGTGGTGCCGGCTCTTCCGACATCTCAGGTCTTGACAACGGTACATCTCAATATGTACGCGCCATCTTCATGATGAACGAGTTCCCCACCGACGAGTGTCAGTGGATCTGGAACGACGAGGGTGTCGCCGACCTCAACACCAACACCTTTGGCGCCTCCAGCGCCAACATCTTCGGTACCTACTCCCGACTGATGGTGCACATCGCCGTGTGCAACGACTTCCTCCGCACCGTCGAGAACGGTAGACTCAGCGACCTCGGTGTGAGCGTCGATGCCGACCTCCAGAAAGAGATTGACCAGTTCAAGCTCGAGGCCCGCGCCCTCCGCGCCCTCTCTTATTATTACATGATTGACATCTTTGGCCAGACATCATGGGCATGGGACGACATGGACTATGGTGTAGCTCCCGAGCAGATTTCACGTAAAGAGGCCTATGACCGCGTGGTCGCTGACCTCGAGGATGTACGCGCCAACTGGCCCCAGAATCATAATGTAATCTATGGCCGTATCGGCATCGATGCTGTTGAGGCCCTCCTGTGTAAGTTCTACCTCAATGCCGAGGTTTACACCGGTACTCCCCAGTGGGCAAAATGCTGGGAGATGGCTCAGAACATCATCGCCCGTCATGAGGGTAAAGGTAATTTTGGCGGTCTTGCCAACAGCTATCAGGCTCTCTTCTGTGGCAACAACGATATGTTTGCCCCCGGCGGTTCACTCGCCGACCAGAATGAGATCCTCTGGACCGTGCCCCAGGAGTTCCAGCTCACCGAGAGCTATGGTGCTACCACCTTCCTCATCGCTGCTGCCGTTACCGGTTATACCGATGATCCCAAAAACGGTTACACCAACTCTCTCAACTATGGCCTCAACGCTCAGTGGGCATGTATGCACGCCCGTGAGCAGTTCTCACGCCTCTTCGGTTTCCAGGGCGGTGTAAGCCAGGACGCTCGCACCAAGATGTGGGCTACCGATGCCATGGGTCACAAGATTGCCAATACCGACTTCAACACCTTCACCGATGGTTACCTCCCCTTGAAGTTCAGCAACCTTCTTGCCAATGCCAACGGTGATTTCCCCACCCACGTTTATCAGATACCCAACGGCCCCGAGATGGAGCGCTTTGGCGACCCTAACCTCAACGCAAGCCGTTATGCCACTACCAATGGCTTTGCCGACACCGACTATCCTATGATACGTCTCGCCGATGTTTACCTCATGGCTGCTGAAGCTGCTGTAAACGGCGCCGGTAACAAGACCGACGGTGTGAAATATGCCAACTACGTGCGCACCCGTGCCGGCCTTCCCGCATGGCAGCCCGGTGACCTCAGCGCCTCCAACATCCTCGACGAGCGCGCCCGCGAGCTCTACTGGGAAAACTGCCGCCGCACTGACCTCGTGCGCCACGGTAAATACACCGGTTCTTCCTACCTCTGGGCATGGAAAGGCGGCGTCTATGAGGGTGCAGCCACTCCCGCTTACCAGAACCTGATGCCTATCCCCACCAACGTGCTTGCAGCTCAGGCTTCATTCAAGCAGAACCCCGGCTACTAATCACTATCATGTTTAATCAACTTTAACGATTATCATAGAAATGAAAAAAATATCAATTCTCATGGCGTGCTTGGTAGCGATGCTGTCGTTCAGCTCCTGCAACGACGACACTACCCCGCGTCTCGAAAAGGATCCCGCCACTCTCAAATTTACTGTCAACACGCCCCCCATGGCCAACCAGTATTTTGAGCTCTCCAACGACGGCACCTTTGACCTCTCATGCTCTCAGCCCGACTATGGCTTCTCAGCTGTCACCAACTATGCAGTGCTGGTGTCACTCTCACCCGAGTTCAAGCACAACGCCAAGGAAGCTCATCCCGGTGAAACCGAATACTTCCCCCAGGCAGGTGACTATGTAGAGCTGCGTGATGCCGGCACCAAGGCCAACATGCAGGTCAAAGATCTCTATCTCACCCGTGCCATCAACAAGCTCCTCTCCTTTACCAACGCCGAGGGCGTTGCCTCAAAGGTTGAGAATGAGGCCGACATGGCCGAGGCTCTCGCTCAGAACTATCCCGGTCAGGAATATATCCCCGTGTATATCAAGATACGCGCCTATATCCCCCAGGATCAGGCTATGTCGAGCGTAATCTCAAGCAACTATGTCACCCTCTCAAAGGTTAAACCCTTCTTCTCTCTTGAGGTGCCCTCAAGCATTTACCTCACCGGTGACTTCAACGGCTTCCTCGAGCCCAAGCCTGCCAACGTGCCTGCTGCCGATGAACCCGGCTATCCTCAGGTAGAAGGCAAGCTCTGGCCCCTCACCGAGCTCAACAGCGAGATTGACTCCAAGATCTTCCGCGCAAGCTTCTATCTCGTCAACAAGAACGAGAATGACGCTTTCCGTCTCTATCAGATTCCGCCCAGTGAAGGCTGGGGCGCCAAGGGCTCTCTCGGTGGTAGCATGGAAGACTTCTCGTTAGTCAACCTCGGCCTCGTCGACGGTGTCGCCACAAGCTCAGTTGTAGAAGGTGGCCAGGGTAACTGGAACCTCCACGTGGGTGACAGTGACGCTATCGAGGCAGGATGGTATGACTTTGTTGTCGACCTCAACGAGATGACAATCAAGGTATCCAAGGTATCTGAACCCTCTTACCCCACTACCTATCAGCCCTAATGATTTGTAATTGACCACCACAACAATCCTCCCCGCCGGTGACCCTCACCGGTCACCGGCCCGGGATGATTGATATAAGGTCAAGTGATATAAATAACACAACATTAGAATTTTAGAAATAAAATGAAAAAATTAAGCATATTTCTGATGGCTGTACTCGCCCTGGGCTTCACCGCCTGTAACGACGAGACCACTGCCACTCCTCAGTTCAATCCCCAGGAGCAGGTGATGGAAGCCGACGGCGTTGCCGTTGCCATCCCCGAGGCTACAGCTACATCTGTCAACTTCAACAATTTTGTATCTGAGCCCGGTCTCGTGCCCGTGCTTGATGTCACCAAAATCGAGAACTTCCCCGCTTACTATGAGCTCAAAGGTGTAATGCAGTATTCCAAGGATGCCAACTTTGCCACCTACAAGGAAGTCAACCTCGTTACCGAGGGCACAAGCCTCTTTGCCCCCACCGAGGCTTGGGAAGACGCTCACCTCGCTCTTTATTCCAAGAACCCCCGCGAGACCACATCTTATGTGCGTTTCCTCCTCTATGGTGTTAACGGCACTTCAGCTGTGCGCCTCGGCGGTGAGGGCGGTGTCTATTTCGCAGCCCACGAGCTCAAGGTTACTCCTCTCGAGGCTAAGGTCCCCATCGAGGATAGCTACTATATCATCGTTGACGGTGTAGAGTCACAGATGAACGCCACCAACCCCGATGACGTTTACGCTCCCCCCACATTCTCACTCGCAGTTGATGTACCCGCCGATGGTGTTACTTTCACCATCAAGTCCAAGTCAGGCAAGGTTTATGGCCAGGCAGGTGACAAGGAAGATGGTCTCGCCCTCAATGGCCAGGCAATCAAGATTACCGATCAGGGTCCCCACTTGGTTATAGTCAATATGGAAGAGATGACCTATACAGTCACCCTCGCTCTTGCCCAGATCTATGCAGGTGCTGCCACCAACTCAGCCTACGAGCTCGCCACAACCGACTATGTCAACTATCGTGGCTTCGTCGGTCTCCGTGGCACCTCGATGCGTATGTTTGACAAGACTTCAGGCACTACAATGTACTGGTGCCAGGCTTATGACGGTGAGGATCCCATCCCCGGCCAGCTCGCCCTCGTCACCAAGCTTGAAGATGTCAAGAACCTCGTAGCCGATGTCAAGGGTTGCCAGTGGGTTACCGCCAACCTCAGCGCACTCACCTACAGCATCACCCACATTGACTTCTGGGGTATCACCGGCTCAATCAACGGCTGGAACGAGAAAGAGCCCATGATGATGACCACATCTGACCGCTTCAGCATGATATGGACAATCAAGGATGTTAACCTCGCCGATGGTGACGAGTTCAAGTTCACCACCAACGGCTCTTGGGACATCAACATCGGTTGCGCCGTAGCAGGCGATGACAGCGCCCTTGCCGAGCATGGCGAAAACATTGTGTGGAGCCACGGTACCGGCACATTTGATATCACTCTTGATCTCTCCAAGGTGCCCTACACCATGACCTACACTAAAAAATAACTTTTAAAAAGCTATCAATAAAATGAAGAAAATTTTTGCAACAATATTTTCAGCCGTAGCCCTGTGCATGGCTATGACTTCCTGCGATGGCTACAATGACAAGGAGCTCGAGGATGTTGTGATCTATGAGCCTCTCCAGAGCGTCGAGATGATGGTGGGCTCCACCACTCAGGTAGCTTCGGGCAACTGGGTTATTGACGATACTCGCGTGGTCAAGATCGATGGCACAACCGTCACAGCTGTCAAGAGCGGTGTGGCAGTGCTCAACGATGTCACTTCCACCCCCCACAAGATGGTCTCCATCACTGTGCTCGAGGGTGAGAAAAACTACACAGTTGGCCAGCAGGAGACTCTTCCCACCGGTGTGTGGTCAACCTCCGACGATAAGATTGTCAAGCTCAAATCAGAAAAAGTGGATGGTGTGAATGTCTTCACCGCAACCGCTGAAGGCGTGGGTACTTGCTTCCTCTATGACGCATCAGTATCGCCCAGTGCTATCTACAAAGTGACAGTGAAATAATATCATTATCACATAACCCCCCTTTCTTCCCGCGGGGAGGAGGTGCCGTTGATGGCACCTCCCCCCCGCAACCATTTCCAAGACTAAGAGCCCATTCCTTATCGAATGGGCTTTAATAACAACAGCCCGACGCAATTATCACCGGGTGCATCTCAACGGCTGCATATAGCCACAGTGGGCTTGCAATAACTGTTTACTTATAACCACAGTAGGTATATAGTAAATTGAGCGCGGTAATCAGTAGGCTGATAACCGCAGTCTGTTTGGATGTTGCCGCCGCAGGAGGTGGTTAAGTAATCTATGCAGCGATAAACAATGGGGGGGTAGAAGCGGGGCGGGCCTGCCGTAAACTGAAGTTACGGCAGGCCCGCCCGTGGGGTTATGGCGTCTTGTTAAAGAGCTATGTGTGTCAAGGGATGAGGTCGTAGGCGCGGAATACTTTCTGCATCTTCTCAAGGGCTGTGGTGACCTGGTCCTTGGTGTGGGTAGCCATGAGGCTGAAGCGGATCAGGGTGTCGTGAGGCGCCACGGCGGGCGATACGACGGGGTTGACAAAGATGCCCTCGTCGAGGAGGTCGCGGGTCACTGCGAATGTCTTGAAGTCGTCGCGGATGAAGAGGGGGATGATCGGGGTGGAGGTGTTGCCGATCTCGAACCCATGTTGCGGAATCCGTCGAGGGCGTAGTTGGTGAGCTTCCCAGAGGTTTTCCTGACGCTCGGGCTCCTGCTCCATGATGTCGATGGCCTTGAGGGCTGCGGCTGTGGAGGCGGGAGTGATTGAGGCGGTGAAGATGTAGGAGCGTGAG
>JAAGKN010000458.1_pt1 | contig 75898 bp, 86 predicted proteins | sample 6206371 | NCBI WGS metagenome assembly JAAGKN01 (sample SAMN11533720, study PRJNA540317) | gut metagenome | isolation source: fecal pellets from male and female animal of same cohort | host: Peromyscus leucopus | place: USA:CA | collected 2017 | reverse complement strand
TGCGTTTTGCGTGGCAAGCTACAATAAGTAAATATAAAACAGTTCCGAAAAAAATTTAAAATTTCGGAACTGTTTTATCTTGACATTTAGTTTTTAGAGGTATATCGCCATTCGGAGCATTTTTTCTTTCAGCTTTTCTCCTGCTTCACTGTACATATCAAATTCATCTTCACTCAGACTCTCGTACTCTTCATAGCTTAAAATTTTAGGAAATGATTTTGGCATTATCGTCAGAATTTTTCTATCTATAACCATTGGTATCTCTTCATTCGGTTCACAGTACATATAATACCATTCACTCAGCGGTGAAAAATTTGCAAAGCAGTAATCACAGAAATCTATATCAGCCTCATCAAGATATGCTCTTCTCAAATGGTCGTACAACTCTAATTCAGACTGATATTGATTGAAATTTTTGCCGTTATCTTTTAAAATATTATATTCTTGATACTGAAATATAGCTTTCAGATTCGGCATGAAATGTTCTCTTTTTTGCATCATACCTGTTTTTCTGGCAAGCACCGCAAAGATGATATATGGCTTGATTGGTTTTAATTTTTCATCGCTGTTAATATGCATCAACAAAGATTTCAGGTTATCTTTGTAGACCTCATTTTTTATGCTATCATGCAAAAAAGTATGCTGTACGGTCAGATGATACAAAAAATCCGACTCTTCCTCACATTCTGCATCTTTTATTTTTATCGGCTTTTTTAAATATTCCAATAATTCCTGATATTTCTTAACGCTCTCGGTTTGAGTCTGCAAAAATGCTGTCAGCTCCTGCACAAGTTCATTCTGACGAAGATAATTTCTGATTTTCTGCTCTTCTGTTCGTTCACCTAATACCTTATTCAGCAGTCCGACATCTGTCATGATACAAAAATAAAGATACTGCAAATCAGGATTATCTGGCTGCTGTTCCATACGTTCTATCAGGTCATAACAGGTTTCAACAAGATTCTGACTGCTGATAGAATACTTTGAAAGCAGACTATAAAACTGTTCTTTGAACTGCTTTATTTTTTGTTTTACTTCATCAAAAGTAAGATGATTCTGCTTTAGTAATTCATCAAGTTCTACGTACTGGTCTGCCAACTCATTGATATACTTGTATATTTCATAATCAATATCATACATCACTAAATTCCTCTCAAATCTCTTTTTATTCTCTCTCCATCTTCACTGTTCAAGATTCTCATATCATCAAGATGAAGCATAATCAATTCTTTCCACAATTCGTCATCTGATTCCTTTGCAAGTTCAAGCGTTAGCTTCATGATACGGAGTTCTTCATTTTCAGCAGTATCTTCAATACGTCTTATCGTATGTTTTGGAACAAATTTATGCATTTTCTATCGCCCTGCCTTTTTATCATTATACATCTTTCGGTCTGTAATTTCAAGTGCATCAATCACTCGTTTCCTGCTCCATAATGTTTATCTCTTTTCAAAGATAAGGGGTCAATAAGGGGTCAAAACAGTCACAACAAAAAGTACAACCCACGTAATTGACCGTATTACGTGGGTTTATGCACTTTATTTTTTAAGATTTTATTAATTTCTTCGGGTTATGAGTTCTAAAATTATCTTTTTACAGCCTGTTACAATTTCAAATAAATCGCTATAATCAGCTGTTTTATCACATCAACCTTTTTATAACTTCTTATAGTTTCTTGTGCGCTGTCATATCAATGGCGCACAAACAGCGCACAAAATTAGTATCTCTCGGAGCAGGCTATCTTTACAAAAACTATATTTGATTTAGGGAAAAATTTATTTACCGATAGGGGCGGTAGGTGGATAACAACCTCAGAAAATTACATTGTCGATATATAGGGGGATATACAAAAAGCAGACCGTTCACGATCTGCTGAAATATATGTTATTTGCAAGCCGGCTCAGAGTAATTATCTTTAAGAACCTTTTTCAGCTTTTTCCAAAGCTTTATATTCGGCTCTTTAAGCTTCTCATCACTGCACCAGTAATAATAAGCCTGTTCACGTATTGGCTGCGGAATTACTGGGAACGGCTCTGTAACAGCACTGAAAATAAAGTCCGAAAACTCCGTGAAGCTGTAGTGTTGTTTAATCCCAAAGTCTGAATCATGTTCGTATAGATCTGACGGACAATCATAAAACGACTTTACAACATATCTGTAAGCCTCTAAGAGAGTATAATCTCCAAGCCTCATTATAGTCTTGATCTCATGGAGCAGGTGTGCTAAAACCTCTTTTGCAGTTAATTCACTGCGTTTTATTGCTTTCTTCATGTGATTATGTCCTTTATTGTGTATTGCAGATAGTCTGCGTTTCTTCTGCGTAAAATGGATTATTTAAAAATGAATATAGGATAAATCCCAGTGATTCAGCTTCAAACTCCTGTTGTTCCCTACTTATGGCGCAATCTTCCAATGTGTGACCGAGAAGCAAGTGTGCCAGCTCATGCATTAATGTGAGCCTTGCGCTCTCAGGAGTTATATTAGAATTAAGTACAATAATATTTTTACCGTCCTTTTTGTAAACAACACCTGCAGCTTCCCCTAAATAGTTTCCTTTAGAATCTAAAAGAACGGTAATATTAAGCTGTTCAAGTATCTGTAACAGCTTCCTGCACGGTTGAGACTGTTTTTTTATCATAAATGGCATGAAAATTTCCTCCTGTTAGGTATTGACAGAAAGAAAAATCTGATGTATAATAGATTTCAGATAGGTTCTTCCTGTCGTTTTGGGTAAACTGTAAGTGGGTAGTTGGTAGCTGTACACTTGCAGTTTATTTTTTTTGTAGTAATAGGTGAATCCCTTGTCGAATCGCCTCTGCTTTAGTGATGTTATTCTGCTCACAATACTCTAATAGTTTTTTGTGAGTTTCATTATCCAATCGGACTTTTACATCATTATCTTTTGGATTTCCCGATTTAGGTCTGCCCATTTTTTTTGAACTCATTATATCACCTCACTTTATGAGTTCCAACAATTATATTATATATCATGAGTTTCAAAAAGTCAATACCTTTTTGAAAATTTTTCTTGACTTTTCGGAGCAGAAATGCTATAATAAAATTGCGATGAAGCCTGCTCCGAGTAGGCTTTCTGCCTCTTGTGTATTACTGGTACGCAAGGGGCATTATATTTTTACTACTATTCTTGCGCCGTAGTTCTCACGATCTGCATAGCCTCCGATTATATCGGAGAACACTTGCAACCCTTTGTCCATGAGAGCAGCTACAACGCTTGCTACGGCTTTAGGAAGATAACCTATTACTGCACTGACCTTGCCTTTTACGGCTGCTGTAACAGCTACAGCGTTGCTGTCAAAGGCATTGGAACGATCACGCACGAGCTTGACCGATACGTCAGCAGGATTATACTTAATGAGCAGGCTGAGAACGTTCTGACGGTTATCGAATGATGTTCCAACAACCTTTGTGCTTACTGCATGAGTCTTTATAAGTTTCCACGCTGTTTTCATTGCACAGGCTCTAATATATCCCTGACCAACAAGGCGATTAGCGATCTGCATTACCTTTCTTCTGAATCCCTTTAACATAACTCTGTACCTCCCTTTTATTCAGCTTCGGCTTTAAGTTTTCCCCTGCCGTTTACTTCCGGTTTAGGTTCTCTTCTGTCCTTTACTGTAATTATATTATATCACGGTTAACAGTGAATGTCAATGCACGCTTTTCACAAGGTTAACAGTGTAATTACATGAAAGTTTGTGCACATTCACACTGTTAACCTGTTTCGCTTTGTGGTATAATTGTTATATAAGGGGGTGAAACTTATGGTAACAGAATCACATAAAAAAGGTAATCGAAAATGGGATGCTGAAAATATGGCTACACTCGGATGCAAGGTCAAGAGAGAGCAAGCAGAAAAATTTAAAGCTTATGCTAAACAAAAAGGAACGACCGCTAATTCTATGCTAAAGGATTACGTTCTTGATGTTATAAAAGAAAAGGAGCAGAAATAAACGAAATTAAAGCTTGTGTAAAGAAATAAAAAAGCACGAAAAACGGTAAGAAGTTGCGTAAACGATCAGATAATTGCACAAAATTCTACAAAAAGCACCAAAAATGCCAAAAAATCGAGGTTGCATAATTTCTAAAAACAACATATAATATTATTAACAGAACCCGACACGCCTCTAAACTATGCGTACCACGTCGGGTCATTTAATTATTTGGAGATTTATATGGAACTGAAAGAACATCAGCCGCCTATGAGCATTGACGAACAAATTAATAACCTTAAAAATTTAGGATTATTGATTTCTAACGAAGATTATGCAAGAACCATTCTAAATGATATTTCATATTTTCGTCTAATCAAAGCATACGGTTTAGGCTTAAAAGAAAAAAATTCGTCTTTCAACGGCAAGGTCACATTTGAGCAAATCGTTGAACTATATTTCTTTAACGCAAACTTCCGCCAATTACTATTTACACAAATAGAGCGTATTGAAATTAATCTCAGATGCAGGATAGCAAACTATTTTTCATGCGCTTATGGTGTGTTAGGTTATGAAAAGCCTGAAAACTTTATTAACTCTGATTACCACAAAGAATTTTTAGAGGACATACAGAATGATATTTTCAGGAATAGCAGAGCACCTTTTATAAAAAATTTTAAGAATAACTATTCCGACGGTAAAATTCCGCTTTATGCACTTGTTGAAATATTCAGCTTCGGAACTCTATCAAAATTCTACAAAAACATGAAACCCGGTGATAAAAAAGCAATCGCAAAGCTTTACGGAGTGGGCTATACATATCTTGAAAGCTGGATAGAGCATATAACTTTTGTAAGAAATATATGCGCTCATTACGGAAGGCTTTACAATGTAAATTTAAGCAAAACGCCTGCGCTCTACAAACAATATACCCAACAGGGAATAAGCAGTTTACGTGTATTTGCAACCCTGATTTGTATTAAACACTTAATTCCGAATGATAGACACTGGATCGAATTCATAGATACAGTAGAATTACTCTTTGAAAAATATAGTGATGTCAAAATAGAACTTATGGGATTTCCCCCTGACTGGAAACAGATATTAACAAGTTGATAGGCTAAAGAGCAACGGGGTTTACTCTGCTGTTCATAATGTTGTAAAAGAAAGTCGTCATTTATGGCGGCTTTCCCTTTTGTATTGAGAATCGGAGCAAGCGCACGCCTGCTCCAATTTTATTATAATACCTCTAATACATCTCAGATTGACCGTTAAGCCGCTTCTTCGCCCTTTACAGTAATATTACAAGCAGGCTCTTAAAACGCATTTTAAACGCAATTCAGCGAGAAATTTGAGCACTGACGCTGTGTAGTGCTTCTGTATGCTTAGAGGTGGCATACTCCCCCATATAATCTCAAAAGAAAATTCGCTCACCCTAATATTAAGCATTATCCGATAAATCTACTATCGGTATAAAGTTTTCTGAGCAGATCATTTTGTCTTAACATTGCAAGAGCTTTTAACTCACGCTGACGAACCCTTGTACCGCTCACAGAGAGCCTTTCGGCGATCTCTTTTAAAGTTAGTCCCTCAAAATAATGAGCCTGTATAATGCTTCTGTAAGGCTCTGGGAGCGTGTCCACAATTTGACGTATAGTTTCAGCTTCCGAACGTTCGGAAACTTCCTCCACAAATTCAAGAGCGGTATCATCCGCAATAAGATCGAGTATTGAGCAGGAATCGCCCTCAGAACTTTCTATCTGCGCATCAAGGCTGCTGCACTCATTCAAAGGCTCTCGCTTGGTTGTGCGTATTCCCAGAAGCTCACGAACTACCTTTTTGAATGGATATTCAAGAAAAGACGTGAATTTGCATCCGCTGTCAGACTTGTACGCTTTCACAGCTTCCAGAAAAGCGATATAGCTTACCTGCCTGATATCCCACTTATCTAAGCCCGAACGATCGCAAGAAACCTGATGCAGCCTGTAGAACTTATCCGACTTCATGTATAGAAGTTTTCGCACCTTTTCCCATAATATTGGTATCAATTCATCATTGCCGCTTTGTTGAATATATTCAGCTAAAACCTCATTTGTCATTGACTTCGACCGCCTTTCATGATATAATAAAAGTGCTGTATACGGTCACTTCTTATGACTTTATCCCACCTGCTCCAAGGTGGGAATTTTTATTCTTGATCAGTTGAAAGCTTTGTGAAAAAGATTTATTTACAATTATGTGCAAACTTTTCTATCCCATAGGTGTACATAAGTACGCACAAAACATTTTTCCTATCCCCCGGCAGGCAATTGATCTGCTGCCTTTTATCTTGTTGTGCATTCAACTGCACTAACCGTTTTTGATTTTCGTTTACGTTCCCGATCGGCGTTCCTGCTCCTGTTCCAATACAACGGAGCATCTTTGCTATAAAATCTTGCTTGTATATAGACACCGCCGTTTATATCATTCATTACCTTGTAAGCTTCAGCAAAATTATAATCAGGGAAATACTTTTCATATTCTCTTGCATTGTCTGTATCTCTGGCAAGTTCCAATGCCCTGCGCTTTGTAAATCTGCCGTCTCTGATCTTTGCAGGAGGATTAACGAGGTTTTTTGAAGCATTCCAACGCTTTTTTGAGCATATCGGCTCTTTTACCATATACACGCCCAGTCCGACAAGTCCTGTTTCATCAAATTGTAACGGTTTTGAAGTAGTAAGACCACGTCCCCAAAGTTTGGTAAGCGTATTTATATCAACTTCGCCATTCATGACAATATGGTGATGATAACGCTTATTACGTTTTCCTTTTTCGGTCACTGCAATATATTTAAGAGTCGGCATTCCATGTTTTTTTCTGTAGTTCTTCACACGTCTCAAAAAGTTTCTCAGCTCCTTCGCTGCATCCTCATCCGATTCAGGCAAACACTTTTCCGCATAAGACAGATTGAATTGTATATCAGCAGGCGTAAAATTTGCATTAAGAAGCCTTATAACTTTATTTTCTGCATTTCTCTGGTTAAGTTTTTTCTGAATCTCTTTAGTAGGCTTTGCTTTCCTGCTCCTTTGCGAAGCCTTTCTGTATACCGGGTATATACTAACTTCAAGATAGTTGCCGCACTTATACAGCTTTTCACGATAGCAGCATCTCATTTTTATATTCCTCTCATAGTCGTTAAAATAATATCCATTACAAGCCTGATATTACCTGTAACGGTATACTTTTCTTTTTGAATTTATACTTTTTGTATATGAATAGGCAGCAGTCCGGCTGTTTTCTGGACTGCTGCGGAAGTATTACAGCTTAACTGCTATCGGCTTTATTTCTTCTTGTGGAGCAGGCTCAGACACTTTGATATAATTGCTGTCAAAATAATCTGCTAAAGATTGTGCATTTATAAGTATCTTGTTTCTGCCAACACGCACAGCCTTTACAGCTCCCGACAATGCGAGCTGACGTGCGTAATTCTGAGCTATGCCGAAACGCTCGGCTGTTTCTTTAACTCCTAACATGATCGGTATATTTGATCTCATTGTAATTTCAGACATTGTTACACCCCTTTGCGTTCCGCCTGCTCCTATCATTCAGCATATCAGGAGCAGGCAAGTATTTTGCGTTGCATTTGGTAGATATTACAAGTTTGCGGCTTCGTTCTGTTCGGACAACTCATTGATTATGCGCCGGAACGTTTGCTTGTCTTGCTCGGGAAGTTCAAACCTCAAACGGCGAAAAACTGTATTTTCATGTACTCCCATTACTGCGCCCACTGCATAAGCAGGCACGTTCTTTTCTTTCATCATTGCTCTAATATCGGAATTGGCTTTTTTCATTTAATTAACCTCCTACTAAAAATAATTTTATTGTGGTGGTTGACATTTCACAGATGTTGCGATATAATATAGTAAAGCAACAATCACCACTAAACATAGTATAGCATAATCTCTTAACTATGTCAAGTGTTTGTTGCTAATTTTCATAAAAAGCAACAAAATATAACTAATAGAATAAAATTCAAATTCGGAGGTAACAAAAATGAATTATAAAGAAGAATTCTCTAAAAGATTGATACACCTCAGAGAACAAAACGGATTTACTCAACAGCAACTGGCAGATAAATTACAGATCACACGTCAAAGCCTGAGCTTATATGAAAAGGCTGAACGAACGATTAATATTGAATTACTTGCCAAAATTGCTGATTTTTTCAATGTATCTACTGATTATTTAATGGGACGAACAGACATTATAACTATGGATGAAGATATACAGGTGGCTTGTAAGGTTACGGGGTTGAGAGAGCCTGTCATTGAACATATAAATTATTTGTCAAATTTTTTTGATGATAAGTACTTTGCTTTTGTTTTGGAACATTTCATTTTAGGGATTGACCATTCAATATTATTCTCAATAGAAGATTATTACATTGCTAAGCAAGAGGCTTATCACTACGAACAATATATTATTAAAAAATTCTGTGAATATGAGAAACTCAATATTTCCGATAATGATATCGAAGAAAAAGGGTTGAACGCTATTGAAGATATATTACATCAAGCAAAATGCAAAGGACTTATTGATGCAATATTCATCAGATTAAATATTGATGTCGATTACAAAAAATATGTGATTTCTAAAAATATTCAAAATATATTTCTTTCAATTGATGCTTGTGACCTTTCAGAAGAAATTGCAAAAAAAGCTGATACTTTTGATAATAACAAAAAAGCAAGGCTTTTGAACATAATGAATATACTTTTAAAGGAGGCTTCCGAAAATGCCGAACATAACTCCACGAAAGAATAAAAACGGCGAAATAACGTCCTACACAATCAGAGTATATCACGGCTACGACAGCAAGGGAAAGCGGCTCAAACCGTACACAATGAGCTATAAGCCTGCTCAGGGTATGACCTCTAAACAGATTGAAAAGGAAGTCCAGCGGCAAGCCTTACTATTTGAGGAGCAGTGTAAGCTTGGTTATGCGCCCGACAATCGGAAGACATTCGCTCAATATGCAGAATACGTCCTCAATAGCAAGACGGAATCCGGTACTAAACACAGCACTATTAAACGCTATAGGGAACTTCTGGAGCGCATTAACAAGGGTATCGGGCATATTAAGCTGACCGATATCAGACCGCAGCACCTCTCTGAGCTTTATTCACAGCTCCGTCAATCAGGACTGAGAAAAGGCACAAGAGCGATCTTGATAACCGATATCAAGGCGCAGATAAAAGCCGAAGGACTAACGCAGAAAAAGCTTTCAGAGCTTTCGGGAGTATCGCTGACAACTATTAACGTAGCCAAAAGGGGTGAACCGATCTCAGGCGATAAGGCGGCGGCTATATGCAGTGCTTTGAAAGTCCCTGTAAATGCTGTTTTCAATATCCAACAGGACAGCAGACCGCTTTCAGAAAAGACCATACAAGAGCATCACAGGCTTATATCTCTTATACTTTCATACGCTGAAAAGGAAATGCTCGTGCCTTATAATGCGGCTGTAAAGGTTATAAACAAGCCTAAATCCGACCGTAATCACGAGGTCAACTACTTCGAGCCGGAGGAGCTGGAACGCATAAGAGACTGCCTTGATAAAGCACCGTTGAAATGGAAGATAATTGCACACTTGCTGATCGTTACAGGCTGTCGGCGTGGTGAAATAATGGGTTTAAAGTGGAATGCCGTTGACTTTGACAATAATTCCATACACATTAATAACAATCTGCTCTACTCAAAGGAATTCGGCATATATGAAGATACAACAAAGACGGTTGATTCTGATCGTAGCATTAAACTTGCCAATGAAACTATGGAACTACTCAGAGAATACCGTGCATACTGGCTTGATCTCAGACGAGAAAGCGGCTCAGAGTGGAACAGCTTCATCGAGATCGCAGACGGTAAGGGCATTAAACACCGCCAAAGAGCTGAATTTCTATTCGTGAAGGACAATGGCAGTGATACAGGCTATCCCATGCACCCCGACAGCATTACAGACTGGCTTGATAAATTTTCAGAAAAGAACAATCTGCCGCATATCAATCCTCATGCATTCCGGCACACGCTGGCTTCTGTTCTGTGCCTTAACGGTATCGACATAACAACTATCAGTAAATGGCTTGGACATAGAAACGTTACAACCACAATGAACATTTATGAGCATATCCTCGACAAAGGCAAAGAAAAAATAGTTGACTGCGTTACAGATGTTATACTCAGAAAAAAGAATGCTGCTATATCAGGTTAATAAAAATAGCGGAGTGGATTAAATAAAATCCTGCTCCGCTTTCTGTTTATCTTCTTATAATTTGCCGTATCTTTTCATAACTTTTTATAACGTTGGCGCACAAATCGCTCACAATTCATAATTTCGGACATAAAAAATAAGCACTCCCGATTCCTCGAAAGTGCCTATTTGCGTTGGTTGCGGCGGCTGGATTTGAACCAACGACCTTCGGGTTATGAGAATAAGGGTCAAAAATCATAAATAAAATCTAAATCTTCCTTTACTATGACAATGTGATATAATTATTATATCATTTTTTAGTTTAGGAGGATTTTTTTATGACAAAAACACTAACTCTTGGCGAATGGCTTGACAAATGGTATGCACTTTACGCAGAACCATATTTGAAACAGTCAACACTTGTAAGCTACGAATGCTATATTCGCAAGCATATCAAACCATTTCTTGGCAGCATACCTCTAACAGATATAGATGGTATGCTGCTACAGAACTTTTTCAACGAAAAATACAAATCTGGCAGACTGGATAATCGTGGCGGTCTGTCAGAAAAAACGCTCTGTAATCTGAGAATGATGCTCCATGCAGTTTTCCGAAAAGCACTTCAAAACGATCTTGTGCAAAAGAACTATGTCGAACACGTTCTTCTTCCAAAAGTTGTTCATAAGGAAATGCGTGTTCTGACATTGGACGAACAAAACAGAATACAGTCAGTTCTTTCTACAGAGCGTGATGAATATTCTTTTGGCATTCTTCTTTGCCTTTCAACAGGTATTCGTATTGGAGAGCTGTGCGGATTAAAATGGAAAGATTTCGATCTGGAACGCAAACTTTTAAAAATACGCCGGACGGTACAGCGTTTAAAGAATGTCGATCCTGATAAAAAAAGTAAAACTTCAATCGTCATCGGAACTCCGAAAAGTCAGGCTTCAATTCGTGATATTCCTTTTACAGATGCAATTGTAACAGAAATAGAGATACATAAAAAACTTCTCTCAGAAAATTTCGGTTCATGCATCGTATCGGAAGAACAATTTGTAATTACACGTCAACTCGATCATCCGATAGAACCACGAACAATGCAAGATGCATTTAAAAGAACACTAAAATATGCAAATGTTTCCGACGCAAATTTTCATTCAATGCGTCACACATTTGCAACCAGAGCTTTAGAAGCCGGAATAGACTTCAAAGTACTCAGTCAGCTTTTAGGTCATGCCGATATAGCAACCACCATGAATCGTTATGCTCATGTACTCGATGATAAGAAAAGAACTGCGATGGAAACAATTCTATCGCAGTTTTTATTTTGAGGTGTTTTATGGATAAGATCAGACAAGCAAACAAAAAACTTCTCAGGCACGAACGATACCTGAAAGAAAAAGATGCTAAAGCCCATGTCACACATTATGGCATTGATCCGCCGGAAACTGTTAATATAAGCATTATGGAGCTTATTGAATTGAAGCTTGCGCTTTCAGAACTTAATACGACTGAACGTTACATAGTGCAGAGTAACATTGTAAAAAAAGTTCCATTGAAGAAAATTGCCAACGAACTTAATTTATCGGTCAGAACTGTCAGCAGACACAAAAACAGTGCTTTACAAACTTTAAGAGAAAAATTGAAATAACATTTAGTCCGCTCAGAAGAGCGGACTTATTTTTTAAGAAGGAGAGATATGGTTACGAATACTCACGCAGAAACACTTGAAAAAATTTACAATATGCTTCAGGAAGATACTATTCAGATCCCTAAGTCACTTATGGCTTATGACGATATTGATGAGAATACAAAAATTATGTTTTCTATAGTACTTGATGAGGGCATTAAAAATAATTGGAACAAAGATCGTTTTATTGCGGAATTACGCAACCTTACACAGGAACGAATTGCAATCGAATGTGTATGCAGTAAAACAAAAGCTAAACTCATCTATTTAGAACTGCTTGAACTAATACCAGATATAGACGATATACTGTACCTCAATCAAACGCAGCATAAGGAGTGATAAAAATGAAAAACTGGTCAGGAATATTCGATATTCTCAATCCTGATAATACTATGACATTCAACAGACTTATAGCTCATAGCATTGGTGCTGTTGAAACAATAATTTACTTTGCACTAATTTCCAAATGCCGTTACTGGGAACAGAAAAATCAACTGATAGACGATGAATGGTTCTTCTCAACAGTATGTGACTTACAGGAAAGTACAACATTTGGCAGACATCAGCAGAAAAAGGCTATAGACAAGCTTATTGATCTTGGATTGATAAAAAGTGAAACTAAAGGAATTCCAGCAAAAAGGTGCTTTATGATTGTTGACGATTCAAATCTTTTGTATTCAATTATCGAAGATGGAAAAAGAATCTCTGATAAAATACATGAGCAAAATGAAAAGGAAAACATCAAAAAGCAAGCACAACGCAAAGGAATGTCTGTATCAGAAATAGAATCCAGCCATTTCTGCAAAAATTATAATGATGTACAAAAAATATTCACAACTCACGCTGAAAGCAACGTAAAATCCAGTCCGTTAAAAATTGACGGACAAGAAAGCGTTAACAGTTTATTAATAAAAAAGCCGATAAACAGCGTAGAATCCAGTCCGTCAAAAATTGACGGACAAGATCGTCACTTTTCAGCAGACAAGTCGGTAGAAACGTGGCAAACATGTACGCCAAAAAAAGCTGTTTCCCCTAATAATAATCTAAACGAGAATAATCTAAACGAGAATAATCTATCTTATCCTATCAATCAATCTAAAGATAATTTTAAAGATTTAAGCAATTCTTCTGAAAAAGAAACGATAGATAAGATTGATATGGATAGATACACGAAGTACAAGGAATTGATTTACAGCAATATCGATTACGAAGATCTGATCGCTCAGAATGAAAGTGACAGAAACAAGATAGACGAGATAGTTGAAAATATGCTTGAAATGCTATGCTGCACTGCTCCGTCCATGAAAATCAGCGGAAATGAAATATCAACGGAAGTTGTCCACAGCAGAGTGTTGAAAATTGAATCAAGTCATATCGATTACATACTGATCTGCCTTAAACGGAACACAACGAAAGTCCGCAATATCAAGGCATATCTGAGGGCAGTGATTTATAACGCTCCGTCAACAATGGATATTTTTCTTGATGCCGATATCAATAATGCGCTATTTTCTCCAAAACTGGAATAAAAAGTTTTCAGAATTAATATTCGCCGTTTAAGCACTCTGGAAGGCTCTCTAAGCAATTTTACTGTATTGACTGGTAAAATTATACTCCAAAAAAGACAAGCTCAAATAAAGATATTTCAGACAGCTTAAAAGCGATATGTGTTTTTTCAGCTTTAAAGCCATGCGGCTTTAAATAAATTTTCACCAAAGGAGAAGTGATAATCATGACAATCATCACACAGAACGGTCAGATTCTCAATTATCGTTACATCCGTGAAATAGGTCTGTACGATGCAAAGAATGATGACAACAACTATTTTTGCCTTATATCGGCAAAAAACGAGAAAGGCGAGGAACTGGATTTCGCCGCATATCCTACCTCTGACGAGGGCGAAGCAGCTTATGACAAGCTTGTAAACGCCTTTATGAGAGATGCGTTTGTTTTTTCATTCGCTACAGAAGAACCGATTATGCTGAAAGAAGAAGCCGTTTCACCCGAAAACAAGACAGAGCCTGACAAATCAAGCTATAAAAAACGATTCATCGAAAAAGACAGGTGATGACCCGTGGGAATTAATAACGGAGATATTGCCGAAAAAACGATAAATCTCATTATCACCGCCCCAAGATTAACGGCAGACGTATTAAAAAACGCCATGCAGCAGTATCTTGCCGGAGCTTGCACCAAGCGTGGAAAAGTCTCTCTGAAGCAGTTAGCCAAAGGCGGAAAGGTTGAAGGGATAGAGATCAGCAAGGCGAATATAGCGGATTTCCGGCGCACTGCCGCAAAATATGACATACAATACGCTTTGTCGAAATGTCCAGATAAATCCGCATATTACGTCATGTTTTCGTCCTCGAAAGCTCAGAATATCGAAAAGGCTTTTCGTGAATACGCTTCGGGCAAAGTCAGAAGCAGCGATAAACAGTTGTTTTCAAGAAAAAGTCAAAAGCAGTTCCGTGAAAAGGCTGCCGAACTTTCCAAGCAGAATCAGCTCAGCGGTCAGCAGAGAACACAGAAGAAAGAAAAGGTCATTGAGAGGTAGTCGTCTTGGTTAAATTAATAATAATTAGCACTATATTGCTCTGCGTAATGTTTGCAATTTGTTGTTGGCTCAGAATGTATTCCAAAAGAAAAAATACCCAAAAAATCTGGCATGATGACGAATACGGCGATACTTACGAGGAGAACTCAGAGGATATCAAGCTTGTGATCGGCGGCTCTGGCAGCGGCAAGACAAGATTTTTCTCAAAGCCAAACCTGATGCCAACAGAGAAATTCACTGAGAGGTAATTGTTTTGGATAAATCAAAAACAAAAAAGATCATATTACTTTCCATCCCCTTTCTGATCTTCGGCTGGCTCGGCAACAAGCTTTCATACGCTTACTATGCTGCCGGAAAGGAGCTGCGTGTCTTTTTTCTTGGTATGGGGGATGTATTTACCAATCCGCTGCCGAGCTTACGACCGTTTGATCTCATATTCGGAGCAGCCATCGGCAGCGTTATGCTGCTTGTGATGCACATCAAAAGAAAAAATGCAAAGAAATTTCGTCACGGCGAGGAATACGGCTCTGCCGCTTGGGGAAATTCAGAGGATATCAAGCCGTATGTTGACTATACCAGCTTCGCCAACAACGTTATCCTTACCCAGACTGAACGTCTGACTATGGGCAAGCCGTCAGCTCCGAAGTACGCACGAAACAAGAACATTCTTGTGATTGGCGGCTCCGGTTCGGGAAAAACAAGATTTTTTGTAAAACCAAATCTGATGCAGCTGCACAGCTCCTATGTTGTTACCGATCCAAAAGGAACTGTTCTTGTAGAGTGCGGTAAGCTTCTGACTGATAACAAGTATCGTGTCAAGGTTTTCAACACCGTTAAATTCAATAAATCAATGCACTACAATCCGTTTGCATATATCCATTCCGAGGTAGATATCCTGAAATTCGTTGAAGTTCTAATAAAAAACACTTCCGGACAAGGCGAAAAAGCAACCGAGGATTTCTGGGTAAAATCCGAAAGACTGCTATATACAGCATACATAGCCATGATACAGTATTATCCCAAAGAAGAACGGAACTTTGAAACGCTTATCGGTATGATCGCCGACAGTACCACATCGGAAAATGACGAAAACTACAAAAACGGTATAGACCTGATGTTTGAAGCTCTGGAAGAAGAACATCCCGGCTGTTTTGCCGTAAATCAGTACAAGCAGTACAAGCTTGCTGCCGGAAAGACTGCAAAGTCTATTCTTATCAGCTGCGGCGCAAGACTTGCGCCTTTTGCTATCAGAGAAGTGCTTGAGATCACGTCCTATGACGAAATGCAACTCGATACTATCGGAGACAGAAAAACTGCCTTATTTATTATCATTTCCGATACCGATGCAACGTTCAATTTCCTTGTCGCCATGATGTACAGTCAGATGTTCAATTTACTTTGCACCAAAGCTGACAACAATCCTGACGGCAGCGGAAAACTTAAACATCACGTGCGCTGCATTCTGGACGAATTTGCCAATATAGGACAGATTCCGGATTTTGAAAAGCTTATTGCCACTATCAGAAGCCGTGAAATATCGGCAAGTATAATTTTACAGTCCCAATCGCAGCTCAAAGCGATTTATAAAGATAATGCCGATACAATAATCGGCAACTGCGACACTACTCTGTTCTTAGGCGGTAAGGAGAAATCTACGCTTAAGGAGATCTCGGAATCTCTGGATAAAGCCACGATAGATACCTATAACACGTCTGATACAAGAGGTCAGAGCCGCAGCTATGGGATGAATTACCAGAAATTAGGAAGGGAGCTGATGACCGCCGGAGAAATTCAGAAAATGGACGGTGCAAAGTGTATCCTGCAAATCCGAGGAGTAAAGCCGTTCTTCTCAGATAAGTTCGATATAACCAAGCACTCAAACTACAAATATCTGCTTGACTATGACAAGAAAAATCTCTTTAATATTGAGAAATTTGTCAACAGAAAAATGCCTGTCAGAAAAAGTACAGTCGCAGATTCATATGAAATTGAAGCATAACGGCTATTTATAGGAGGAATTTAAAAAAATGAAGACTATCAACAAAAAAGAAAAAATAGCAGTAAACTGCCGAAAAGCAAAGAAATTCACAGCAGTAATCACTATGGCTCTTATTACAATGGCAATGATGTCTTGTTTTGCAATGTCGGCGTTTGCTGCGGATGTAGCAGTCGGAACATCAAGCTTTATTTCCACTGCCTGTAAGGTACTGAAAGCTCTTATCATTCTCATCGGCGGCGGTGTCGGTGTATGGGGACTTGTAAACCTCGTTGAAGGATACGGCTCAGATAACCCCGGTTCAAAATCTCAGGGCATGAAACAGCTCATGGCTGGTATTGCTCTTATCATCCTTGCAATCGCTCTTGTTCCTGAGCTTGAAAGCATGATGTCATCTGCCGTTCAGTAATTACATAATACCAACGAGCTGTCGCTTTAAGATGCGGCAGCTCTGAAAGGAGGGGTAAAATGGGTGCAGTAGCTGATGCAGTTGACGATATGATAGACGGCGTGGTCGATGCGATCGAAACTGCCATTACAAAAATGCTTGCCGGCGGAGCTTCTTCCATGATTCAGGAATCGCTTTCTTTATTCAAGTCAGGACTGAATATTGGCAAAGACAGCACAATCGGTTCAGGTCTTACAACCATGCCTAATGAGTACAATTTATCTGTCTGGGGCATTGTACATAAAATCTGTACTGAAATCGTTGCTCCGTTCGGAGGAATGATACTCGTTATTATACTTCTGTACGAACTATTGTCAATGGTTATGGAAGGGAACAATTTCCGGGAATTTGATACGGCAATATTTTTTAAATGGATCTTCAAAGCCCTATGCGGCATAATACTGATTTCTCATACCACCGATATTATAATCGGATTATTCTCTTTGGGAAATAACGTCACACAACTGGCATTAAAAGAAGTCAGTGCGGATATGCTTGATCTTGACGTAAACACGATTGCTTCTCAGATAGAAAGTATGTTGATAAAAGAGCATAAAGCAGATTGGGGCATTTTAATAGTGTTCCTGTTGTTCTCTTTTGTAATGTTTCTGGTTATGCTCATATCGCTTGTCATAGTGATGCTTGTTGTAATATCAAGACTGATAGAAGCGTTCATGTATATAGCCGTTGCTCCGATCCCTATGAGTACGTTTATGAATAAGGAATGGGGAAATATCGGCACAAACTGGATAAGAAATATTCTTGCCCTTGCTTTTCAGGGACTTTTCATAGTTGTCGCTCTGGGAGTATTTCAGGCAATGTTCACATCGTCTGTACAAGGTCTGATAGCTAACAGTAAAGATACCACAAAGATGTATCTTAGTATGGTAAACTGCATTGTCTGGTCGATTGCGCTGTGTTTCACGATATTTAAATCTTCATCCATTTCCAAATCAATTTTTAACGCTCATTAAGGAGGTACTGCCGATGGCTAATCATATAAAAATACCTAAAGACCTCGATAATATCCGTGAAAAGTTCATGTTCAAATTGACGAAACGTCAGTGCCTTTGCTTTGCGATAGCCTTTATATTAGGAATCCCGGTATATTTTCTTGTGAAAAAACACGGAATCGAACTTGGCATCATTGCTATGGGATTCACGGCAGCTCCGGCTATTATATGCGGAATATACAAGAAGAACGGTCTTACTTTTGAAAAGCATTTCAAATTTATGATAAGGTTTCTTAAAAGACCTAAGCTTCGGTTATATAAAAGCGAAAATATCTACGAGCTGATCGAAAAACAAATCGAGATCGACAAGCTCAGAAAACAATTGTCCGGAGGGGTATACATTAATTATGAAAAAAGAAAAAAATAACGTATCGCTGGTAAAGGTTCAATTGTCAAAAAAGGAACGGAAGCAGATCGAAGCTCGTCTGAACAAGCTGCTTAAAAAGGAATATTCCGTACAGACGACTATTCCATATCTGGAAATGTTCAAAGACGGTATATGTCAGGTAACTGAAAATTATTATACAAAGACAATCCGTTTTTCCGACATTGACTATCAGCTCGTTGACTATGACAGCGCAGGAAAGATCTTTGACGATTACTGCCGCATTCTGAATTATTTTGATGAGAAAATAAAATTTCAGCTCACTTTTGAGAATCAGACGATAGATATAAATACTCTGCTGAAAGAAATTGATATTCCTGAACAGGAGGATAAGTTTAACGAAATCAGAATAGAATACGCCGATATGCTTAAAAAACAGCTTATCGAGGGCAATAACGGCAAAACCGTATATAAATATCTGACGTTCGGAACAGAAGCGAATTCGTACAAGCGAGCCAAAAACAGGCTCGATAATATCGCTAACGAGATTATAAATCAGTTCAAGGCTATGGATGTTACGGCAGTTGCGCTTAACGGCGAAGAACGCCTGAAAGCGCTGCATAAATCCCTTAATCCATTCAGTGACGATGAGTTTATTTTCGACTGGAAATACAGAGCTGCCGCCGGGTTATCCACTAAGGATTTCATAGCTCCGCCATCCATGAAGTTCCGGAAGCGTAACTTCGATATAGGAAACGCTAAAGGCAGAGTCACCATGATGCAGATCCTTGCCGGAGAATTATCCGATAGAATTCTTAACGAACTTTTTGAATCGGACGAGCTTTTCTGCGTAAATATTCACGTCAAGCCTTACGATCAGACTGAAGCTCTCAAATTTATCCGTTTAAAGCTGACGGCAGTTGAAGCTATGAAAATTGACGAGCAGAAAAAAGCCGCACGTTCCGGTTATGATACCGATATTCTTCCGCCTCAGATTCCTATGTATATTGACGAATTGAAGTCGATGCTTGAAGATCTGAACTCAAAGGACGAACGGTTATTTATAATCACGCTGACTATCCGTCATTACGCACAGTCAGGCAAGGAGCTTGATCTACAGAGCGAACGTCTCAAGCGTATCGCAAATAAAAACAACTGCAAGATAATTCCGCTCGATAATCAGCAGGAAGAAGCTCTCGGCTCATCGCTGATTCTTGGCAATAATCAGATAGAAATATCGAGAATTATAACGACCTCGGCAACAGCTGCATTTTTTCCGTTCACAACAAGAGAACTGTTTGAAAAAGGAACATATTACGGACTTAATTCCTTATCTCATAACATGATAATGTGCGACAGAAAAAGTCTGAAAAACCCTAACGGATTATTTCTCGGAACTCCGGGTGCAGGAAAGTCAATGTCCGTAAAGCGTGAGATCCTCGATATTTACCTGAAAACACAGGACGATATAATTATATGCGATCCGGAGGGAGAATATTTTCCGCTTGTATCAGCTCTTGACGGTCAGGTTATCGAGATCTCGTCAGACAGTATGCAGCATATCAATCCTATGGATATCGAGCTTGACAGTCAGGAGGGCGATCCGATAGCAATTAAATCTGATTTTATCATTTCACTCTGCGAAATAATAATAGGCGGCACAGGACTTGAACCTACGGAGAAATCGGTTATAGATAAGTGCGTAAGAAGCATTTATACGCAGTTTGCGAAAAATCCTATTGAAGCCAATATGCCTACATTATACGATCTTTACACGGAGTTGAAAGCTGCCGGAGATATTGCAGATCGTGTGGCTACTTCCCTCGATCTTTATGTAACCGGTTCGCATAACGTATTCAATCATACAACTAACGTAAATCTTGACAACAGAATCGTCTGCTTCGATATCAAAAAGCTCGGAACGCAGCTTAAAAAAGTCGGAATGCTCATAGTTCAGGAAATGGTCTGGAACAGGGTATCTACAAACAGAGGATTGCAGAAGTCAACTCGTTACTACATAGACGAATTCCACTTGCTGCTAAAAGAAATACAGACCGCAAAATATTCAGCGGAGATCTGGAAAAGATTCCGTAAATGGGGCGGTATTCCGACCGGAATTACGCAGAACGTTAAAGATCTTCTCAGCTCATCGGAGATCGAGAACATTTTTGACAACTCTGATTTTATATATCTTCTGAATCAGAGTGCAGGAGATCGTGAGATACTTGCCGAAAAGCTGCATTTATCGGAAAGTCAACTGAAATACGTTACAAATGTTGAACCGGGAAACGGAATTATCATTTATAACAATGTAAAGCTGCCGTTTACAGACCGCATTGAATCCGATACAAAGATGTACAAGCTTATGACCACAAAATTAGGCGAATAGGCGGTGATATAAGTGGATGTAAGCAAGAAAACGCTGCATAAAGTTCACTCCCGCAGAAAACTTATTGAAAAAACCAATAACAGGCTGCAAAAGTCTGAAAGGACGTATAATCGTTATCAGAACAAAAAAGAACATCTTGGTGGCGAAAAAAAGCCTTTGCTGTTAAAAAGGATCTACAATAAAGCGTCAAAGCCCTATGAGCTGCAATATCATATTACCCGAACGACCGATGATAGAGGCAATACTGTCTATAAACAGGGATTCAGAATTGCTGAAAGCTCCGGATATTCCAATCGTCAGCGTGGCGTGCTTCACAAAATTGACAGTTTCCGCAAGAATAATATTTACTCCGATGTATGCGGTCTGAAAATGATTCCACATATTGCCGCTCATTCACGTCCTGCAAAACTGGTAAAATCGGCGGCAAGATTCGCCGCACGTACCCGTATCGGCAGCGCAGCAGTAAGCGCAGTAAATAAAATTTCTGATACAAAGGTCGGTCATGGGGTCTCTAAAACTCTGAGATACAGCGGAAATGCGGTATACAAAGCTGCATCCGTCACAGCCGAAGGAGCTTTCAGGACAAGTCTTGCCGCTGAATCGGGACTTTTGACCGTAAAAGACAGCATTCAGAGACGTTCAAAGGCTGCGCTTGATTTGAAGGTACGGCAGGATGCGCAGGGAGACGGCGAAAAATCCGGAATATTACTGGCTTCAAACACTTTGGCAGCAAGCAAAGGTCTTATGAAGCATCTTCATGATAAACGGCATTATAAGCCTTTGCAGAAAAATCTCAATAAGCGTATAAGAGTATCAGGAAACATCTCCGAAAAAAACAAGCATATTGTCAGATCACAGAATAAGCAGTTTATTAAATCCGCTGTCATAAGCGAACGTTTCCGCAGAAAAACAGGAAGAGACAAACCGCAGAGCGGCAATGTTCAATATGTTCTTACAAAAAAGAAAAAATCAAAGCTAATATACAAAGCCGAAAAAAAGGAATATAAAAAATTTAAAAAAGTTTTTGAGCAGTCTCCTGATGACGCTCTGAGCAAGGAACTTCATATTAAAAAAATGAATATGAAAGGTTCAAAAAATGCCTATAAATATGAGAAAATCGGCGGTAAACTCAACAAGCTGCAAAACAGAAAAAATAAAAAGCAGAAAAAATTGTATAAGCTTAAAAACCGTCCTTTAGCGTTAAAAGCTGCCGTTGGTATTTCTACTAATATTAAAGGGTCTCTGAGAAATCAGGCAATGAAAGATGGCGCAGCGGATAACGACGCAGTCATGGCTATGGACAAAATGTGTACGCTTGCACGGAGAAAACCTAAATTGCAGCGAAAGGAATCCTCCCTGAATAAAAAGCTGAATCGCTACAGCAGCCGTGAAAGAAAATATCATAAAAAATCGGCTAAAAAGAAGAAAAAAGCTTCTCAAAGAAAAAATCCAAATTATAACGCTCAAAAGATCTATAAAGAATATGCGGCAAAAAAAGCAAAACGCGCCGTCAGGAGAAAAAAAGCGTCTAAATTCGGGCTTGCTGTTATGGCATTCCTTACGCCAATTATGATCCTGCCATTAATTCTTGTATCTTGTCTCGGCATTTTTGCAAATCCCGGAAGCTTTGGATTTGTCACAGGATATTACGGAGCAAAAGAAGAAAATCTCACAAAAGCCTCTGAGTATTATCAGGAACTTGCCTATGATATGAACAAATATGTTCTGACCGTTCCGGACGAGTGGAAAAACAGGACATCTGATCTTCATATTCCCTCCGATTATACCGATGATCCCACAAGATTCGTTTTCGGAAATTCAGACCGTCTTGCAAGCGATACCACTTATGATTATGACAAGCATAAGCTGTATTCTTATCTTTGCGCTTTTCTGCTCACCAAGGATGACGAAGGCAGCATCAAAAACTGGAAATTCAATGATGAGACAAAAAAAGTTATAGAAAATCTTTTCTTTGATGAATATGAATTCAATGCTTTATATGATAATACGTCTCATTGGGAATTGAGAAACGAATTTGACTGGTCGGGATATTATCTGTATGAAAACTGCGGATGGAACGGAACTTACGGATATATTAATGTGACATATCCGGATGCGCTTCCTGTTCATAATGTCACAAACGAAAATACCCTGTTTTTTAACGTGGAAAACGGCGAGATCCTCGATTACAATAACAACTATGCCGCAACTGGATGGTATTTGCAGAATCAATATTATAACACAAACGATTCAGCCGGAAACACGTATGACGGTTGGTATGACGGAGAAGAATGCACATATGGAATATATAATGAAAACGGCGTACTTACCATTCCGTTCCCTTATGTTATATATGACGAAAACTGGTTCAGCGTAATACAAAGATACGACAGAATCAATGAATGCACACTGTATTATACAGTAAACCGCAAAAAATCCTTTGACGAAGCCATTAAGGATTCTCTCATGGCGCTTGAAGCCGGCGAAAGTCTTTACAGCTACTATATGACATTATCAACCAATACCGAACCGCAGTATTACGGTATGCATCAGGTCGGCACATCGCCTGTTTACTACGGATATGTCGGGCTGCTTGAAAACAATCTTATCGGTCACGGCTTCGGCTGGGAAATGAAGAACTGGAATGAGCAAGACTGTTCTTTCAATACAAACGACAAGGAACATTCCGGAATCAGCATTATTCAGAACAGCGGCTCTGATGTCTACGCTATGGTCAACGGAACGATAGCGTATGTCGGCGATAATTATTTTGTTCTTATCGGAAATGATAAAGATCGTGATAATTACCTTAAACTCATGACAGTTTACTGCAACGTTGATACGTCAGGGTTAAGCAAGGGACAGAAAGTTAAAAAAGGCGAGGTCATATCTCATGTCAATAATAGGCGGCAGGAAATGGAATATCTGAATATGTTAAATCTTACATTATTGGAGCATAAGGATAATTATATTAATCTGATCGACAACGATTTCGGCTGCGACTACCTTAATATCACCTGTTATAACTCCTATGAGTATATGCCTGCTGATGTTCCTAAGATCATTGATCCCGAAATAATATTGTCATTATCAGATAAAGGAGAAAGCAGTGAAACAGAATGAATATGAAGCTCTGATCGCTCAGAATACTGAGAAAATTCAGAAAAAAGAAGCTCAGATAAAAAAGTTACAGATTGAGATCAGAGAGCTTAAAGCGAAAAATGTACAGCTTCAGGACGATCTGCTGCTGTATCAGGTTAAAAATCAGATTGCCGGCAAGGACATTTCCAAGCTAATTATGATAAGTCAGCTTATTGATGAAAGCGGTCTCTCCGACAGCGATCTAAAAGAATTTTTTTCAAAAGGAGAAGTAAAAAATGAGAATTAAATCAATCGCTGCTGCATTATCAGCGGCACTTATTCTTGCGGCAAACTGCACATCTATGATATGCAATGCCGCTCCGGAAGAAACCACATCAGCAGTTACGTCGGGAGAAGCATCGACCACAGCGGTAACGACTGCCAATCAGGATGTTCCCGATACGACTGTTGACTGGCAGCAGCTTCAGGACGATTATCAGGAGACGATCCAAAAGGCATTGGACGAGCAGAAAAAAGCTGAAGGCAATAAAACTTCTGACGATTATTACAGCGATCCATACTATGATACGGACGGAAATGCTTCGCTTATTGATTCAAAGGCTTATAAGGTGATTTTCTCAAGCACAGAATTGCTGTTTACGGCGGTAACTACAAAAGACGGTCACGTTTTCTACATCATTATCGACTACGCAGACGAGGACGGCGAGGACAACGTGTACTTCCTGAACAAGGTTGACGATTTCGACCTTTATTCGCTTTTGCAGAACGAAAACAGCAATTCAGGCAGCAGCGGCAGTTCTTCAGGCGAAAACAAGAATACTGTTGAAGAATACATATCACAAAGCTCTACGACCACTAAGAACAGCGAAGATTCTGAAACAACATCAACTGCTGCCGCTTCATCAGGAAGCGGTTCAGGCAAACTTAAGCTGTTTTTGATTTTAGCTCTTGTTATTGGAATCGGTGCGGCAGGCTTTATTATCCCTAAATTCTTGAATAAACCGAAAAAGAACAATATCGAATATGAGGACGATGAACTTGACGAGGTCAGCGAGGACGGTGAATAAAAATATCCGCCCTGTAATAAGGGCGGAAGATTCATGCTATGTCACAGTGACACGCTGAAAGAAAGGACATGATTAAAAGTATGAAAAAATATCAAGTTACATCAAAAGAAGCTGATCTGTATCTTGATAACACATATAGCTCGCAAATATATAAATCAGCAGAAGAATTTATCACTATGCAGAATAAATTTAAGGAAATCATAATGCAGAAAGGTATTTCGGGTGATGATGATTATAACATCATGTTATATAAAAACAGCAGAACAGAATATGAATCCAACAAGCTTTTTGATATAGCTGTTGAAGAAACAGGACGATCATTATGGACAGAAGAAGCATGGCATAATCCTGACTGTCATAAAATATGTCCTTTATGCAATATCTGTGATAAAAAGCTAATTTCAATAAATAACAACGAATTTTGCTATGGACAAATATACATGAACATACCATATGAATTACCCAAACAGCAAAAATATGAAATTCTAAGTGAAATGTATTATTTTGCTATTATGGAATTTATAAATTGCTGCAATATAGAAAATGAGTGTACATTATAATGTCCTACTCCATTACAAGGTAATTTGAAAATCTCAACGAAATATTATTGTAAAATTTCCCCTTATATTCTTTACGCTGCATGATTCCGGCAAAAGATATAAGCACATTCTTTCTACCATTCTTATAATCGTCAGGTAAATAATCATTATAAATTCTATTCGAGATGCTCATTCTGCATATCAAGTAACTTTTAACTGGATGCCGAAACTTTAAATTATATGAATACTCCGTCTTTTGCCACTCAATATTTACTTTTCCATAAAACATAGTCCATATATCATAATCTTCATCACTAAACGGAGTAGTCAGTGATTTCACTGGAATTGCTTTTAGATTTGTGTGATCTCTTACTTCCTGATTCATTATTTCATCATCAAAACATTTTTTATTAATTACTCTTATGACATATGGATTAAAATCAATTGTTGACTTTTTCAACGCCACGTCTATTAATTGATGTAATCGCCTGTTTATATATTCATTCGATTTTCCCGATTCACAGTACTCATTAAAAGCAGAATAGCTTACCAATGGAAGCTTCTTTGAACAAAGATCACCATGTTTTTGTTTAGGATATGCTCTAAGATGAAACATATTGTCTTTTATTACATGTACCAACGTTAAATTAACTTGATTACATTCAGGACAATAAATTTTTCCATAATATTTGCTGAAATATAACGACTTATTAGCATTATATAAATCAATAAGCGTATCTAATGGAATGTAATCCCAACATCCATCAGGTAACATATATTTCACTCCATCATATTTTGATTCTTTATTTGTCAAATTAGATACCTCCAATCTAAAACATATCTTTTAGATTATATCATAAAAAATCATTAATGTCAAAATGAAAGGAAATGATAATATGCAGTTAGTAATTGCAGAAAAACCGTCAGTAGCCCAGACCATAGCAAAGGTTCTCGGAGCTACAGAACGCAAAGACGGATATGTTCAGGGAAATGGATACATCGTTTCATGGTGCGTCGGTCACCTTGCGGCTCTTGTGAATCCTGAATCATATGACGAAAAATACAAAGCATGGAACTTTGAAACGCTGCCAATTATTCCGGAAACATGGAAATTCGGAATACTCCCCTCTACCAAAAAACAGTTTTACATTCTCAAAGAGCTTATGTTCCGCAGCGATGTGGACGAGCTTGTCTGTGCGACTGATGCAGGACGTGAGGGAGAAGCTATTTTCAGATATGTGTACAATCTGGTCGGATGTAAAAAGCCTTTTAAGAGACTCTGGACTTCATCTCTTGAAGAATCTGCAATTCGTGACGGTTTCAATAATCTGAAAAACGGTCATGAATATGATAATCTCTATGAAGCCGGACTTTGCCGTGCCAAAGCCGACTGGCTTGTGGGAATGAACGGAACACGATTATTTTCAGTCCGCTACAATTCAAGGCTGAATATTGGTCGGGTTCAGACTCCCACACTTGCCATGATCGTTCAGCGTGACTATGAGGTCAGCAATTTTGTAAAGCAGAAATATTTCACTGTCGAGCTTGACTGCGGAAAATTTACCGCTTCATCAGAACGCATTGACGATGAAAATCAGGCAAAATCTATTGCTGAAATATGCAGCGGAAAAAACGCTGTTGTTTCTTCCGTAAAAAAAGAAGTTAAATCGGTTAATCCTCCGAAACTCTATGACCTGACTACACTTCAGAGAGAAGCCAACAGGCAGTTCGGCTATACAGCTCAGCAAACTCTTGATTTAACTCAATCGCTTTATGAACAGAAGCTTGTTACATATCCTCGAACTGACAGTCAGTTCATCACAGATGATATGGAGGGAACTGCTGCGGAAATGGTAAAACTCGTATGCAGATATATAACGTGCTGCAACGGAATCAGCGTCGAACCTGATATCAAGCGGATCATCAATAACAAAAAAGTAAGCGATCACCATGCGCTCCTGCCAACAGCTCAGATCGCTGAAAAGGACTTGTCAGTTCTGCCGGAAAGCGAGCGCAATATTCTTTATTTAATATCCGCAAAACTTATTTGCGCAGTTGCAGAACCGCATAAATATGAATCGGTCAAGGCTGTTCTGAATTGCGAAAATAATGAATTTACGGCAACAGGCAAAACAGTTATAAATGACGGTTGGAAAAGGCTTGAACAGCGTATAAAATCGCTGCTCAAAAGCGGAGATACAGAAGAAAAAACAAATACTCCGGAAAAATCTTTGCCGGAGCTTACAGACGGTCAGAAATTTGAAAATGTATCAACTTCAATGGCTGAACACTGGACAAGTCCTCCGAAGCCTTTCACAGAAGATACGCTGCTGTCCGCTATGGAGACTGCCGGAAATAAGGAATATGACGAGGATTCTGATGTTGAAAAGAAAGGCTTGGGAACTCCTGCTACAAGAGCTGCCATTATCGAGGGGCTTGTCAAGCGTGAATATATCGAGCGAAAAAAGAAGCAGCTTATTGCGACTGATAAGGGCGTAAATCTGATCAAGGTTGTTCCCGATGAAGTGAAAAGCCCGAAAATGACTGCCAACTGGGAAACGGATCTACAAAGCATCGAGAAAGGGATGTACAGTCCGGATTCATTTATGGGACAGATCGAAAACTATGTTAAACAGCTTTGCAGCAATTACGCTTCGTCTGCGGAAAATCCTGCATTTGCAAAGAAAGTGAACGAAATCGGCGTTTGTCCTAAGTGCGGCAAGAATGTTCTGGAAACAGCGAAAGCTTATTCATGCTGCGGCGGAAGAAGCGGCTGTGGATTTATTATATGGAAAACAATTGCTTCTAAAAACATTTCTGTCGCTCAGGCTAAAAAGCTTATTGAAAAGAAAAAGACTGACCTTATCAAAGGCTTTAAAAGTAAAGCCGGCAAGGAATTCAATGCCTACATTGTACTCAAAGAAGATTTTACAACCGGGTTTGAATTTGAGAGTAAAAAATAAGTGTGTCACGGTGACACACCCTACCAAAATGAAAGGACAATTGTTATGGCTTTCATACAATACACAAACGGAAAAAACAAATACCTCAAGCCATATTCCGATACAAAAAAATATCGTAATAATCTCTTGTTAACCCAAAACAAAAGATTATCCATGGATTATGCAAAGGATAAAAACGTTCTTGTAATCGGCGCAGCCGGGAGCGGAAAAACTCAAAATTATGTTATTCCAAATATAATGCAGATGAATAGCAGCTATATAATTTCCGGATCAACAAGCAAAACGATGCTTACAACCCTTAAGATACTCAAAAAGAGCAAATACGCAATCAAGGTTATAAATACGGATAACATAAATAAAACCATGCATTATAACCCATTTGCATACATACACAGTGAAGAAGATATTCTTAACTTCGTTGATGTTCTTCTGGATAATACTACCGGACTTGATTATGATCTATGGAGGAAAGCAGAAAAATTGTTGCTCACTTCATACACAGCATTGTTACTGTATTTTCCTAAAGAAGAACAAAGCATTGAAGAACTTTCTATTTGGCTTAATTACAGTTTAACATCAGACGAAGAAAATTTTCAGAATAGCGTTGATCTGATGTTTGAAGCTCTGGAAGAAGAATATCCCGGCTGTTTTGCCGTAAACCAGTACAAGCGTTATAAGCTTGCTGTCGGTAAAAACGCTGAATCTGTTTTGAATTCATGCCGTAAAAGACTTTCCTTTTTTAACAGAAAAGAGGTCAGAGCTGTTATGAAATACGATCAAATGCAGCTTGATAAAATCGGTTATAAAAAAACAGCTTTGTTTGTCATATTCTCGAAAAATACTTCTGATTACGAAATCATTATAAAGCTTTTTCTGTCACAGCTTTTCAGAATTCTCAGCAGAGAAACTAAAAGCGATACTGCGAACTACATAAAATATAACCGCTATCATATAAGCTGCTTTCTTGATGATTTTTCGTATCTCAGCCGTATACATCGTTTTGAGAAATCAATCACAGCTATGCGAAACAACAATGTTTCAGTATCGATCATGTTACGGTCATATTCTCAGTTGAAGTCAGTTTATAAAGATGCTGCCGATACTATTGTTAAAAGCTGTGATATTATGCTTTTTCTTGGAGGTTACAACATTGCTGCTATTCGAGAGTTATCTGAAAGTTATGATCTGAATTGCGGCGAACTATTCAAAAAACAGAAAAAATGTATTCTCAAAATAAGAGGATTGAAGCCTTTACGTTCCTATAAATACAATATAACCAAACATCCCCGGTATAAGGAGCTTAAATAGAAAAAGTGTGTCATAGTGACACACTTTCCCGTAATCAGAAAGGACAAGTATATGGACAAAGAAATGAAAACTATAGCATACGAATATTTATTTAATTATTTTGGCGGCGATAAGTTTGAAAACAAAATAGTTACAGGAGCTTCCATTCAATTGGCTATTCGTCCTTATAAAAATGGCAATGAGGTAAAATTCGAGGATGGAAAAGAACTGTCTTTTAAAGATTTCTTTCTGTTTCAAGTTTTCGACGTGTCATTTGACAAGGAAAACGTTTTTAATATAAATAGAAATATTTTTATTGATAATCTTTTTAGAATAGCGTATGGTTTTAACAAAATAAAGGCTGAAATAACAGGATATTCACTTGATGTGGCTACTGGTCTTATAAAAGATGTAATGCCCGAATCAGTAGACAAGTTACCAACAGAATTGCAATCATTGCCTGTTAGCGAATCAATAGAAGTATCAGAAGATGTATTTAGAAATTTTATTCTAAATCATCTTAACGATTTTGATATTTCTGATAACCAAAAAGCACAGTGTCCGTCAGTATGTTTTATATAACTTATGAAAAATGGACACAGAAAGGATAAAACGGATATGAAGTATGAAAATGAGAAAGTATGTTACTGTGAGATGTGCAGTTCAGGACGTGAAGAACGTCAATTTGCTCATAGCAAGTTGAACAATGAATTTATCTTGTGGGACATTGAAGAAGCTTCGGCATTTAACAAATGGCTTGATACACCAAAGGAAAAAAGAATTCCTGCGGATTTTCCTGTTGTGGAACTCAATGAAGAATCGCCATATTATCTTGCGTATGGAATAATTATTCCTAATCCGCTCCAAAAGTGCGATTTGATAAAAGAAGCTGAATCATATAAGGATTACGGTCACTTTACTCTTTTAGACGGAAAAGTATACGAATCCAGTTACAGCGATATTTGGTTTTCTCCCGACAGAGTACACGGCGGAAAAAATATACCTTGTGCAGTACTTCTGAAAACATCTCTTGATTTGAACAAGAAAAGGTCTTATGGCTTCGGATATACAATGACAGTAAGATTTAAAAAAGAAGATGGTCTAATGGATATATTCTCAAACATTATAAATCGAGGTCTGGCATTATGTGTAAAAGATGTGGTAAAAGTTCTGCCCGAATACACTGATGATTGGAAAAAGTATATTGACGAAGCTGCTTGTATTGAAACGGCAAGAGGAATTTTTTGATGAGCGTAATAAAAATTCTTGCAATAGCTGATTTGCATTGGTATACAGATGAAGAATTAGTGAAAATTAAAAAGGTTGATTATGACGTCTGCGTACTGCTCGGAGATATTCCGCTCAACGCAATACGTTTGATAAAACAATACACAAACGATAAACCAATGATTGCTGTTGCAGGTAATCATGATGATTGGAATACTCCGGAGCTTGGCGGAGCAGAAAACATACACGGACAATGCATGGAATGTTGTGGATATACCTTTGCAGGATTTTCAGGTTCTGCCCGATATAAAAATGGTGATTATCCAATGTTTACACAGTTTGAAAGTTTGGGATTAGGAGCAAAATTGAACAAAGCGAATATATTGATCTCTCATGATTCAGGATATCATCTTTTCGGAAAGGATAAGCCGCATTCCGGCTTGCTCGGAATTGATTTCTACAACCTGAAGAACAGAGTAAAACTGAATGTCTGCGGACATCATCACACACCAACAGTCAAAAAACGCTTTGGAATAACAACGGTTTGCGTGTTTAGATGTGCCATAATTACATTTCCTGATATTTCAGTTGAAACTGTATTTTAAACATGATAGTGTGTCACGATGACACACTTTACAAGAAAATAATTCAAAGTATTTTTTCTATATTCTGTCCGGAGTATAAAAAACGTGCAACATAAACTGTTTTAGCAGCTTCATCAATGCGATAAAAGATTATATAATTTCCAACAGTAAGAAAACGATATTCTTTTTCTTTAATTAATGAATTATGATAAATCGGAAAAACCAAAGGCGAATCAGATAAAATCTTTATAGCTTCTTCGGTCTTATTCAACAAGTTTTTTGCAGCAATAGGATTGGATAATTTTATTGCAATATATGAAATCACGCTATCGAGATCATTTTCAAATTTTCTTGTGATTATAGTTTTAAAAATCATATTTTTTCCTCAGTCTACCAAAAACATCGTCGGCTGATGAGACATATCCGTTTTCTATATCTTCTTCAGCTTCATCAAGCCTTTTGGCAACATCTTCTCTGCTATGCACAATTAAACGTTCAGGCGCAGGAAGTGTAACCTGAAAAGGCAGACCACCGATAAGATTAATCTGACAAAGAAGCATATTGACTGCTTCTGATATAGTAAGTCCAAGCATCGAAAGCGTTTGCTCAGCATTACTTTTCACTTCTTCATTTACACGAATATGAATGGTATCATTTTTAGCCATATTGATCACCGTTCCTTCAAAGTTATTTTCAAGTTTATTGTATCACATTTGATGTGCAATGTCAACACATATTTCTAAAAATAAGTGTGTAACAGTAACACTTTTATTTCAATACCCAAAATAAAAAATGTGTCATGGTGACACACTGTACATCATAGCTCTAAAAAATCAGCAGCAGTCAGTATCTTTGGATATTTCAATCCAGATTCAAGAAAATCTTTATCTCCAGTCAATATCACATCGACATTGGCATTTATTGCGGCACGCAGTATTGGTCTATCCATTACATCTCTTATTTTATCCTCAGATTCAAACTCGGAATCAGGTATTGGAACAATATCAACCACTGTAAGGAATAGAGCAAGAAATTCTTCAAGTTTGCTCAATTTTGAAGGGAATTTTCTATTGAAGATCCGGCGCAGCTCATCAATATTCTGATCGCATACAACAGCAGTATTTGGATATGAAACAGCTTTAATATATGCTTTGAACGGCGTTCCGGTATTACTGAGTGCAGCTGATATAAGAATATTAGTATCAATCAAAATTTTCATCTATTAATTCTCCGATCTGAGTTCTTCGACAAGCTGCATTACATCATTGTCATTATTCAAACCAGATTTCTCAGCCTCGCCTGCCATATTATTCTGAAAAACCTGCATAGCGTATATGGCTGAATTTACGATACGAACATTACCGTTTTCAACAATAAAAGTAACACGATCACCACTTTCGATGCCAAGAATATCACGCACATCTTTCGGGATTGTTACCTGTCCTTTGGACATAACTTTAGCATTATCAATAAAATTATTAGTTACCATAAAGTACCTCCTAAAAAGTAAGAAAAGTAGGATTTTTCCTACTTATATTATACATCTTATTTTCATTAAAGTCAATACCCAAAATAAAAAATGTGTCACCATGACACAAATAAATAAAAAGGAGAACCCATTATGCAAGAAAACACTTTAACCTCGATCACAATGCTGATCGGAATTTCGGAGGACGAATTCAACTCGCTCCCAAAAGAAGCACAAAACGAACTGGAATCCGCATATACCGTGAATTCCGGAATACTCGATGCAGATGAAATTTCAGCGGAGCTTAAACGCTTGTACGTTCATCATGTTACCAATTCTGTTTTATCAGATTTGGCTGAACGTTTCAGTCTCAATCCCGACACACTGAAAAATCTTCCGCAAAGCGCAAGATCGGAGATACTTATTCAGTATGAAAATTATAACAGCTACACTGAAATGTATCACATCATACAAAAATACATACAACTCTCAAGTCTTAACGAAGCCGCAAAGCTGCTCGGTACGATCGATTCGCAGCTTGAAGAAAAATATGATTACGAAACTCTCGCCCAGATCTGCGGAGCTTATGATATGATGCACGGCATCGAGAGCGACAGCACAGTTATCAGGGAAATGACCGCAGTTCTTGCAGAATCAGGAGGTACAAAATGAATTCATTCGGAAATACAGATTTAAAAAATATTGAAAATAAAGCGTACACCACTATTGAAACTGAAAAAGCCAACGAATTTATCGAACGTCTCAATAAAGAGAATATTCTGTTCTACGCACGATATGATGAGAAAAAGATCTCGCTGCAATTCAACAGAAACGATCTCGATAAGATTAACGGCATTGCAGCGGAACTCGCTCCGCCAAAAGCAGTCGATATTCCAAAGAATCCGGAAGAAATTCCAAAAGAAGAAATAAAATCTGCTCCTGTTTCTGAACTAACTAAGGATATCCCTGCTGAACGTGAAAAGCTCATTCCTCTTTTGGAAACTCTGACCGCACATCAGGAATCAAAAATCAATAATGCTCAGGAAAAAGTGCAGTCCCATTCGCTAAAAATCGGCAAAAATGAAAATAAGATAGCTCGATTGCAAGACCGCAGTCAGAGACTGCGCAACGTTACCGATTTCCTGAAAGCTTTGTCTAAAAGCAGCTCTATTCCCGGAATAAAGCGTCTGATCGAAGCCAAAATTGAAAGCAATGAACGGAGAATATCCGATATCAATGAAAATAAGATTCCCATACGTGAGGAAAAAATCGCAAAGCATAAAGCAGCCATTGATGCTCAGACACGGAAAATTGAAAAATCTCAGGACAAAATCGACAGATACACACATCTCAGCGATTTTGTAAAGAGCTTTGGTTTCTCCGACCGTGCCGAACGTCACGAACATTTTATGTCATCGTTGATCAATCTTAACGGCGATTCGCAGAAAAGAACTGCCGGAAAGCTTGAACGCTGCGTGGATAAATTACAGGTGTTAAACAACGAGTATTCGCTCACTGACAGCGCAGTGAAAAAGACGGAGATCAACGCTAAGATCGTTAAACTGAACGGCAGGCGCACATCTCTTTCCGGCAAACTGGACAAGCTCCAGAACGCTCAGCTTGACTATATCAGCATTAAAAATAACGAATTCGGCAAGCAGACTCCGGACCTTGTAAACGGTCTTATCGAAAACAGCGGAAAGGCTCTGGATAGCGCATTGACCGCAAAAACAGGTTCGGTCAGCTCCGTTATCGACGCTGTTGCTTTTGACAACGCCGGATATATTGCAGACAAGGTTGAAATGATAACCTTTGAAAATCCCCTTAAAAATGCAGAAATGAGCGTTGAGCAGAATGCAAACATGATCGACGGCGTTATAAATAATCTTCCGACCGAAGAAGTTCAGGAAATAAAAGCCGAAGCTCCTCCGGAGCATTCGCAGGAGCAGTCTGAATACGAAAACATTCTGCCAAAGGTTGCTGAAACACTCGATATTTCCGTAGCACAGGTAATGGCTCTGCCGGAGGAATTAAAGGAGATCGCCGCCGCTATGTACATAAATAATTCAGATATGCCCAAAAGCGAGCTTAAAGAAATACTTTCCGATACGCTGGAGCTTACTCCGCAGTCGGCTGATATCCCTCGTTCTGAGCAGACCGTTCATGAATCTGCTGAAATAAAAGACATTTCTGAGAGAAAAAAGCCAGAATCCAGAGCTATGCCTGTCGCATTTTCCCGTGCAGCACAAAAGGAATTTACTGAAATCGCCGAAAAGAACAACAGTCAGCTCGACAGGAACGAACCCAAGAAATCACAGGAAACATCGCTTTAACGCTGAAAGGACAATATTATGCAGACTGATTACAAAGAAAAATCTACCATTACTGTAGATGAAAACGATATTCTGAAAATGTCGGCAAAGATTCAGCAGAATAAACGTGATGACGAAAATTTTTCAGCACAAGTTGATAAGTTTATTGAAGGGAAAATGCCAATTTTTGAAACGTTGTCTTTAGGAACTACTCCTAATGTTCTGCATTTGGTAGGTGCGAACGCAGATACGCTGACTATGAAACAAAGTGTTCTTCGCAACAGTATGTTAGATGAAGAACAGCGAACAAGTAGCCATTCTTCTGGTCATGATATATCAAAAGAAATAATCAAGCAACTTCCTGAATCCTTGAGAAATCCTATTTTAATATTAAAAGGACAGCATCCTCACACAGTAGTGGCTTTAACAGAACTAACAAACAAGGATGATAAAAATATTCTTGTTCCAATTGCTCTTGATTTAAGAAGTACAGACAGTATAGTTAACAAAGTTACAAGCATATATGGAAAAAACGATATTTCACGTTATTTGAACAAGCATCAAAATGACATAATCGCTGTTAATAAACAAAAAGCAGACGAGCTGTTCACGACTATAGGATACCAATTATCCAAAACGACTTCAGCTACTATCTGCTATGACAATAGTATAGCATACTCAACGCAAAATGTCAAGCATCCGGAGAAAAATATTCATGATCTTTCCGGACAGAATATAAAGCGTGATATTCTCAGCGAGCTTCATGCCGATATCGGCGATGACGGAAACTTTAAGGTAAACCATGAATATTACAGTTCACTTCCTCGCAGCGAAAGAGCTATAGAACAGTTTTCTGCGGATAAAGCTATTGAGATTATGCAGCAGCTTAACGATAATTCTATTGAGTTTTCAGCTACTTCCAGAAAAAACAATATGGCTGCAATAACGGTGTCCAAGAGTGATTTGGATTCGCTTCATAAATATGCCGAAAAGGTATTATCAGCTGCACAAAGCAATGAAGAAATTGAAAATTCAAACAAATCGGAAATCGTTTCAAATTCTCCTGACGATATGAAAAGTCTGTTTTCTATCGAACAGAACGGAGAAACACGATACTATCTCAATAACGGAAACAGTATGCGTGATTTACTGGAAAAGTGTTCTGCTGATACACCCTATGCAGCGTTAATGAAATGCGGTGAACAAATAAGTGAGGAACGATTTGCGGAAATTCAACAGGGCAAAAATTTTGCTTTTTCCCTCGATATTAACTTTGACGAAGATTCTGTCAGCATCTATAAGGTTAAAGGCGGTGTTTCTGAAATTGACAGAAACGATAACAATAGCGTTATAAAATCTTTTAAGCTTTCAGAAATAACCGAAAATTTTGCACAAACATCAGAGGAGAAAAAAACAAGCAGTATTTCAGAAAAAATCAATCCTGAATATTATAATCAGCTCAAAAAGGATGAACGCAAGGTTATACGGCTTCCCCATAATTCCGGAGATAAAGCGATATCGGCTCTGCAATCGGCAGGGATTCCTTTTTCGGCGGTAAAAAGCGAAAAACTCACATCCATTACCGTACACAAAGACAATGCACAGGTTCTGGATCAGATCATTTCAGACGGCAGCAAGCAGACTGCCAAGGAGTACATAAACTCGGATTTTTTCAAAAGTCTCCCTCCTGAAGAACGTCTTTACACTCAGATTTCCGGTACAGACAAGGCGAATGAGCTGATGTCTGAACTGAAAAATAATAATATTGGATTTTCAGCTGTAATAGATAAAGAAAAAAATTCGGCAAAGGTAACCGTTGCTAAAAAGGATACATCTGCATTAAAAAAAGTGACAGATTCGCTCTTTTCCAGAAAAGCGCAGAAAGATTTTTCTGACAAGGCAAAGTCTATGAATCAGGAACACGACACACGAAATATCGCTAAAAATAAGGATAATCAACATTCTATATAAGGAGGTATAAACAATGCCAAAACCTGTTACTATCGGTAATGAAATATGGTTTTCTTCGATTGATAACAATTCTAAAACAGCGTTCACAATGAGCGAACAGCTTATGCAGGAAGCCGCTGAAAAGCTTGATCGTTCCGGAATCAATTACTATGCTTTTTCGGTCGGAGAAGCCGCTCGCATCTGTGTGAACAGCTCAGATACTGACAAGCTTTTATCGGTACTCGGAGAAAAAACAGCCGGACTTATTAAACCTCAGTCCCTGCAGAAGCCGTATTCTCCTCCGGAGAAAAATATAATAGGCAATGCGGAATACCGCTATATTCCAAAGAAAACCTACCATTCTACCGATACGGATATAGCTCTGAGAATAGCTTACGAACTTGAAAAGCAGAATATACAATATTCGGGAAATGTTTACAACAGCCGCAAAACTACGCTTACCGTAAGCAAGCCCGATCATGAAAAATTGCTTGATATAGAAAAGCAGATATTATTCGCAAGGAACACTACTTTCAACGAGCTTATTGAGAAAAGGAGCGTCAGCCATGAAGAAGTACATCATAGTGAAAGTGAACAGCAGCTACAGAGTAGCAGTTCTGAACGAGAAAACAATGAAATATCACGTCTCAAAGGAAGTAGGCAGATTCGCTCAGATGAGGCTGAAATTCATGCTCGAGGAGCGGCAGGAGCTACTGAAAGATCTGCTCGAATCGGGGAGACTGTATCTTTATCTGAACCGTTTCGAGAGGGAGGTGCAGTCGCTGATCAGACAGCAGGAAGAAAAAATGATGCAGACAGACAAGGAATATCGGACAGCAGTAATATCAGGAAATCTTCTGAAAATGACAGGTCTGAGAAACAATTACCGTCTGACAGCGGAGGAAATGATAAGAAACGAAATGATATTCAGCTGAATATCGTTGGAAATACGCCGTACAAAGATATTAAAGACAGGATTTACTATAACAACATAGTGACAGAAGAACTTTATAATAAGTATATAAAATCTACGATTGATGATCTTGGTATCCCTTATTCGGGTCAGATCAGGGACGGTATGGTCACATTTACGGTTTCAGCAGAAAATGCAGCAAAATTTGAGAAATTTATGAATGTGGCACGAAATCTGTATCTTATAGAATCTTCATTAACTAAAAAAGGATTTTCAGACGATCAGATCAGCGATTTAAGAGATCATACCGCCTATGCTGCAACGCTTGATTTCGTAATCATTGATAAATATCTTGATGCGAAATACAGTAAAGAACAACTGTCTGAGCTTGCGGAACAGGCTATTGAAATGAAAAAGATAACCAATATTTTTTCAAAAGAATATGCAGAAGCTTTGGATAAGCTTAACAGTCTTGGGAAAAAATTTGATCTTCAAATCGTTTTTGCAGAAAAAGGATTTAATGAAGATCAGCAGGAGCATCTTATTGCCGCAGTTGACAGGGGATTTGACGTTTCATCAATAAATGTTATTGACAATTCATTTTCCGTGGACGATATTGACAGATTTACCGATTTTCTTATCTCTCAAAACTATTCGGCTGCCACTGAATTTGTAAGAAATCGGGAGGAGCAGATGCTTTATTCAAGTGATGCTGCAAAAGTTCCGACAGAGGAAGAAGTGCTTTTCCCGAAAGCTGACCTTGCAATGTTCCTTGCGAAGCGTTCGCTGTCCTCTGATGAATGGGAGGACATGGCTTATCCATTATTTGAAAATGGCTATCTTGACAAATTCAAACCAAGCGATAAGGCTATTTTAGGCTATCACATGAGTGAGCTTGCGTTTTATGATCTTGCTCATCGTTTCCATGACGGTGACGATATTCGCCGTGAGCTTGCACTCGGTCTTTTGGAGCATGGCAGGACGGACGATATTGAATTTGTCTTTGAGGACGGAAAGATTTCCGACCGCACCTATTATTATGCAGAGAATCTCTGTCACTCCCTGCATACAGAGAGAACGGAGGACGGCTATCAATGCAGTTTTGCAGGTATGGAGCGTTTTGTTTCTTTTGAGGAGATCGGGCAGGCTTTCATTGATCATACCCATGAAGAATTTGAAGATCTGATGTACTGGCGTGTTCTTGATTATATCAGGGACGATATTCCCGATATTTCTGATGAAATTGTGAAACAGCTTATTACTGCATTTGACAGCACTGCTATGGCTGATTGGGAAAAGGGCGATAATCTTCCAAAAATCAACCGTATCAAAAAGGCTCTCTATGATATTCTCGGTGATGAACAGCAGACAGAAAAGGCGTTTGCTTGTATTGCGAAGCAGAAGTATAATGTGACTTTTGAAGCCGAAAAGACTGAAAGTTCCATACATTTTGGCTTGCTCGGAAATGGCATAACTGCTTATGATGTGTCCCGTACTGATCCCGAAACTCATGATTATCCGACAGTTGCCCATATTTCGCCGGAAGGCGTTATCTCATTGTATGATAAATCGCTTTCCGATAGAGATATGGAACTTATCGGGGAACAGGCAAAATCTGCCCATGAAAAATTTATGAGCGATTGGAATAAACTTTCTCCGACAGAACAGTATCAAAAGCTGATGAATCGTGCAGATATTGCCACAATGGTAAACATCGGCAAGGAAAAGCTCTCAATGGAAGAAAAAATCGAAAAGTATATGCCTTTTCTTTTCTTTGGCGAGGGCGAACGTCCTGAACCCCAAATGGAAGAACAGGTCAAGGGTACATATAAAATCTATCAGTTGCCGGATGGAGAAAAGTATCATGGTATCCGCTTTGAGAGCAAGGAACAGCTTGAAAAGGACGAAGTTCAGCTGAATCATGAGGATTATGAGCTTGTTTATGAGGGTGAAATTGACGATTTCAAGGGCAATGCCACACTTGAAACGATCTACACACAATTCAATACAAATCATCCCGAAGATTTCAAGGGACACAGCCTTTCTGTAAGCGATGTTATAGTCATTTCCGTTGACAGAAATGATACTGCATATTTCTGTGATTCAATGGGATTTACCGAAATGCCTGAGTTCTTTCGTGAAAAGGAACTATCTCAGGAGAAGAATTTAGAAGAAGATAATATTAATGTTAAAAACGCATATGAAATCACAAGGGATATGTACCAAACAAAAAATCCCGATGTGCTTGTTATAAAGGGAAAAGGAAGCCTTGCCAAAATTGACATTTCAGTAAATGACGAATTGTGGGACAGACTTTCAGAAAAGGGACTTGTAAGAAACGAAAACAGCGCTGACAAGCTGATTTACGAAACTGATAATGCAAATTGGAACAAGCTTGTTATTCCTGATAAATGGGGAAACATGACCAATAATATCAGTATCGAGGACGTTCTTACCCGTGAGGAATTATTGACAGCTAAATCTGTTGCCGACTTTGTAATCAAACCCGAAAGCTCGATAGAAGTTGTTGAAAGTATTGACAAAACGGAACAGTCAAACGAAATAGTATGGACGCCAATTCTCGAAACAGCAGACGAAAATGGCATACCGGGAAGCTATTCTACTAAATACAATGGCAAGTTTTACTGGATAACCCAGAACGCTGACGGAAGGTACGATATTGAAACGGATTTCGGTCATAGTATTTTAAGCGTAGGTGAGGAATATTCTGATTTTCCTACAAGATTTCTTGCAGAAGAAGCATTTGAGGATTATATTGCAGACGTTCTTTCACTTGAAAACGAATCGGAGATACAAGAACTTTCGGTCGGCGATATTATTGAATCTGACGGCAAGCAATGGAAGGTCGATAAGATTGACGGAGACTTCGCTATTTATCTCACAAATACCGACAAAAATGATATTTTGTCATGTATGTCTCATATAGGTAACTGGAAAGAAAATCTTGATTACAAGCTTATTCCCAAGGATGAAATATCTGAGGATATAAATCAGGATCTGCCTCAGTTATCGCTTTTCGATGTAATTCCCGACGTACCGGAAAAAAATTCTCCCGAATCGTATCTGGCATCTGAAAAAAATTCTGTTGAAAAGCATAATTTTTATATTACAGAAGATCAGCAAAGCGGCGGCGCAAAAACAAGATTCCGCAATAATATTGAAGCGATAAAAACGCTGAAAACTGTAGAAGATGAAAATCGTCTTGCTTCTCCTGAAGAACAGCAGATTCTTGCTAAGTACGTTGGATGGGGAGGTCTTTCACAGGCGTTTGACGAACACAATGACAAATGGAGCAGCGAGTACAAGGAACTTAAAATGCTGCTTACTCCGGAAGAATACAATGCTGCAAAACGTTCAACAAATACGGCTTTCTATACATCTCCGGATGTGATCGAGGAAATGTACACGGCTCTGAAAAACATGGGATTCGAGGGTGGAAAAATACTTGAACCAGCTATGGGAACAGGAAACTTCTTCGGAAAAATGCCAGAGGATATGCAGAAAAATTCTCGATTATCCGGCATCGAGCTTGACAAGCTTTCTGGTCGCATAGCGGCTCAGCTTTATCAGAATGCGGATATTCAGATCAAAGGCTTTGAGAAAACAAATTTCAAGGACAATTCCTTTGACGTTGCTGTCGGAAACGTACCGTTCGGCGATATTCAGATTGCAGACAAACGATATGATAAGCACAATTTCAAGATTCATGATTACTTTTTCGCAAAGGCTCTTGACAAAGTTCGTCCCGGAGGAGTAGTAGCTTTCATCACGTCAAAAGGCACTCTCGATAAGCAGAACGATTCAGTCCGCAGATACATAGCTGAGCGAGCCGATCTCATAGGAGCAGTCAGACTGCCTAATAACGCTTTCAAATCTCTTGCCGGAACTGAGGTCACATCCGATATTCTGTTTCTGCAAAAAAGGGACAGAACGCTTGACATAGAACCGGACTGGATAAATCTCGGCAAAACTGCCGACGGTCTGAGTATTAACAAGTATTTTGCAGATCATCCCGAAATGATTCTGGGAAAAATCGTTGAGGGAAATAAGCTTTACGGAAACAAGGATACGATGTGTATTCCGATTGAAGGGCAAGACCTGAAGAATGAGCTGCATCAGGCTTTGGGCAATCTTCAGGGAAGAATCGAACCCGTTAAAAATTCTCACGAATACGGCAATGAAGAACAATCAGGCGTAATTCCGTCAAATGAAAATATTAAAAATCTCAGCTACGCTATTCTCGATAACAAGCTGTATTATAATAATAATTCTGAGTTGATTCCGGTGCAGAATTCAGCAAAATATAAGCGGATCTACGGCATGGCTGAGATCACATCCTGTGTGCGCAGTCTGCTCGATCTACAGCTCAACGGCGCAGGAGACAGTGAAATCAAATCAGCTCAGGAACATCTTAGCAGCCTGTATGATTCCTTTACCGCAAAATACGGAAATCTTTCCGATAAAGCCAATGTATCCGCATTCAAGAACGATATTTCCGCTCCGCTGCTGCTCTCTCTTGAAAAAACTGAAAACGGCGAGGTTATTGGCAAAGCGGATATTTTCTCAAAACGAACCGTCAGACCGGAGATAAAAATAACTCACGTTTCTACAGCTCAGGAAGCTCTTGCGTTATCTATTTCAGAACGTGCGAAAGTCGATCTCGATTATATGCAGTATCTCACCGGAATGGAGCGAAGCAAGCTTATTTCCGATCTTCACAGGGTAATTTATCCAAATCCCGAAAAAATCGACAGCAGCGGAGAACCGGCTTACGAAATGTCGGACGAATATCTTTCCGGAAACATAAGGGAAAAGCTTGCGGCAGCTCAGACTGCGGCAAAGGATAACCCGATATACAACACAAACGTTGAAGCCCTGAAGCTCGCTATGCCGCCAAGACTGAATGCAGCGGATATTGACATACGTCCCGGAGCTTCATGGATTCCGGTTGAATATATTCAGCAGTTTATGGAGGAAACGTTTAAAACTCCAGACAAGTTCAAGCCGTCTAACAACGTTGGTTTCAGAAAATTCATGAGAACAACTTCTATTGAAGTGAAATTTTCTGAGCATACGGCAGCGTGGAACATTTCAAATAAGTCTGCTGACAAGGGAAACGTTATTGCCGGAACAAAATTCGGAACGGAAAAGCGCAACGGGTATCAGTTATTTGAGGATATTCTGAATCTTCGTGATACAAAAATAACTAAAAAAATCATCACTCCCGAAGGAAAAGAAAAAGGCGTTCTCGATGAAAAGGCTTCCGCTGCCGCACGTCAGAAACAAAAGGCGATAAAACAGGCTTTCAAGGAATGGATATTTAAAGATCCTGAACGCCGTGAAGCTCTTGTGGAGAAATACAACGTACTTTTCAACAGCAATCGTCCAAGAGAATATGACGGTTCTCACCTTACTTTTCCCGGAATGAATCCGGATATCGAGCTGAGAGAGCATCAGAAAAATGCAATTGCTCACGCACTTTATGGCGGCAATACGTTGTTTGCACACGAAGTAGGCGCAGGCAAGACGTTCGAGATGATCGCAGCGGCTATGGAGGGAAAACGTCTCGGTCTGCATCAGAAAAGTCTTATGGTAGTGCCAAATCACCTGACTGAACAGATGGGACAGGATTTCCTTAAGCTTTACCCCAATGCAAATATTCTTGTCGCTACAAAAAATGATTTCACTAAAGAAAATCGTCAGAAGCTCTGTGCAAAAATATCAACAGGCGATTTCGATGCGGTAATTATAGGACACTCTCAGATCACCAAAATTCCGCTTTCCAAAGAAAGACAGGAAAAGATCATTAATGAGCAGATAGACGATCTGCGTTTTGGAATAAGCGAACTTAGCGACGATGACAGCGCAAAATTCACGGTAAAGCAAATGGAAAAAACGCTCCAGAACCTACAGGCAAGGCTCGAAAAGCTTCAGCTTGACGATCAGGACGATGTTGTTACATTTGAACAGCTCGGAGTTGACAAGATGTTCGTGGATGAAGCTCATGAGTTTAAGAATTTATTTTTAACAACAAAAATGTCCAATGTTTCGGGCATTTCTACTAATCAAAACACGAAAAAAACTCCCGATCTGTATGCTAAATGCCGTTACCTTGATGAGATCACAGGGAATCGTGGGGTAACTTTTGCAACCGGAACGCCTGTTGCAAACAGCATGACAGAGATCTACACAATGATGAAATATCTGCAAAATTCAAGGCTCGAGGAACTGGGCATGAAGCATTTTGACTGCTGGGCGGCAAACTTCGGGGAAACGGTTACGGCTTACGAAGTACGTCCTGCCGGAACTGATTACCGCATGAAAACAAGATTTGCTAAATTCAATAATCTTCCGGAGCTTATGTCAATTTTTAAGGAATGCGCAGACATCAAAACTTCCGATCAGCTTAACCTTGATGTTCCGGAATGTGAAGCGCAGACCATTGTTGCAAAGCCTACTGTAAGTCAGATCGAAATAGTAAAGTCCCTCGCAGAACGTGCCGACAGAGTTCAGAGCGGAGGTGTTGACAGCCGTGAGGACAATATGCTGTGCATTACCGGAGACGGTCGCAAATGCGGTCTCGATCAAAGGCTTATCAATCCTCTGCTGCCTGACGAACCCGGAACAAAAGTAAATCTATGCGTTGAAAACGTATTCAATATATGGCAGGAAACTAAGGACGAACGTCTCACGCAGCTTATTTTCTGCGATATGGGAGTTCCGAAAAAGGCTGCATCTGCAAAAGCTGCTTCTGAATCAGAAGAAGTTTCAGTCAATAATGAAGCAATCGAGGAAACAGGAACTATTTCCATATATGACGATATTCGTGAAAAGCTTGTAGCAAAGGGTGTTCCGAGAAGCGAAGTCGCATTTATTCATGAAGCTAAAAACGAAACAGAAAAAGCTGAAATGTTTGCAAAAGTCCGCAGCGGAGATATCCGTGTTCTTATCGGTTCTACGGCAAAAATGGGCTGCGGCACGAATGTGCAGACAAAGCTTGTCGCATCTCATGATCTGGACGCACCTTGGAGACCTGCCGACATGACACAACGCTTGGGACGTATGGTACGTCAGGGCAATCAGAATAAAAAAGTAAGGCTTTTCCGCTATGTAACAGAGAAAACCTTTGACAGCTATCTATTCCAGACGCTGGAAAACAAGCAGAAATTTATAGGTCAGATCATGACCTCGAAATCTCCTGCAAGAAGCTGTGCCGATGTGGATGCGTCAGCTCTGTCCTATTCAGAGATCAAAGCTCTCTGCGCAGGAAATCCGCTCATAAAGGAAAAAATGACTCTTGAAAATGAAATAGCTGAACTTAAAATGATCAAGTCAAGCTACGACAATCAGCATTATCTACTTCAGGATAATGTTCTGAAAAGATATCCGGCACAGATCGAAAGCGTTCAGAATCGGATCACAGGCATTGAATCTGATCTTTTATACCTCAAGGACAAGCCTGATATTCTGGACGATAAGGGCAGGAAAATACTTGATATTACCATTGACGGCAAAAAATATACAGACAGGGAAGCAGCAGGAGCAGCTCTGAACGAGACAATTACAAAATGCGCTGTAGGCAATCCAGATACAATGACCGAAATCGGCGAATACAAGGGATTCAGGCTTTCTGTTTCCTATGATTCTATGTTTCAGAAGTTCACCGGAGAGCTGATGCGTGAAGTTCCCCACAAGTTTGATTTTGGCACAAGTCCGACCGGAAATATAACGAGGATCGAAAATGTTATCTCATCCCTTGAATCAGAGCTTGATTCTCTCGATACACGGCTCAGGGAGCTGAACGTCATGCTTGCAGACGGCAAGGAAGAAATGAACAAACCGTTCCCACAGGCGGTAGAGCTTCGTGACAAAATGGAAAGGCTTGAGGAGATCGAGCATCTTCTGACTGCTGAAAAGGAGGAGAAAAATACTCCGAACGAAAAGACCGTTTCAGCTCCTGAATCTAAAGAAAAGCCGCTGTTTTCAAGAGCTATTCAGAAAGAATTCTCCGATAAGGCTAAATCTGCTGATATCAAACAGCCTGAGAATGAGAAGAATGCTATTTGATGTTTGTGTCAAACTGCTATTGTGAGTGGTACAGATCAGACTTGAAAACTGCTTTATTGCTATGGCGAGAGAGATTGAGTTTAAATATATGGTTTATATCTGAGATCAAACGGCTGTGCTTTCGGGTGCAGTCGTTTTACTCTATACTTTTTCATTTGAAGATTGTTGGAAAATGATTGTGCGGTTTCTGCCGTCTGTACGTTTTATCAATTCTTCTTCTCCAATTACCTTTACTAAATTAGCAATTTGATTTCCCATTGCTTTTTTATTATGGTAAAAAATTGTAGTTTTAGCTCCCTCTGCTAAAATAAGCCTTTTTAGAATATCTGCATCAGTTACATCTAAAGAATGTCCATAAATATAAATATTTAATTCAGATATTGGTAATTTTGGAATTTTCTTTGCGTTTTCACTTCGTTCATTTATCCAATCAATATAATGGCAACCTGTACCTTTATATATACGCTGATAAAACTTTTTGAACTGAATAAATTCATTATCCTTGTTCATTAAGTCTTCGGTTAAATACTCATCAATTCCTAATACCAAGTTACAGTTTTCTATATTATGTCCTATTTCTGCCTTACCATGTATAAAATCATAGTCTGCTTTTGATGATCCAGAATTATGATAAAGTATTTTATATGTATCAGTGTAATTAAATGATAGAACTTTATCGATCTGTAATAAGGCAACATCTTTTAGCTTCTTGCATTTTTCGATAGATATATAATCAGATAGGTAGATTTCCAAACAGCGTATAAGCTTATTTAGATCATTCAGTGCACGATTTTTTTTGTCTTCAATAATTGTATTATCAAACATGAGCGAATATTTGTTTCGAGTTATTATATTATTAAAAAATATAGGAAATAATTTGTTTATTTGCCATTTTTCCATATGAGCTCTGAATTCACCGTCTTTAAACTGTTTATTTAGAGTAAGTCTTGCTGCGTCAAGAGCTTGAATAATATCTGATATTTCGCTCTCAAAATCTATCCAACTGTTTTTATCAACAGATTGTTTTCTCTCATATATTTTAATAAAATATTTTAACCAGAGGTTATCTTTAACAAGAGTGTTGATTTCATTATAAATATCAGCTTTATCCTCTTTCAAAGAAAGAAAATACTGATAATAATTAGATTCTTCATTTTCTGTTGATTTTTTAAATTCTTGAAATGCTTGAACAAATTTGAGAAAATGCCCATATTCTGTAGGTAAGTCATGGGCTATATCAAATCCATTTCCTATAACTAAAATATTCATATTTTCCTTTCTACTGTACAAAAGTCAGTGTCGTCACTTTGATATTAATTATCGGATATTCAAGATTTATAATACTTTCTTAAAGCAAATCATTATAGTCCTTTGTTATTTAGTCATATTCTGATACAACTTCATCAACTCCGCCACACACTCGCTCTCAGTCATTTTGATTGAAAACCCGTAAGCCTGCATAAGCTTTTCTGCCTTGAAATACCAAGCCGCAACATAATCTATCTTTCCAACGCTCAGCAAACTCTTTTGCAGCTTTTTCTGATCTTTTTTGGTCATAATATTGCTTTCACAATGATTGCTATGTTACTTTTTATTATATCACGTTTTGCAAAAAAAAGCAACGATTTTACGGATATTCTTATAAACTTCGACTTTGGTGAAGTCGAAGTTAGTCTATATCTGAACCGGACTGTATGTATTGCTTCACTCTATAACAATCTTCATAGAGAATATCATAATCTCTCATGCTAAACTGATCAGAAGAAATGGTTACATCATTATACGGTATACCCTTGTTTTTACAGATTTCAATTATCTCCAATCTATCTTTTATAGGCATATTGTTTCCCAAGTATACTTTTTTATTTTGAAGAATTAACAGATATATACTGTTTCCAAATAAAATTGGAAATAGTAAGCCCATCGAAAAAGTCAAGTGAAAGCTCAGCTTTTTCGATGGGCTGAGCAGACCAGAAACGGTCTGCTTTTTATCTTATATCCACATATCTTCCCTGATATCATCAAGAAAAGAGCATATATCTTCAGCTATATCGCTCAAAAAATCCATTATTAATTCGGGAGCCATGAAGATAAAATCAATAATCCCGCATCCCAGAAGCGTACCGATCATCATCATAAGGCTTATATTGCCTTGCAGATAAGCATAAATTAGTCCTAATACTGCAACTGCTGTCATAATTCCAAAAATCCATCTCAACCAATCGCTCAGAATTTCTAACGGAGTAAGAATAAGCACAATTATAAAATTTGCTGTTTTTATGACTGCTATAACCAAAAATATAATTATGGTCGCAATAATTTTGAATGGAAATAATGCGATTGCCATTCCGCTGTCCTCCCATATATCAGCCTTAATGTGTCACCGTGACACACTATTTTACTTCCTCGATCTCCCAATACTTGATGTCCGGCATAGCATCGTCAGCAGTTCGTGCAAGTTGAACTTTCACGTCATCATCGCTTATAACCATTTTATCGTTCTCAAATAAAACATTTCCAATTTCTATGCGATAGTACATATCAAACACTTCACCATTATCTTTTCTTTCAATTGATAATTTGTATGTGCAGAAAACCATATTTTCAGGCAACTGACTTGCGGATGAATCATTATAACTGCTTGGCGTTCTTGCAGCTAAATATGTACTTTCAATTTTATAATTGGTGATTGTGTAATAGTTAGCTTTACCAAGAAAGAAACTTTCATCTTCTTTTCCTTCAATAACATAGTCTATGATATTAGAACCATAGTTGTTTTCCAGCATATATGTGCTACCTTTTGCGGATTCCTTTATTTCCTCCATTTTTTTATCGCATAATGTAATGATCGCCGCCTTGTCAACATCGCCGGTGTCAGTAATAAATTCCTTAGTTTTAAGTCCGGAGACAATAACAGGTGTTTTTTCGTAATACCAGAGATTTTCATCAATATATTTAAGTTCCTTTGAATATTTTTGCTTGAATGCGTCCTGAATCGTTTCCTCAGACGTAATTAGATTTATTCTATCACCGTTAACAAGATCATCCACATCGTCAGAATGCGCTTTCGTGTCACGAAATCTGAAACTATAAATTGTTTCCAGTATTTCAGGAGTTACGCCGTTCCCAAGATCGTCTGCAAGTTTGTCCCAATCGACAGTAACTTCGCATTCAGAATCATGCTCGTACCCTTTGAATTCAACTGTCATATAATCTTCAAGATAATATCCTTCATTGGGACGATCTTTATGCTTCATAATACCCGATTCGGATTCATCAGAGGTTTTATTCTCAACCTTTTTCTGCTCCTCCAATGCCTTCTGAATCGTGTCCTGATCATCGTCACGATGTTCTTTATCCGTTGCAGCAACCGTGCTTAAAGCAGCAGTCTGAGCTTCTACACTATCAGTATTTGATTTGCCGGAAGATTTTTTATCTCCGCAGCCAGTAAAGCACGTCAAAAGCGTAAGTGTAGATAATGTGATTGAAATATACTTTTTCATTGTAGTAATCCCCCTTAAAAATTTACAGTTCATTATAGCATAATTACAAAAATTAATCAAGCTTTTCGACATAATATTTCAAATAACAATTTATTCATTGTTTACAAATGCATCAGTGTGTCACCGTGACACATTGTTTTTTTCTTTAATTGAACGAATAAATTTGTCTTCTATTTTGTGAATTATAATAAATCGCAATATCAGCCCTATAATAAAACCAATTACTGTAAAAAGTCCTATATCTTGATTTTTTAAAATGAATGATAGAAATATTGGAATTGCAGAAAATAATAGCACCAAAAATATAAGAATTATTTCTGAATTTTCTATAGTCTTTATTTTTTGATTTAATTCCTTTACTTCTTCAAAGTAATTAGAAAGCTGATTTGGTAATAATGAAATTGTGTCGTATACAACAGTTTCTGAAATATCATTCGTATAATTGATTATGTTAAAATCTTCTTTTACTTTTTCGCAAACAGAAATAAAGTCTATTACATAAATTTCACCTTTTTCTGCTGAACAAACATTAAGCATGACATAACTTCCAGTTGTAAACATACCGTTTTTACATTCTATATCTGTCATGCATTTATAAACTGTTTTTTTTGCCCACTCAGAATAGTCCGGCAATTTTGTGTATTCATACATAATCAGATGTCTCCTTTATCTTTAAAATAATCGTCAAGCAGCCTTGCGGTCAGCTCGTCAAGCTCACTGTCTGAAATTGTAACATTGTACTTTTTCCGGATATTTTCATATGTATTGACTACTGTTTTTTTATCCTCCCTATCGGTAAGAACAGCAACAATATCACTAACCTCAACAAGTCCGTTCTGACTGTCTGCAAGGCTTCTGACACGCTTTGCAAGAGCAGCGGACAACTTTACCTTTGCTTCGTCCAAAGCCAGATACAGAGCGTTCTGAACGTCCGTATCAAGCTTTGCGATATAATCAACTGCGCCGATATTGATTATTCCCGTATCGGTCATTTCCTGCAATTCGGGAATGAGACGATTTACATCGAGATAACGATACATTGTTTTCTTCGATACGTCAAACTTGGCTGCAATTTCTCCTGCCGTGGTTTCATCATCGTTCCGCAGCTCCATGTATCTTGCAAAGATTTTTCCATACTCACTTGGCAAAGTTTTGTCACGCTGAATATTGCTTTCGGTAAGGATTTTAAAAACTTCCTCATCAGAATAGTCCTTGACAATACACGGAACAGAAATCTGACCGAGGGACTTAGCGGCTTCAAACCTGTGGTGACCGCATATTACTTCGTAAATTTCGCCCTTGGGTCTGACACGCAGAGGAGTGATGATTCCAATGTCAGCTGCGCTCGCCGCTATCTGCTCAATCTTTTTCGGATTGATTTTATAAGGCTGACCGCCGTTCTTGTCCATATAAGGCTTCAAGCGAGAAAGTTCGATAGTCGTAATCTTTTCCTTGCCGCCCCACACGTCTGAATAGCTTTCCTCCAGTTCGGTCGGGATATTATCCTCAACCTTGTCCTCAATAGCCTTGCGGCTGTTTTTCATGGCTGTGAAATCTATCTTGCCCATAGTTTTGTACCTCCTGTTTATTTATCGTCATCATTTTCCGTTTTTAATTTGACCAAGCCTATACCCGACAAGAGGAACATTAACATATGAAATCCTGCCAAAACCTTTACAAAAACATAGTCATATCCTATCATCAATATAACAAGAAGTAACATTGTAGCTATTCCAAATATAGCCATATATGCAGTCATTTTTTTAATATCATCATTCATGGTTTATATTCCTTTCTGTGTCACCGTGACACACAAATTACTCTTCATCGATCCTGAAATATTTCTTTTCCAGTTCCAAAAGATTCGGGTACTCGATTTCAAGACAGTCGCACATAAAGTTGTTCATCTCGTCTATTGTGTCAAATTTGGCATATTTCCCGGTATCGTTAAACTCCCAGTCTCGCCACATACTATTCAGTTTTTCTTCAAAAGGAACTTCCAGATGATAATTGACTGCGCTCATTAATTCATCTCTTATCTCATCGCAGGACATGACATTGATTTTCTCATAGCGATCTTCTAAGGTTCTGTATTCAGACCATTTCAACAGCCTTACAACTTCATTCACAAATCCGGCAGCTACTATGAGCTGCTGCCATTCCGGAGCATCATCGCTTAGAACGTACTCCTTGAATCGTCTGAGCAGCTCCACAAGCGGCTCGTTGGCAAGCTCCGGGTACACCCATTTCACATCGTCCCTGTTAATATCCATAATTTTATCCTTTCTGTGTCACCGTGACACACTTCATTTTACTTACAAATTTTTATTGTATGTTCTTGGCGAACCATCAGAATTAACAAGCATAGTAAAAAATCCATTTTCGTCTTTTGTTTTTGATACAACATACATAACTAATGTTGCGTTGTCATATACAACAGTAGGTTCGTTATTCATGCCATAGGAAATTATAGTAAAAAATTCTCCCATAGGTTTATTTATGCTTGCTTGCTTTTTATACTTGCATAGTAAGTCATCATATTTTTTTAAAACAGCGAAACTTGGAGGACAATGGAGCGTTCCTAAAGCATAAATTTTCATTTTCTCTAACTTAGACTCAATACTCATTTCCTCGTTTTCTTCAAGCTTGCACAACTCTTTATAAGTTATACGATTGCTGATACCGTAAGCACTCAAAACTAAAAGTATGCAAGTTATAATTATAATAAATAAAATCATTTTTTTCCTTTCTGTGTCACCGTGACACACATTATAATTATACAAATTGTTATTGCAAACTCTCCGTTTCTTCACGTAGCTTAATAACCCGTTTCCTGAGCAGCTCGTTTTCAACCTTAAGCAATTCAAGCTGCTCGTCACGAAATTTATCTTTCTGCTTCTTTCGCTGCCGAAGATTATAAACCCTGAGAGCAGTTTTCTGTCGGTCTGATTCCCTACGGCAGTCAGGACAATATTTCACGCTGATATGCCTGTACCAATCGGTATTATTAACATCGGAAATCATAGCTCCGCAGCGTTTGCAGTATTTTATATCAGTCATTTCTGCTGCCCCCTCCCCCGAAAAGAGGATAGTTTTCGTTACAGTTTTCGTTACACCGTTCAGACATTTTTTTGATTTCCGATTTAAGGGCAGACCTCAGACGGCTTCGTTCAGCGTAAGCAATTTTGAGCAGTTCCTCAGACGTACCGTTCTTTCCGTCAACCCATAAATCGTATCTCAGCTTATCGCCGAGACTGTTCATCCACTCGCATGAGATAACTTTCTCGTGTTCATCGGGAGAGCAAATTGAAACATCTGTAATCATTTCCTCGACGGTCTGGAGCTTTTCACGCAGCTCGTTAAGATGTTCAATCTGTTCCGAAATGCTCTGAAATTCAATATCGCCGTCTGCTTCGGAACAGTGATAGCGAATGTACAATTTATACAATCCGTAAATCACTGTGGAGCAGTAAACCAAACATAAAATTATTTCCATTTTCTTCGCCTTTCCTATTGACGAAAAGCAAATGATACGGTATAATAATCGTATCGGGCTTTTCGTCCGTGGTACAGAGCAGAACCGGCAGTGTAGGAGCTTGGCGGTCTGCTCTGTTTTTTTCTAATCAAATCTTTTTAAATGCCTTACAATCTTTATAAGAATTACAATGCTGATTACAGCAAATACTAACCCAAACAATAACATTGCTATTTCACCTTTTGGCATTCCTATTGATTGTGCAAACATCTCAATTACAAAGTTCCCAAACTTGTATGCAAGAAAAATCACTCCTGCTAACAATGCAAGACCTATCAATATCAATAATACAAGTACCATATTTTATCCCTCTTTCAATTTAATAGTGTATTTACCATCCTCAAAACTAATGATTTCATAACGTCTGTAAAATTCATTCATATCTATGTCATTGTCAAGAACAACTTCATATTCGCCGTTTGGTTCTTTGCATTTGTCTATTATAAAATGCTTGCATATAAATGTACCAAGAATTATAGTGCCACAAAATAATATAACTTTAATTGATTTCTTTTTATATGAAAAAACATATCCGAAAATAAATGCTACAAAAGCAACAACAAACGCAAATAAAAACATAAAAATTTTACCTTTATTACTTAGTTCTGTACACTTCTCAATAAGCGTCACACCATCCATAAATTTCATTATCAGTTCTCCTTACTCATATGGTATTTGTTCCAGTATGGTTTGAATTTCTCTAACAAGAACATGGTATTTAGATTTGAAAAATATACTTCTTCTAATGCGGAGAACAGCTTTAACACTTATTTGAGAAATTGCAAGTGCTTTTGAGGAATCAGATGTAAATGTTTCATCACGATATTTATAAAAATATCTTTTTAGACTTTCATATACGACCAAATCATTGACATTGTATATAGTAAAAGTAAGAACAATACATATCAATAATACTATTGCCATTTTTTATCTCTCCTTGAAATCAATTACTGCTGCCGATATATATTTCTTTGCGCTCGTCATTTATATGTATTTTATCAAGCGGATAATCGCTGATAATAATTTTATCGGAATCAATAGCAGAGCCGTTAATGTAAACTACATAACCATACTGAACCAGATTTTCTATTTCTGCGTACTCACTTTCATCTTTTTCAGAGAAATATTTACTTCTATACACTGCTGTTATTGCAGTACACAATATAGTAAGTAAAAGTAATATCGATACAATTGCCAACATAAGTTTATTGTCTAAACATAAAACTTCATCCATAATAAATATGGTTAATATGCATGTAGCCAATCCAACAATCAAAACAATTACAGGTAACAAGTTAATAAAAAAACTCATTTCATCAAAACCTCCTCCGCAAGTTGCCTGTAAGCTTTGCCAAGAGAGCTGCTCTTGTCAAACACGCTGCCTTTCTGATTCATGATAGCTTGTTCGGTCTGTGCAGGACAGTATGGTATAGCAGTTCTAAACGTAATGTTTTCATACTCGCCACGAATGGAATCAGCAAGAGAAATGCTGACATTTGTACGCTGCTGCTTATTCAGAAGTATTCCGAGTACACGCAAATTCCTGTTGGTGCTGTTATTGATAGAAGCAACCTTATTCAGCATTTTGTCAAGTCCCTCGTAAGCGTATATTCCGCTTTCAACGGGAATAATTACATAATCGCTTGCGTTCATAGCGTTACTTGCAAGCAAGTCAAGGAGCGTTCTGCAATCAAGCTGTATGTAGTCATATTCTGCAAATACCGCATTACTCAGAATACGCTTGATAACATAATTGCTTTCTTCATCATTAGCCATAGTGCTTGTGATGTTAGTGAGCATGGGGGAGGACGGTATGTAATCTATACCGTTTTCGCTGTGACGGATTATCTCCGAAAAATCCGTCTTAATATCGGCAACCTCGTTATAAATCAATTCGGAAATAGTAGGCTTTCCGTCCTTAATGTAGCCGAGAGTTCTGCTTGCGTTCTGCTGTTGGTCAAGGTCAATCACAAGAACTTTCTTACCAAGCTGCACAAGACCTCCTGCCGTATTTATAGTTGTAGTTGTTTTACCTACTCCGCCTTTTTCGGAGCAGATTGAAATTATCTTTGACATTTTTATTCCTCCGTATTTATTATTTTGAGTTGTTGGTTCAACACCGTAAAGACTTCCGTCAGGATTAAGCCGTGGTGTAATGCCGCCAAATCCTGCATTTGCGGTTTTTTCACGATATATAATATACTGAACGCCCGTATCTTCATCTGTCCATATGTATACCGTTTTATTGTCCTCTGCTTCTCGGATAATATTCACCGGCTGTCGGTTCAGTCTGTTCCGGAACTGTAATCCCTGTATCATTTTCATCACAGCCTATAGTTCCAATAAAACAAAGCAGTGCGGCTGAAATTGCAATAAACCTTTTTATTTTCATATCAATCACTCCATGTCCATATTTTTGTCCATATATTCAATACTCCTAAGAAATTTTTCGAGTATTTCTTTGTTTTAGCCCCTGCCCGAAATATTCATCAGGTCAAGGGCATAATTCATTCCCTAAACAAATCCAAGATACTGGGCGGAGTAAACATACTCACGAATTTCGTCGTTAATCTGACGTGATAAATCATCAAATTTACTATCATGTTCATCAAAATTTTTTACCCATATATTGTTTTTGTCAAGCTCATAATCTTCCTGATAATCGCACATTATTCTCTGCAATTTTTCAAAAGCTATAATTTTTTTCTGTTCCATTCTTCTATCCTTTCATCATCTTCTGCGAACTCGAAGTCCCTCCAAAGGAATATTATTCCGGTCACGTCTTAACCACTTTGAATTGACAATATAATAGTCATCTCCATTGTGTTCAACACGGCTTATACCCCAACGGTAACGATCCTCCGTTTCATCGTAAGCGTAGTATTCAATGCAGTTTCCGCAAGTATATTCATGCGCACTGCACTCGTATCTTCCATTGCTGTTTTGGTGCAGAATATACTCGCCCTTTATAGGCTTTTCAAGGTAGCTGATTGTCTCACTTACTTCTGAAATTTTCAGCATTGCCGAACGAAGTTCCTCAACGAGTAAAAGCTGTTCAGGATTGTTCCAGTCAGCTTCAACTCCCGATAAGTCATCAGACCTATCAATCTTTGTTTTTCTGATAAGGCTTTTTAATTCGTAGTTAAGCTCTGATAAAGATTTCATCAATTCATTAATGTTCATAGTATTTCTCCTCCAAAGATGTGTCACCGTGACACACATCATCATTCCAAAACGTTTCTAATAGATGATAGATTTCGTTGATTCCTAAATTTATTGCTTTTGCTGAGCAAACTGCACCTGAGAGGTTATTTTCAATATTTCTCAGATGATATTCAACGGACATTTCTTTTGCAAAATCGGTTACAAAATATCCTTTGCCCATAAAAGCTGTCAGTAATTTCTCATCAACAAGAATCTGATAAGCTTTTTTCGTTGTTATAACGCTTACGTTATTTTCAATGGCAAGTAAGCGCATCGACTTGACCGAATCTCCGGACTTGAGCTTTCCGGATAATATTTGTTCTCTGATCTGAGCCGCAATCTGCATATATAACGGCTCTTTAGATTTAAAATTATCAGTCAAGATCGTTTTCCTCTTCCGCAAGTGTGTCACCGTGACACATCTCATCATTATCCCGGATGCTGATATATTCGTCGAAATGAAGAATAGTTTTAATACTGGGATTCCTGTACTCAGAGCCGCCAAGTTCAACAGCAGTCTCACGATCGCAGCATCTTTGATTTCCTTCAAGCCAAAGTTTCATAGCAATTTCTCCTTTATAATAATTATTTATGTCACGGTGACACACTCGTTGCAATTTCTGTTTTTTCAAAATTTTTTGAATCAAAGTAATCACCAATACTATAAGAAGTATATACTTCTTCGCTTACATCATAGTATTTAGCTCCCTGATACTTCTTGCCGTCATAATCATATTCAAAAGAAATATGAATTCGGTATCTTGTCGGAATGTACTCTTTTTCCCCACCCAAATAATATCCCGGTTTTCCGTTGCTGTATATAAAGCCTCCGCCGCCGACTGTTTCACCATTTACTATTTCCTTATCATATATAGTACCGGCAGAGACTTCTTCTAATATTGCATTATGAAGCTTTATATCATTATAACTGGAGACTAACGATTTAGATCCCCAAATTATTACTCCAAAAAAACCTGCAATAAATGCAGCAATAAGTGTAACAATCAGAATAATTATAACTATTCCGAAAACATCCGACTTCTTCTCTGATTTTTCCTCTGTTAAAGTTTCATCAATTATATCTGAATTGAATTCTTCGTTCATAATCAAAATCCTTTCATCATAATGTTTCGAGTGTGTCACCGTGACACACTCAGAACGGAACATCCTCGTTAGCGAGGATTTCTTCATATTCGGACAGATCAAAGCTTTCGGTTTCACTGCTACTCTCCGGCGGAACTTCCTGAGCTGTCCTGCCTTTAGCTCCTCCGGCGAAAAAGAGCTTGTCAGCGTTGACGCTCGTAATATAGCGTTTTTCGCCGTCTTTCTCGTATGTATTGATACGCAGACTGCCATGAACTGCAATCATCTGTCCTTTGACAAAATTGCGGCTTATAAATTCTGCTGTGCTCCTCCATGACGTTACCGGAACAAAGTCAACTTTGGTTTCCGCATCCTTGCGGTGATCTCTCTCAACTGCCACGGTAACATTGCAGTATGGTATTCCGTCAGACGTCTGTCTGAGTTCAGGATCGGCAGTAAGTCTGCCCATTATAACTACGTAATTCATCATATTTATAACCTCTTTTCTTATTTTTAGCATTATATTGCTATTAGATTTTTGCGAATATGCATTCGATTTTGGTTAATTCATGTAATGATTTTTATACCCTTTTCCGAAAAATATCTTCTCCTTTCCGGGTGATTCATTCTAACTTCCTCACGGCTCAGTTCTATAAGTTTGGCTGAATCCTCTTTGTCGCTGATGCTGATCTCATAGAACGGTCTGCGCCATTCCTTACCGCAGCTATCGCAGTAAACAGCTCCGAAGGTCTGAACCGGTTCGGAAGAGCATTCATCAGCTACCCTGTCAGAAAACTCATCCCACCCATCGTCTGTGAATATCATCTTTTTTATGAAAGTCATGGTATATACCGTATTCACGATCAGATCTCCGCCGCATTTCGGGCAATGTAATATGTTCATAGTTGATCCTTTCCGTGTGTCATGGTGACACACTCTTATTCTTGTGCAGCTTCAAGGCTGTTGATAACATCGTCAAGACTATCCCTCATATCGCTAAAGATGTCATAAGCCTCCTCCAGATTCTCAGCAGCAGCTTCGCTCTGAGCGTAACGCTCCGTCTCCTGCAAGCTCTCCGGAATATTCTCCAACGCTTCGCTCTCCTCGTCCCTGATATTCTCAATGTCTCCGAGAATGTCGCTCAGATCTTCGGTAAGCTCAGTCAGTCTCCTTAATACTCTGGATATTTCTTTTCGGCGTACTGCGTTCATAATTGTTCTCCTTTCTGGGTGTGTCATCATGACACACTTTTTTGACAAACTCATTATATCATACTGTGTACAGTATGTCAATACCTTTTTTCAAAAAATTTCATAACAAAAATTTAATGATATTTTTGTGCAATTTGCATACTGTACACATTAATGATTATAGTGTATAATATGAATATCCAGATGTTGAAAGGTGAAATGTTTATGGATGAGAAAAAAGAACCAAAATATATACGAGGAAAATACTCGCAAGGTCAGAAGGAAGCAACTGCTAAGTACAATGCAAAGGCATACGATGAAATCAAAGTTCGTGTAAAAAAAGGCAACAAGGATGGCTTAAAAGAAATCGCTGCAATGTTTAATATGTCTTTAAACAATTTTATATTGAACGCCATAGATTCTTACATCGACGAGCTCGAAAAACAAGTTCAGGAATCGACTGAATCAAGCAATAATGATCCGGAGGAATAAAAATGAAAATATACACGATAATCGGAGGAGTAAACGGAGTTGGAAAGAGCAGTCTTTCCGGAGTTCTCTCCACTGAAATAAGCAATCTTGGAATTATTATTGACGCCGATAAAATAACATCAGAATACAGCGGCGATAGAATAAAAGGCGGAAAAATCGCTATAGAACTTATTGATGATTGCTTAAAAAAGGGTATTAATTTTACTCAGGAAACCACCCTGTCCGGAGTCAGAACTATAAAGACCATTCATAAAGCTCGTGAACTGAATTATTTTATTCGCCTTTATTATGTCGGAGTAAATTCTTCCGAAGAAAGTATAAAACGAATAAAAAATCGTGTTGAAAAAGGCGGTCATAATATTCCATCCCATGATGTCGAACGCAGATACAGTAAACGATTTGAAGATTTATTGAAAATACTGCCGTATTGCAATGAAGCAAAATTCTATGATAATGAAAACGGCTTTGCAGAAAAAGCCGAATACAAAAATGGAATCCTGATTACAAAGGGCGAAAATACTCCGCAGTGGCTCAAGGAATTTGATGCATTTATGAAGAAAGTCAGGTGATAATAATGAACGTAATTAAATACCCATGTGAGGAAGCGGTAAACAATGCGATTTCAACAGACGAGCCGCTTTTAGCAGTAATATCGTTTGACGGAAAGATAGCCATTATAAGTCAGATCGACGATGCTGTGGAGCATCGTATTCTGCTTATGAAAAACGGTTTTAAAGATACAGATATTGATAAATTTTTCCGTATAGTTCTCGATCAGAGCGGAGCTGACTGGACGTTTATCTGTCCGCCCGATTACAAAAATATTCTTTATAAAAGCAAACGAATCGAAGCCTTTTATAAAGACGGATTTTCAGTAATTTCTGACTTTCTCCACTCTATCGGATATATTGTCGGAATCAATATCCCGAAACGTTATCGCCGTCATTTTGACGTTATGAACAGCGACAGTACAACCGAATAAAACTTATCCAAAGGATACCGCCAACAAACAGCGGTATCTTTAATTTTTTAGTGTGAAATATCATGATTTTTCCGCTGCTTATCAAGATATTCTCCTATGGATTTTCTCGCCGTTTCCAGTTCCGACAGCTCGCTTTTGAGCGAATTATAATCCTTATTTTTCTGATTGCGCTCGTCGATCAGACTGTAAAATTTCCGCTGCGCCGATTCAAGCTGTGGGATTTTTCCGTCAGGGTAAAGTTCCTTCAATTTTCTCAAAGCTCCTTCATATTTTGTGATCTCCTTGAAATGCTCGCTGCGGAATTTTTCCTTGGCTCGGGCCTCCTTGTACTGCGCATAAAGCGGCTTATACTCACGGTAAGTTTCAAGCAGTTTAATCAGCTCTGATCTGCTGTTGATTTCGTCCTGCAAATCGTTCAGCCGCTCGGCAAGCTCCAGACGTTCACCGTGAAGATTCAGAAGCTTTTCTTCAAGTTCTTCAACGCTTGATACGCCTTTCTCCGTGAGGAGATTTATGATCTTTGACGCTTCCTGCATATTGTGGATGATCGCCCAGCGTTCCAGTCCCTTTGAATTCTGGAACTTACTTTCATCTGTATCAATAATTCCAGTCCGGCGAATTTTCAGCGAACCGTTTTTAAGAGAATTGTATCGTTCAATACGTTTAACGATCTGTTCCTTTACGTAATACCAACCAAGAACTTTTTGCTTGCAGCAAGTAAAATTTGTACGCTCCGGAACTTTAAACGCAAGATATTTTCGGTCACGATATTCATATCCCATAGACCGCATATTTCCGAGAAATTCTTCGTAATTTGCAGACCGTTTGACGGCAGAATCTATATCTGATCTGAGACTTGATTTCCATGACTTTCCAAGTCTGTCCTGCTGCCATTCGTAGTAACACTTTCCTGTGCCACGCTCAGGATCTTCTATAACGCTCAGACCGTGTTCTTCGCAAAGTTCATCGCTTATCCGGCGAAGATTTTCATAAGAATTTGCACCACGATTTTCAAGAGTTTCAAAAGTCCTATGGTCATTGAGACTGACATTGTTAAAAATTATATGATTGTGAATATGGTCACGATCAACGTGTGTTGCGATAACGTACTGATAGTTGCCTTTCAGGAATTTATCGCAAAGCTCTCTGCCAATCCGATGAGCTTCTTCCGGAGAAACTTCTCCCGGCGAAAAGCTCTGAACCATATGCTGAGCAAGAGCTTTTGCTCTGCCTGTACCTTTTAAAAATTCATCTTCAAAATCAAGAGACGCACAGTGCAGACTGCACTCGTATGTAGAACATAGTTCATATTCGTTAGTCTTAGCCGGATTTATGATATAGTCTATAGCGAGATTGAGCGTAGTTTTAATCGGATGGATTTCAGTTCATGCCATATTTCTCCCTCCATTCTTTTGATATCCTTGATGTCCTCATCGTAAACATTTCCAGTTGCATTTGCTCTCTTAGCAATCTGATTTGCGCTTGATGCAAAGCGACCAACGTTGGCTGACAAAATTTTTATATCGTCCAGTTCAATATTGATAACCTGTCCGGCAATCGCCATTGACCGAAGATACTGAGTTAGATTTTTTCTGCCTGAAATTTTTGCTTTCTCCACGATAAAATCATATTCTTCCTTATCAACTCTGAACTTCATCTGCACATTACGTTTGCGATTTTCTTCCATAAAATTACATTCCTTTCTTTTTCGGCTCTGCCGATTTTTTACGGACTATGTCCGGTTCTGAAATTCGTCAGAATTTCCTAAAGGAGTTTGAGGAAATCTGTTCCTCAACAAGCATCGTATTCGGTACACAAAATCCTTTTTGGGTACCTGAATGCAGTGCTTGCTACTTTGTAAAATGCCGATTCCGGCATTTTATGATTTTCGGCTGCGCCGAATTTTTCCGGACTGTGTCCGGTTCTGAAATTCGTCAGAATTTCTTTGAGGAAGTTTGAAAAAATCCTTCAATGAATTTGAAAATACTTTCTCAAAAAATGCCCTCTATATAAATAGCCAAAATTTCAGGCGTTTTTGGTCACGAAAATAAAAAAATCCGCAAAATCAATAAATTGACTTTGCGGATTCCGCTGTTAGTATGTGCAGTTTTTACAACTGATTTATTATTCAACCGTTTCTATGTAATAACAATTCTTCAAGCAAAAATTTTTGCAGCCCCAAAAGGTTGAGTTATGCAATTGGCTTGTACGTTTTTCAAGGTGTCCTCCGCATACAGGACAAATATACTGTATGGGATGTCCCTCTGAGTAACCTGTTAAAAAGTCTGCGATACTTTGCATTTTTTCCGGAGTGAGTTTTTTCAGCTTCTCTTTATTCTCAAGTATGGAAGAAATATGCGAAACAATCTGCTTGACATAGATAATTTTAGATGCCGTTTCCGATGACGCTTCGGAACGATCTACTACGCTTTCCTCGTTCGCCCAGACAACTATATTCTGAAATCTTTCATTCAGTTTCAAAGGTATATCAGACAAAATTTTTTTCAGATATTCAATATGCTCCTGATTCTGAGCTATAGGATCTGATTCTCTTTTCTGATAGCCGACATTTATAAATTCACCATGATTATCAAGCTTGTAATTGCCGCTTCTCCATTTTGAATCTATGACAAAAAAATATGTTTCCGTTATCACTAAAAAATCAATCTGAGTTGATATATCTCCGTATTTAAAACTATAATCCTGAATTATAAGCATTGGAAATGGAACTCGCCGCAAAGCTGCTAACGTTAAGCTTTCACCTTTTTCAGCTTTAGTATAATTACTCAGCATTCTTTTTGCTTTTTCATGGTCGGGATTCTTCTGACAAAAACGTTCAAGACTTTCCTTGATCCTTATTGTTCTTGAACGAATATTTTGATTTATTACTACTGGAGTTTGTGGCAGATCAGTCCTGCTTTTCTTGCGACTTAATAAAAACATAAAATTTCCCCTTGACAATTTTTTCTAATCATGATAAAATAATATAGAAAAATTCCTTTTATGCCAAAACATAAAAGGAATTCCCCAAAACTTAAACTAAAAATTTAATACCTCTACATATCGAAAATAAATCACCACAATCATTTTCGGTACGGACATTTCTGTGCAGTCGTTTCATCCGTTATCAAGAAACGTACTTGGTTTGGACTCAGCCGACGCAAAGCAGTGAGGAATTTAACTTTTTTGAAAAGCACTATAAAATTTTTATAGTGCTTTTCGGATTGGTTGCGGCGGCTGGATTTGAACCAACGACCTTCGGGTTATGAGCCCGACGAGCTACCTAGCTGCTCCACACCGCGATATAATTTTCATTTGCCTTACGACTTAATTATTATATCATGACTTGAAGCAGAAGTCAACCCCTTTTTATATATTTTTTTGTTTTAACAATATATTTTATTATTCTGCATCCGCAAAATAGAAATGTTGATAAAAATACATAAAATTACTCCAAAAAACTTGACAGTTCAAATTATTTGACGAAGCAGAATGAGCAGCTTTCCAAACACTGTATCAATCGGATGTATATTCCTTATTAAAAACAAAGAGGATAATAACGCTGTTTCGGAAATAGCTGATTCGTTGAAAAGAAATTTAGAGAATTGACTGTATACAAAAAAGCAGATTTTAAATAGTCAGTTCAAATCCTCCAACAGGACGTATATTAAGAATCATACAGCTATTTTCACCAAAAATCCGTGCCATTTTTGCGGAATAAGCTTCAGCCATATAAGCTGGAACAAATGCCTGCATCGTACCGGCAAATCCTCCTCCATGTACTCTGACTGCACCGCAGCCATTCAACACTCTTTTACTTAACATAATTGCAAGCGGTATTTCTTGAAATTCAGGTTTCTTAGAAGAGAAAAGATTTTGAAGCAAATTTGCAGAAGAATCACCTGATTCATTCACAAGCGAAAAAAACTCCTCTGTATCGCCACATTCAAGAGCCTCTTTTTCTAATTCAGCCCTTTTATTTTCAGAAAAGAAATGAGCGGCTCTGAGAATCTCTCTATCACTGCATTGTTGTCTTAATTCAGGTAATTTCTCATAGAACATCTCCTCGTCAACATCTCTCAGAACTTCTCGATCAAGTTCAACGGCAACGTGTTTCATTTCCTCCGAAACAGAACTGTATTCCGCACTAAGTCCGGCATGACTGCCCTTTGTATCGGTAATACAGATACAATATCCTGAACTTTCAAAATCATATTTAATCGGAGTAATATGTGGTTCAGATGGATTTTTAAAATCGATAAAAACGAATCCGCCTACCGAACTGACCATCTGATCCATAAGACCGCTTGCCTTTTTAAAATAAACATTTTCCGCATACTGACCTATTTTAGCAATTTCAACCGCACCCATTCTTCCGTTATTATAGTGCTTGTCGATAATTGTTCCGATAAGAACCTCAAATGCCGCTGAGGAAGATAATCCTCTGCCGGAAAGAACTTCCGAAGTTGTATATGCATCAAAGCCTCCTATTTTTATTCCGGACTTTACGAATTTTGAGGCAATTCCCCGTATAATCGCAGCAGAAGTCCCCTGCTCCTCGTCGTGTACAGAAAGGTCATTAAGGTCTATCTCATCTTTCGGGAATCCCTCCGACTTTATTCTGATAACACCCTCATCGTGAAAAGAAACAATAGCAATAACATCAATATCAACCGCTGCCGCAATAACGCAGCCGTTCTGATGATCGGTATGATTTCCGCCTATTTCAGTTCTTCCCGGAGCAGAAAAAACGCCTATATCTCCGCATTCAGGATAAAGCCTTGAAAAATTTTCAGCCGCTGACAAATATCGTGCTTTTTGTTTTAACATAACTTTTTCAGAAGAGCCGTAAAGCATCCGGAATTGTTCATCGAAAGCTCCTGAAGAAATTCCGTTGATAAATTCATTGATAACCATAAAAAAACTCCATTCAATTGTGAAATCTAATACTATTTACATTATATAACATTACAAAAGAAAAATCTATACTATTTTCAAAAAAATATTATAAGCTAAGAAAATATTTTTTTAGCTAACTATTGACTTTAAATATAGAAAATGATATAATAAAAACAATAAAATTCTCAATATAATAAAGGAGAAAACAAGATCATGTCTGAAATAAAAATAATCGGCAGTCCTCTCCCGAATATTCCCTGGCAGAATAAACCTGATGGATGTACTACTCCGCTGTGGAGATACAGCGAAAATCCGATTATCGACCGCAATCCGCTCCCCAATGTTGCCCGCATTTTCAATAGCGCTGTTATGCCATATGAGGACGGTTTTATAGGAGTTTTCCGTGGAGAACAGCGTAATGGTATCCCACATATTTACCTCGGCAGAAGCAGCGATGCTATACATTGGAAATTCGATGAAGAGAAGATCCCCTTCACTGATCAGAACGGCGAACCGTTTATGCCTATTTACGCTTATGATCCACGTCTTGTCAAAGTTGAAGACAAATACTATATTATGTGGTGTCAAGACGCATACGGTCCGACTATTGGAATTGCTGAGACTACTGATTTCAAAACTTTTAAGCGCATTGAAAATCCTTTCCTTCCATATAACCGCAATGCTGTTCTTTTCCCCAGAAAAATAAACGGCAATTTTGTTATGCTCTCTCGTCCGTGCGATACTGGACATACTGCTTTCGGCGATATTTTCTTATCCGAAAGCAAAGACATGGAGTTCTGGGGACGTCATCGCCATGTTATGGGAAATTCCGGAAACTGGTGGGAAAACCTTAAAATAGGCGGCGGAGCTGCTCCTATCGAGACCGACAAAGGCTGGCTCATATTTTATCATGGAGTTGTCAACACCTGCAACGGATATGTTTACAGCATAGGCGCTGCAATTCTTGATATCAACGAACCGTCAAAAGTTCTTCACCGTTGTTCAAACTACGTTCTGACTCCTGAAGAATGGTATGAAGAACGTGGCTTTGTACCGAATGTCTGCTTCCCATGCGCAGCTCTGACCGATTCCGAAACAGGAAAAATAGCCGTTTATTACGGATGCGCCGACAGCTACGTTGGAGTAGCATTCACCACCATACAGGAAATCTGGGACTATATTCTCAAATATGATCAGCTCAGTGAAACTGATAAAGAAGAAGGAAAAAGGTAAAATTCATAATTTTTCCATTGACAAATACGGAAAAAGGTAGTACAATATCTTTATTAATATGAAAGGAGTTATTGTGAACTGATATGGTTTATGATAATGATTTCTGGATAGCCTTATCCGCTGTTATTGCAGTTCTTATAACAAATAACTGCATTACAAGATCAATGAATCTTAAAAAGAAAGGAAAATTTAAGAAACATGATAAAAACTACGCTTAAAATAGACGGAATGATGTGCGGAATGTGCGAATCCCATGTAAACGACGCTATTCGCAGTGCATTTGATGTAAAAAAAGTAACTTCATCCCATTCATCCGGTGAAACTGAGATAATTTCAGAAGCCGCTGTTGATGAAGCAAAGCTCAAAGAAGTTATTGAAAAAGACGGCTATAAGGTTCTTTCCGTTTCCAGCGAACCTTATGAGAAAAAGGGATTTTCTCTTTTCGGCAAAAAATAATCGCGAATAAAATCAGCCTCCATGATGAATTTCATGGAGGCTTTTCTATATTTACATCTTCCCTATGAACGCAGTTTCTTATTTTTTCACCTTGAAAAAAATTTTCTGAATAGCCTTCATTCCAAGAGTGAGATAACGCATACATGGTTCTGCAATTATCGAAAAATTAATGCAGAGAAGGATACATTTCGGTGACATTGCCGTTATATCGAAGAAATCGCTGACAAAAACCATACTGAAAACAAGTCCGACCGCACATATTATCCACAGCCACATTTTGTAAACATCAGTCGGTTTGCTTATTTCAAATACTATCATAAGTCCCACAATGCTTAGCAGAATCGTTGAAGCCGTAGCAATATCGGTCTGGCTTACTCCGAAAATGTTTCCGAAATATACCATTGCCGCAACGATTATAGTATCCGTGATTCCCGCCGGCAGAGCCTTAAAAAGAATATTGCTGATGAATTTTCCACGGATAAGATCTTTATTAGGAACTTGTGAAAGCACAAGCGCCGGAAGTCCTATAGTGAAAAGGCTTATAAGCGAGATCTGCGACGGTTTCAGAGGATATGCGATGCCGAAACAAATCGTAAGAATAGACAATACAAGAGAAAAAATATTTTTTACAAGGAACAAGCTTCCCGATCTTTCAAGGTTATTTACGACCTTTCGTCCCTCAAGCACAACATCCGGCATTTTTGAGAAATCTGATTCAAGAAGTACAAGCTGCGAAGCCTGACAAGCCGCATCGCTTCCCGAAGCCATAGCCACTGAACAATCTGCGTCTTTAAGAGCAAGAACGTCGTTTACTCCATCGCCTGTCATAGCGACAGTTTTTCCGTTTTTCTTCAAAGCACGGACGAACTTGCGTTTCTGATCGGGAGTAACTCGTCCGAATACAGTATACCGCATAACGGCGTCGTTGATCGACTCATCTGTAGTAAGCGTTGAAGCGTCTATATAATCGGCTGCGTGTTTTATGCCTGCCTGCTTTGCCACTTCGGAAACGGTTACCGGATTATCGCCGGAAATTACCTTTATAGCAACTCCCTGCTCCGCAAAATATCGGAATGTATCGGGAGCATCCTTTCTTATCGGATTTGCCAGAACAACAAAGCATATCGGAATAACATCTGCTGTAAGAGCCTTTCCGTCCGGTCTGCCGTTGTATTTTCCGAAAACAAGAACTCTATAACCTCGGCGGCTGTTTGCATCTATTATCTGAGCAAATTCGCCATAGTTATCTTTAAGGATGAATTCCGGCGCTCCAAGTACAAACGCTCCGGAATCGAAAGTAACGCTGCTGTATTTGAATTCCGAAGAAAATCCCGTGTGCGAAATTGCTATCAATCCTGCCGGCCGCTTGAAATGATTTTTAACAGCCCGCATTGTCTCGTTATCCGCATCCTGCGCCGCTGCAAAATCGCTAAGATATCCGTTTATCACGCTCTCCGAAAACTTATTTGAAGCCGGGATCACCGATGTAACCGCCATTTTATTTTCCGTTATAGTACCCGTTTTATCAACGCAAAGCACATCAACTCTCGCAAGAGTTTCGATGCATTTCATATCGTGAACAAGAACTTTTTCAAAAGCAAGCCGCATTGCGCTTACGGCAAGAGTTGCGCTTGCAATAAGGAAAAGTCCCTCCGGTATCATACCGATAACCGATGCGACCATCGACTGAACACTGCTTTTTACTACTCCGCTGATACGATACTGCTGCCAGAACATGAATATTCCGATAGGAATGATAATGATTCCGGCAAATTTGACTATTTTGTTCAGTGAGCGTATCATTTCCGACTGCTCGCCTTTTTTCGACTTTTTCGCCTGTAGAGTAAGCTGAGAAATGTACGATTCCTTGCCGACCTTTTCAAGTCTTGCCCTGCACGAACCAGAAACGATATAACTTCCCGACATAAGCCTGTCGCCGCACTTTTTGACTATCTCATCCGACTCGCCGGTAAGGAGCGATTCGTTTACCGAAACGTTTCCGCCGACCACAACAGCGTCTGCGCTTATCTGATTTCCTGCACGAAAAACAGCTATATCATCAAGAACAAGCTCCTTTGAGGGAACGTTTATCTCCTCACCGTCACGGATAACCGACGTTATAGGCGCATTCAGCATAGTAAGCTTGTCCAGAACCGATTTCGACCTCAGCTCCTGAACGATACCGACAAGCATATTTGCAATAATTACCGGAAGAAACGTAAGGTCTCTGTAGGAACCGACTGCGATAATAAGAGCTGCCAGAATTGCAAACAAGAGATTGAAATACGTCAAAATATTATCCGCAAGAATTTCCTTAACGGTTTTGGAAGGCGATTCGACAGGTTTGTTATCGAGTCCCTCTTCTTTTCTCTGTGCAACCTGTTCGCTGGTAAGTCCGACGTCAATATCGGCACGGATACGCTTAGGAGCGATTGCCGGAAGCGTTTCAGATTTATTTTCTTTCCTCATTTTTATACCTCTTTATTTTTATATGAAATTATTATACCACGTTTAACCATTTTTTTCAATCGCTGAATCAAAAAAAGCTGTGATAGATTTATGAAAATATTCTGGTATGTAAAAAAAAATAAAAACTGACTATTTCAAAATCGTAATTATCCTGATATAATAAACCTGTCAAATAATCTTAAAGCCTGTTTAGTATCTCGATGTGTGCGGAGTTATTATGGAGCATCATGACACCTATATGGTGTCAAGTGGACGGTATACAAGTATATTTATATGTGTTATAATAAAAAGGGGGGTGATTAAATTGTTTGAAATAAAGAAAACATCTTCGTCAAATAAGACAATTCGTATGCCTGATTCATTGATTGAAAAGCTTGAAAGATTGGCGGCAAAGAATGATATATCATTCAATCAATTAGTAATTCAGTGCTGCGAATACGCTATTGAAAATCTTGTTAGCCAAAATTGACCTGATTATTATTTCAATTTGCATCGACATAACAAACAAATTCTTTGTCAACCAAATTTCGCAAAACGGTTGACAAATATTTCCTGTTGTGATATAATAAATACTGTCGGAATCCGAAAAATACATAAGGGAGATAATTTATTATGTCACAATTGGCAAAAAATACGTCCGCTTCGCAAAGCAGACGTGCTTTCACAACAAAAGAAATGGTCTTAACAGCTATGCTCACCGCAGTTATGGCTGTATGCTCGTGGATATCAGTTCCTGCTGAGATTCCGTTCACACTCCAGACTTTCGCCGTTTTCTGCGCTATCGGTCTGCTCGGAGGAAGAAACGGATTGTTTTCGATTCTCGTTTATATTCTCCTCGGAGCAATTGGAATCCCCGTTTTTGCAGGTCCGTCGGGAGGAATCGGCATCATATTGGGAAATACAGGCGGATACATCGTCGGATTTGTCTTTATCGCACTCATCTGCTGGTTGACCGAAAAGCTCTTCGGCAGCGGTCTTATCGTGAGAATTATTTCAATGCTCGTCGGACTTGCGGTTCTGTACGCTTTCGGAACAGCTTGGTTCATGTTCCTGTACACAAAGAATACAGGCGATGTTTCGCTGATTCAGGTCATGAAATGGTGCGTAACTCCGTTCGTTATACCTGATTTGCTCAAGCTGGCTCTTGCTGTAGTTCTTACGGACAGAATCAAGAAATATGCGAAACTTTAAGCTTCGTCCGCATCACGGACTCTGCATCCGCTTCTTTGAGGGAAAAGGCTACAGTAGTGATTTTACCCGAAATATGGCGGAAATCATCGTCATGCTCAACCGTGACGATCCCGTTATCCAGCTTCATGCAGACACCGACATTATCTGTCGAAGCTGTCCCGGAAATATCAGCGAACGCTGTGAAAGCTTCACAAAAGTTCAGAACTACGACAACGCTGTCCTTGATTTCTGCGGACTGAAAAATGGTCAGCAGATAAAGTGGAGCGAATTCAGTCATGCAGTCCAGACGAAAATCATCATGAAAAGCCAAAGAGAGTCCATTTGCGGAGACTGTCAATGGAACGAAATATGTTCAAAAAAATTACCGGAACTCTGATAGTTCCGGTAATTTTTTACTTTTTTAGGAAGAGTTTCAGCGCATCAAGCTGTTGATTAGCACAGTTTCTGCCCATACGGTAAACTTCGAGAAGAGCGTTCGGATTATGTTCAACACGTCTTACATGGAGCGATTCCAGCGGAGCAATGACAAATGCACGTCCCTCAGATTCAGCTTTGCGGATGTATTTAAGTTCGCCGTTATACATTTTATGGCGGTTTTCCATTGTTTTAATGAAGTCAGGGTACTTCTTCAGAGTAATTTTCATAACCGGCATGAGCTTATTTTTGCCTTTTGTGTAGCTTCGTGGCTGAGTTAAAACGACCACATTTTTTTCGTACCCCGCTTTCTCCATAAATCTTAGCGGAATTGAGTCCGAAATACCTCCGTCAAGGAGCTTTCTTCCGCCTATTTCGACTATCCTTGAAGCCATTGGCATCGAAGCCGAAGCCCTGAGCCATTCAAGTCCGGTATCATCGAGTTTATCACAGCGATGATAAACCGGCTTTCCCGTTTCAACATCAGTGCAAACAGCATAAAACTCCATCGGCGATTTTTCGTAGGTTTCAAAGTCGAAAATATCAAGCTTTTCGGGGATTTCATGGTAACAGAATTCCGCTCCGAACATATCCCCTGTTTTCACAAGCGAACGAAAGCTGCAAAAACGCTTATCACGGCAAAACCTCGTATTATAGCGGATAACTCTTCTCGGCTGACGAGATTTTATATTGCATCCGAATGCTGCTCCCGCTGAAACGCCTACAGCTCCGTCCAAAAGAAGATCTATATCGTTTTCCATGAGAACGTCAATTACTCCGGCGGTAAAAAGACCTCTCATAGCGCCGCCTTCCATAACAAGACCGTATTTCATCAAATGACCTCCTTAAACTTGCTGGGATACCGTCGCAGGAACTGCCTCTCCCTCAACGCTTTCGCCTTTATATAGGAACTTGAGGATTATCGGTGTTGCAACCGATGAAACTATAATAAGCAGAATTACCGAAGCAAAATATTTTGCGTCAAGCATCCCCTCAGAAAGTCCCTTTTTGGCTACAATAAGCGCAACTTCGCCTCTGGTCATCATTCCGACTCCGACTTTAAGGCTGTCTTTGAGATTGAATTTCATCAGCTTGGCAGTCAGTCCGCAGCCGATAACTTTAGTTAACAGGGCAACGAGTACGAAGAATAACGAAAACAGCAGAAGCTCACTGTTAAAGCCGTTAAAAGTCGTATTCAAACCAATGCTTGCGAAGAAAACAGGTCCGAAAATCATGTAGGAATTTATGTCTACCTTTCTTGCAATATAATCGGAATCCTGCAAACTGCAAAGGATAAGTCCCGCAACGTAAGCTCCTGTGATATCGGCAATACCGAAAAATTCTTCCGCTGCAAATGCAAGGAACATACAAAGAGCAAGCCCGAGAATCGGTATTCTTCTCTGATGCGGATATTTTTTGTCGATATACTTAAAAATATAATATGTAAGAAATCCGAGTCCGAAACTGAAAACGATAAACAGTCCTGTGCGTATTACAACGTCGAGTGGCTGTGAATCGGGATTTTTCAGTCCGATAACGAATGTCAGAACAACGATTCCTATAATATCGTCAATGATCGCCGAGCTTGTTATCAGCGTTCCCGTTGTTCCTTTAAGATGACCAAGTTCTTTCAGCGTCTGAACCGTTATACCGACTGACGTTGCGGTCATGATCGTACCAATAAACACGGCTCTGTAAAATGACTCGCTTCCGACTGCACTGAATCCATAGAAGCAGCTATACAAAAGCGTTCCTCCGATAAGAGGGATAAAAACTCCTACGCAGGCAATAAGCAATGCTTTCGGTCCTGTTTTGAGAAGATCACGCATATTCGTTTCAAGACCTGCCCCGAACATTAGCATAACAACTCCAATTTCAGCAAGCAGAGCAAGATAATCCGAAGCTCCAACAATATTGAAGCAAGCCGGTCCGATAAGAAGTCCGGCGATGATCTCTCCGACTACCTGCGGTCCTTTAAGTTTCTGAGCGATAAGTCCACACATTTTCGATGCCACGATTATAATGGCAAGGTCTTTGAAAAAAGCAATTCTGTCCATAATAGCAACACTTTCCTTTATTCATTGTTTTTTGCAATAATCATTATATCACTGTAAAAGAAAAAATGCAACTATTTTAAAGCAGAAAATCGAATCAACAACATTGAGTTTTTTGCACATAGTGCGAGCAATGATGTCAACTTAAGGAGTTCTGCTCCCTAAACTCTTTTCAAAAGAGCGTTCATTCTATGGGCATTCTGCCCTAATTATTTTCAATACCTCTTTATGAGGTATTGAAAATAATTAATATCGGGTTTCCAAAGGGGATGTACTCCCCTTTGGCAGGGGTACGGGGACAGAGTCCCCGCTTAAGTTGACATCATTGCTTATATAACCGAAAATGCCTGTTTCAAGGTTGAAACTGGGATTATGTCTATGTTGTAGTCCTTTTGATTTACAGAAGTCATAGACTGTTTCGGAACAATACAGGTTCTGAATCCCATTCGCTCAGCTTCACGAATACGCTGTGTTATATGCGAAACGGAGCGGATCTCTCCGCCAAGACCTATCTCACCAAAGGCAATAATGTCCTCGCTGACTGGCTTATCCATAATTCCTGAGAAAAGAGCCATAGCTGCCGGAAGATCGCCTGCCGGCTCATCAAGACGAAATCCGCCGACTATATTCAGGTAAATATCAAGAGAACCCATAAAAATTCCAAGTCTTTTTTCAAGAACTGCAATAATTATGTTAAGACGGTTGAAATCAAATCCGGTGGCGGTTCTCCTCGGTGCAGAATAGCTCGATTTTGAAGCGAGCGTCTGAACTTCTGCAAGAATAGGTCTGCTGCCCTCCATAACGCAGGCAACGCACGTTCCTGAAACATTATGAGGTCTGCCCGAAAGGAGCATTTGAGATGGATTCTCAACCTCACGCAGTCCCCTGTCGATCATTTCAAAAACTCCGATCTCGTTAGTCGAACCAAAACGATTTTTCACGGCTCTTAAAAGCCGATAGCTCTGATGACGCTCGCCCTCGAAATGCAAAACGGCGTCCACGATATGCTCCATAACCTTTGGTCCGGCAATTGCGCCGTCCTTATTAACATGGCCTACTATTATAATAGGTATCTCCTGACTTTTCGCTGTATGCATAAAAAGATTCGTGCATTCACGCACTTGAGTAAGACTTCCCGGACTGGAAGTTATTCTTCCGATACTCATAGTCTGGATAGAATCAATAATTACAATATCCGGAACAGCATTGACTATGGTCGCTGAAATCGACTCCGCATCAGTCGCTGTAAGGATATAAAGATTTTCCGTATCCACTCCGAGACGCTGCGCACGAAGCTTGATCTGTCTTGCCGATTCTTCTCCTGAAACATAAAGTATCGAATGTTCCTCACCCAGGAACTGACAGATTTGAAGCAGAAGCGTACTCTTTCCGATTCCGGGTTCACCTCCGAGAAGAACGAGCGAGCCCTTTACAAGTCCGCCGCCAAGAACTCTGTTCAGCTCCCCAATTCCCGTATCGTAACGGACATCGCTGTCAACGCCGATATTTTCAAGCTCTAAAATTTTATCGGTCAGATCGGCTGCTGCCTGAGCGGAGGAACGTCCTGATGAAGCCGGAGCGTTGTCTGCAAGTTCTTCCTCAAAGCTGTTCCATGCACCGCAGGAAGGACATTTTCCGTTCCACTTCGAGCTTTCGTATCCGCACTGATTGCAGGTGTAAATATAACGTGATTTAGCCATTTTCAACTCCTTTACTGAAATGCTGAGATGATATATTCGTCACTTAAAATAAATTTTCTTCCGCATTGAATGAAGCTGCCTAATTTTGAATTATCTGCAACTGAATCTGTTGATTCCGAAGTCACAAAAAGAACCGTTCTCTTCTCGTCATCAATCGCCACGAAAAGAACGCTGTTATCGACGCTTTCCAGCTCGATTAATTCTCCGTCTGAATATGAGAATATTCTGCATGAATTTTCTCCGGAAATACTGTTTGAAACAATAAGCTCAGCATTATCGTCTCCATTGAGATCGAAAAGTTCAAAAGCGGCTTCCGAATCGCTTGTTTCAGCTATTTCGGAAAGTTTATCCTGATATGCTTTTTTCTGTGATGACTGCATTACTGCTCCCCAGCTTTCTGAACAAAAAAGCGCATAGTCAATAGAATCGCTTCCAAAAGTATATTTTCTTCCAACATCCAAAGACGGAGACGCATCATACTCTGCAAGGGCTTCTTCATACTGAGGCAGAGTAACCTCTTCACGATTTATTTCATATGTAATAGCAGCGCCCATAGAAGCAGAAGCAGAATTATTATAATAACTTATTTCCGTCTGAAGAGAATTATCAGATATGGTGCGGTATTCGCCTATAACAAAACCATTTCCCTCATGCTCATTACTGATTATTCCCGTTTCAGGATAAAAACGAAAACCCTTAGAATCTCCGTTTTCGCCAATACTTATAACATTCCCCTCGGAAAAGGTGAAAATCTCACAATATGGAATTTTATCCTTATCCGAAGATATAATAAGCTCCGGTATTCCATCGGAATTAAGATCATATAAATCAAACATCGAACCGCTTATTCCGGCTGATTCCGAATAATTTTCAGAGTTTCTGAATTCTTCCAGCTTTGATCTGTAAGGCTCCTGCCACTCAAATGCGATGCTTTTTGGTGAAATTGTAGTTTCAGAAGCAATATTTTCTACGGCAGATTTTGTTTTCTTTCCGGAACATCCTGATATTGAAGCGGCTGCAATAACAGTAAAAAGTACAGCCATAGTTCTTATTTTCTTCAAATTCATATTCCCCCTGATTTTTGGCTTTATTTTTATTTTAACATATTTTCTATAATATGTCAAATAAAAGCCCTCTCTTATTCAGGGTAACAGCATTTAATTTTGGTTATGTTTATCAAGTGGACATTGTTTCTTTAATTCCTTGTGAAACGGCGTTATTTCCGTCTGGGCTTCTTCCTAAATTATTACAAATACCCCTTTACGGGGTATTTGTAATAATTTAATTGTGGGTTTCCAAAGGGATGATATCCCTTTGGCAGGGGGAAGGGGGACAGCGTCCCCCTTAATAAAAGTAAATCCTGATGACGTGTTTTATAACAATTTTCTGTTTTCAATGTTTG
>JAAGKN010000762.1_pt1 | contig 75991 bp, 62 predicted proteins | sample 6206371 | NCBI WGS metagenome assembly JAAGKN01 (sample SAMN11533720, study PRJNA540317) | gut metagenome | isolation source: fecal pellets from male and female animal of same cohort | host: Peromyscus leucopus | place: USA:CA | collected 2017 | reverse complement strand
CCTTGCAAAGGCTGCCTTGAAGGAACTGCCGCAGGATGACCCGGTTACACGCTACCTGTCTCTCCAGATAATGTGCTACGGCATTGCAGATGCCTATGCCTCAATGGATATTGAGACTTATGAAAAGGCGTTGGATGACCTGCTTTACTGCTTCAATGCCGATCCTGGATTCATTGATATAGCCGAGCGTGACTACATGCTCTGCGAGGACTTGTACAAAGAGGCAAAAAAACTGTATGACAATAAATAAAACAAAAAGAAAGATGAAACGTTCCATACTATCCATATCTGTTGCACTCCTGTCCGTTTGCGGATTTGCCATGCCTTCCGCATCATCCGTGCCTGATGCCGCTGCGGACTCACTCTCCGCAAGACAGTTCGATGCGTTTGAGTACAGTATGCAGAAAAGGTGGCGTCCCGCTGATGCCGTACCGTTCGGAAACGGCAAGGGTTCCGACCATCTGTTCATCGGGGTTTCCGGAAGTGCGTATGTCCCGCTCTACGGCGGATATAGCTACGGCCCTCATTTTTCTGCCCATATAGGCAAATGGTTCAATCCATATAATGCCCTCAGGGTAGCTCCAGGTGTGGGATATTATTTCAACAATTCCACCGGGGCAAGAATCAAGCAGCTTGATGTCAAGGCATCATACCTGTTCAATCTCATGGCCTATCTTGGCGGATATCGTCCCTCGAGGTTCATGGAAATCTCTACAGTTGCCGGTCTTGGCTACACCTATTCATGGTATGGCAGATATTCCGGCCATTCACTGACAGCACATGCCGGACTGCACTTTGACATGCATGTTACGAAGAATGTGCATCTGTATGTGGAGCCTCTTGTGGAATTGTCGGTTGATGGGCTCGGACAGCCAGGGAGTGCCGTCCAGAACAGGCTTACTCCATATCTGTGCGGAAACATAGGCCTGAGCTACCGTTTCGGAAACGACAGCCGTGACTATGTCCCTGATGGAAACTGGTTCCTGTATGTTGCCGGAGGTACGCATCTCCAGACTTCTGCAAATGTACTGCACAACATGAGCGTCAGCGATGCATTCGGCTTTGATGGCGCACTCGGTGTAGGACGCAGATACTGGAACTGTTTCGCACTCAGGCTCTCCATTGCATATTCGCGCAACAACTGGGACACTACACTTGCAGGCGAGGGGATAAAGGCGCAATATGCTGCAGGACGTCTCGAGGCAATGCTTGACCTTGTTGCACTTATCGGTGGAAAGGATGACAACCGCTTCTGCCTGTCCATTATGTTTGGCCCGGAAGCCGGAATAATGTTCAAGGACAATATGCCAAGAAGGATGAATCCGTATGTCGGGATGACCGGAGGACTGCAGGCCAAGACACGTCTCTCCAGCCGGGTGGCCCTTTTTGTAGAGCCAAGGATGTCGTATGTCCCTTATCCGGGAGCAACCGGCAAAAGGTATCCTGTCAACAGGAATTTCCATGATGGCCTGCTCGACTGCAATGTCGGTGTCGAGATTGCCCTGTAGCTGCCACTTTCAGAAATCTGCAGGCGTCAGAAAAGGTATCCTGCAGAAATGGAGGCACTGTATCTGCCCAATCCTGTGGCAGAACGGATGAGGCTGCCGTTGAGATGTATCTGCATCTTTCCGGCTTTGCGTATCCTGAAACTGTAGCCGATGCCGCATCCTGCATGGAAATAATCCGCCCTGAGAATGCTGTAGTCAGCCATGACAAGCCCTTCGGATATGTTGGTGTCATCTGTTTCGCGGGGCACATATTGAAGGTCGCTTCCAAGGTTCATCCTGTAGCCGCCTGAGATTTTCAGGGCGATTTCTGATTTCTTCAGGAATATGTTTCTGAGGATATTTCCTACAATATCCAGTGAAGATATGTCCATTGATGATGACATTGCGCGGTATGACTGCCTGTCGTTCCCGTATTCCGTATCTGCACGGAAATCCCATATCCTGTTTCCTCCGGAGACAAGCCCAAGGCCAATCCCGGCCACGGCATTGTCCTGCTGCCTGACATAGCGTGCAGGGATCTCCGAGTCGGTCACCCATGCATTCACATCTGGCGATGAGTCGAAATATTGCACGAATTCCCTTCCGGAACCGTGTGAGCCGGAATATCCGATGCGTGCATCAATGCACAGTCTCCCGCCGTCATATCCGAAATCAGCCTCTGCAGAATAGGAATCTGTAATGTACCTGCCCCTGTAGTGCGGCTTGTTGTAGTCTATGTCGAAAACTGTTTCCTGTCCATTGCTGTACATTGCCTTCAGCTCAAGTGATGAACTCCCTTTGGCATATTGCCATCCGAGAAGTGCCCCCATCCTGTCTCCGGAATATTTTCTCTCCCGCTCAGTGTTGCTGAAAATCTCGTATGTGTACTGCCCAAGTCCTTTCAGGAGATAGAGCTTCTGAGGGGTTGATGAGTCATACAGAATCATATTTGAGACTTCCCGGGATGTGGTATATGTGAATCCTGCAGAAAGTATTCCTGCGTTTCCCGTCTTAAGCGACAGGGATGGCGCAAGTGATATTCTGCTCATTGTAGCCTGCGGACGGGGATCGACTTTCTTCGCCCCGCGGCCCACTTCAAGGTCAATCGCCAGTCCTGCATATAGCGGCCCGGCTATCTTTGTGGAGATGTCCACCCACATTGAATAGTCCTGCTTCCTCCAGTCGCCTCCTGTACTGTCTGCAATGACGTATGGCATATCCCTCAGTGGATTGAATGTGGAGGCATATCTGACCCCGTTCTCAAAGGACTGCCTGAAATTGAACTGTCCCTTCAGACGGAACCGTCCTACGCGCCTGTCACCGTCGGCATTGAAAAATATCCCTGTCTCCCGTTCCGCTTCCTGCGGCCTGTGGAAACTTCCAGATACAGCGTCTGCACCGGCGGAAGCGTGTCCATATCCGGTTGTGTAATCTGAAAATTCCAGCTCAGACGGGAGGAAAGACCTTTCCTGCTGCTGTGCTGATGCCTTTGATGTGCCAGCAATGGCTATTGCGAATGCTGTGGAAACAGACAGTGCCTTGACTGCCATTCCCTGAAATATTCCTGTTCCTCTCATTCTGCCAAAGGTCTTGTGTTTATTTCAAAGTCTGCTGTGGAATTGTTCGTGTCCTGAAGTATTTCCTGTCCTGCTGAAGGTATAGCCTTTCTCCGGACACTGTATCCGCAATATGTCTTCCCGACTGTCGCATATCCTGCATCAAGTTCAGGTGAAAACCTCTTGGTCACGGTTGCCATCTCATTCTGAATCAGATCAACTGCGTCAACCACATGGCTGTATGGAACTTTCAGGCATTCCCAGTATTCCTCGCTTTCGAAAGGATCCTGGAATGTTTCAGGAAGGACCACCCTCTCAAATGAGGCGAACTCATCGGCAGATGCCTTTACGAGTACCATCCCCTGTCCGAAGACACCGCTTCTCCATAGATATGAGTAGTCCGGCCAGAATGCCATCTCCATATTCCGGGCCGGCAGGTCTGGGTATTTGTTCTCCGGATCCTGTACGTATGCCTCGAAATCTGCACCGGACAGGTCTACAGGCGAAGACGGATTGTATTGGCTGTCCATGTTGTGCGGAGCAGCCATGGTCGCTATTACAGCGGTCTGCCCAGGCTGCATAACATATCCGGCTTTTCCATCCACGATTTTCCACACGCTTTTCAGATAGACATTCCTGTATTCCCCGGAAGTCTCACCAGGCCATATCGGGCCGGCTTCACCAAGCCCTCCATAATTCTCGTTCATTCCTATGTACAGGTCGGAAATGTCCACAGGTGAATCCGAGTTGTTGTATATTGAGAAGAAATTGTCATTGCGGTAGGTCCCGGAAGTCGGGGTGGGGGATCCGGCATAATACAGTTCCTTGAATATGACCGGATTGGATGCAACGGCAAAAAGTGTTATCTCCTTGTCTCCATATTCCTCACCAAGTGTAAGCACCATGGAACTCACAAAGCCTGCAAGGTTCCTGTCGTCAAGCTTTCCGGATACTGTGACGGTATAGTGTCCTGGCATTACTCCGCTTACGATGACCCGCCCGTCTGTCTGGCTTGTGAAGTCATATGTATATTGTTCCGTAGTGTTTGTCATGGAGACAGCCATAGGCTCAGGGAAGCTCTCCGATACCCCGTATTCACCGTAGACAAGCTGTATGGCAAAGTCGCCTATGAACTGGCTGTCAGGTATTCTGTCCCTCCAGCATGACAAGGATACGGAAGCTGCAAATATCAGTATAAGTATGTGCTTTTTCATGTTTTAGAATTTTACCCATGCTTCAATGCCGAAGAAAGGGGACGGATTCCTGGAGGACATATAGTTTCCAGGGTTACGCTTGCTCTCTTCCAATGGATTGGTGTTGAATACATTGTTGAGGAAAAACGTGAAGCCGAAGATTTCCCCTATTTCTTTTGTAACCCTAAGGTTGCACAGGAAAAGCGGCCTGTATGATTCCACAATGAGCCTGTTGTCCAGAATCTGCTTCTGTATGTCTGCGCTTACCGGGTCTCCTTCCTTGATTTCAACATATTTCAGGTTGTCCGCACGGAGATATCCTATAGGCCTTGTGTTGGCTGTCCCGAGGTTTTCCTGTGAATCATGCCATATAGTCTGTACAGAAAGGGACACGACAAATCCTATCTTCGGGATGTTGTGGATTATCCTCAGGTTTGTAGAAAACCTTTTGTACCTGCTGCCGTCACCAGAGGCATAGATTCCGATGTCCTTGTACACTCCTCCTGCATCAGGGCTTTTCTGGAAATATGATTCTGCAGTAGAGTACATGTCTGTCTTCATATATGCTCCGCTGAGGACAAATGATGTGCGTATGGGCCTTATCTGGCCGAAATCAAGGTCAAATTCCACTCCGTGGGTGTCGTTTACCTTGTTGTTCAGCGGTTTCATGTAGCTCAGGACAACATTGCTGGAGCCTTGGTACCTGAGCAGCGGATATGTGCCTTCCCTTTCGATGCCTTCATATTTTTTAAGCTCAAAGATATGGAAGCTGCTGCGGTCGAGCCCGAAGGAATATCCGTCTGTGAGCTTCTCGCGGAAAGCCGTGACAGCGAACCTCATCCCTGCTATGTCAAGGTCCACTCCGATTTCGCTTTTCCGGTTCCTGGCAATCTTGAGCGAATTGTCGGAAGTTTCATAGACCTTTGTCGTAATCATGCTGAGTGTCTGGCTCCCGTCAACTCCTGTCTGTCCGATGTTGCTGAAATTTACGAAATCGAAATATGCCTTGTCCGGATACAGGAATACAAGTGGCGGCGCCTTTGACGTAATACCCCATCCCCCTCGTACGGAAAGTACCTTGGGGATAATGTCAAATGAGGCATTTATCCTTGGCGACAGTGACATCTTCATTTCGTCACGGCCCGGCTGTATAAGGTCGTACCTAAGTCCTATCTGTACTTTAAGGTCACGTGACCATAGTTCCTTTGTAATGTTGTCCTCAGCATATAGCGAGAACTGGTTCAGTGCAGGGATTTCAGTGAACGGGCGCATCCTCATGCCTGAAGATGGCGGCATAAGGGGGTCAAAGACCTTTCCACGTCCGAAATTCGCATCTGTCTTCCACTCTGCGCCTGCAATGATTCTGTTGCCGATGCCATAGAATTCGGTGAACATGTTTGCCATTGCCTTTGCGAATATGTTCAGCGGTTCACCGTATGTGTTCATCTTTGTCAGGAACTCGTAGGGGAGTATGTTCGTGGATGCAGCATAGCCCGGCCTGTCAGTATTGGTCAGGACATTGCCTGAGCTGTCCATTACCGGACCGCTGACATTTGCAGCCACTGTGCCGTCCTTCATTGCTGAAGTCACCATATACCCATAGTTCCCCCGGATTTCCTGGGTATATCCGGTCTGCCTTGAATAGGAACCGGACAGATTGAATTTCAGCGATTTCATAAATCCTTTGTCTATCTGCCAGTTGACATTGGAATTAAGCTTTAGCCCGATGTTTTCGGAAGAACGCTTCCTCTGGTACTTGACATCTGACGGGTCCAGTTTCTGGGCGTCCAGGTCTGAGTAGAAGTCTGCGCCTACGGTTGTCCTTATGTTTTCATTGAAGGTGTTGGAATACAATAGATTGGCTGTGATTCTGCGATATTTCTGATACGGTCTCCTCTCGTCTGCAAGCGAAGAGGCATAGTCGATGTCCGCGCTTATTGCCCCCTTGTCCTTGCCGAGACTGAACCCTTTGCCGGCAGAAGCCTGCACCAGTGTCGGGTTGACCTTTGCCCGCAGCTGGAAAGGGAATGCACCGGCCTTCCTGTTTACGATGATGACACCGGAAGTGAGGTCACCGTATTCCACAGACGGGATTCCGCGTATTACATCCACAGATTCCACATTGTCTACTGAAATCTGCCTCAGGTCGATTCCTGAGCCAGCGGTTGATGTAAACCCGGTTGTCAGTGTACCGTCTGTTGCAGTGTTGCCTATCTGCAGGTTGGCATTGTTTGACATCGGTGCCCCGTTTACAACGATTGATGTCCCGAGACTGTTCATTGCATCCGGGCTTACCTGCCTTATCGTTGCCTTGGAAGCAGATGTAAGTGATGGATTGGATGAAAGCTGTCCCGGCAGCAGTTCCATGATATCGCTCAGTGATGTCGCCTGGAGGTGGTCTATGGCAGCCCTTGATATGCTGGATGCTGTGGACGCACCTACTGCACCGGAAGTTGCCGTGACAACAACGTCGTCCAGCCTGAATGAGGATTCCTTCATCAGGACCGTTATTTCCGCCATGTCTTTGCTGACCTCGATTTCTGCTGTGTAGTCCAGCATTCCGATGAGCTGTGCGCTCAAAGTCCATTTCCCTGACGGGACATTTTTCAATGTCAAGGTGCCGTCGTCCATGGATACGCCGAAGATTCCGCAGTCCGGAAAGCCAGCAACGGCACCTACTATAGGCTCATCTGCCGAGACTATACGTATCTTTACATCAATTTTGCCCGGCGCAGCGGTTGCACTGAAGCACGCCATGCCGAGCAAAAGCATTATCGCCAGGATGATTCTATTTGTTTTCAGCATCTTTCACGCACCTGACAGGAATAGCTACAGTGTAGTTATAGGACTTTGTGAAATTTGGGAAATTATTGTTCTCGAATGCACCGAGTCCACCGCTGGTGTTGATGAATGTAGACCAGAAGCACTCAGCATCAGGTATCTTCTTGTCCGGCTGGAATCTTCCGGATACCGCTGTCTGCATCTTGTCGAGTACGTCCAGGGCAGCATTGTATTCCTCTTTTGTCGCCATGTCCCACTCATAAAGCGCGATGGCTTCAAGTTTCTTGTTGATAGCTGTCATGTCGTCTCCGTCAGGGATGCGCCATCCTTTAGGGCAAGGTGTGTTCTCCGGCTTGCTCCAGTCTATGTAGCCTTCGCTTTCTGCACTCCAGTCAGTCTTGTATTCTGAATTTACTGCCTCGTCGCCTTCGTATGCGACAGGAGTGTTGCAGCCTTTCTGGTAATAGTTTCCTGCCTTTCCGGCGGCAGAGGCACCGATGTTCCTGTCAAGAAGCAGGAGACCGAATTCGGCGGACATGTCGATTATGCCGTAGCGGCAGATCTGTCCTTTGACATTGATTGTACATGTAGCTGTCTTCTTGCCTGCAGATGCAGTGACAGTTACTGTCTCTTCTCCTTCGATGTCCTTGACTGCGAACTCAAGTGTGCCGTCTTCTGCAACGGTGACTAATGCGGTGTTGCTTGAAGTCCAGGTGACTTCTGTCCCTTCGAGGGCATCCTGCGGTGTAGCTGAAAGCGAAAGCTCAGGGAGAGCTTCATCTGTAAATACAGTCGCAGTCTCGGGTGTGATTGCAAGTGAATCAATCTTGACAACTGAATCGTTGCAAGAGCATAGCAGCAGCAATGCTGCAATAGGGGGGGCGAATCTTTTCATTGCCTGTCCGTTTTAAATTGTTGTGTAAGTAATTTTTTTAAAAAAAAGACTTGGTGAAGTTTAATGATAAGAGGGGCGGGCAAAGCAATCTTTTGTCCACCCCCGTTGTCTGCCGACCGGGAATCTCTCCCGCCTTTATTGTCAGAATAGCTTGACGAACACTTCTATAGCCTGGTATTCTGCCATTCCCAGCTCGTTGTAGAGACGGGCTGTGTTCTGTGTCCTGTCCTCCGCCCTCTGCCAGAATTCACGGCTGTCATCTCCAGGGAACGGGACTATGTCCTTCTGTGAGAGGTGACGGTAGATCGCATGACGCTTCTTGATAAGTTCATCAGGGCTGAGCGGAACTGCCATGTCGACCTTTCCAAGCTCCCATTCCATCCAGGCACCCCTGTAGAGCCATACATGGCATTCCTCAAGCCATGCCTCTCCATCGAGCTGGGCAAGTGCTTCAAGGACAGCCTCTGTACATACCCTGTGTGTCCCGTGCGGGTCAGCAAGGTCACCTGCAACATATATCTGGTGAGGCTTGACTTCCTGGAGAAGCTTTATGATGATGTCTATATCCTTCTGTGTCCTTTCCCCTTTCTTGATTCCTCCTGTCTCGTAGAACGGAAGGTTCAGGAAATGTGCATTTGTATTCTCGTTTAGCCCGAATGAACGTACTGCTCCGCGTGCCTCTGAGCGGCGGATTGCAGCCTTGATGTCCAGAAGTTCGCGTGGCTCAGGCTCTCCAGGCCTCTTGGATGCGACAATCTTCTTTACCCGCTCAAATTCATCTGCGAATCCAAGCTCGTGTGCAGCGTCCATGTGCTGGAGGACAACATCATCGTGCACTGCCACGTTTCCGGATGTCTCGTATGCCACGTGTACATCATGTCCCTGCTCAACCAGACGGATGAATGTACCTCCCATGGAGATTACGTCATCATCAGGATGAGGTGAGAATATCACGACCCTCTTCGGGAACGGTGAAGAGGAGACAGGCCTTGTGCTGTCATCCGCATCCGGCTTTCCGCCTGGCCATCCTGTGATTGTGTGCTGGAGGTCGTTGAAGACATCGATATTGATCTTGTCATATGGGCCTTTCTTCTCAAGAAGCTCTCCGAGGGAGTTCTCGATATAGTCTGAATATGTCAACTTCAGGATTGGCTTATGCACTTTCTCACAAAGCCATACGACTGCCTTCCTGATGAATTTAGGAGTCCACTCGCATGGACCCACAAGCCAAGGTGCAACGATTCTTGAAAGGTTTGCACCTGCATTCTCGTCTACATAGAACGATATGTTCTCATGCTTCTGGAGGAATGAAGCCGGGCACTGCGTCGACGGTACTCCTTCGACAACGTCATGTACGGCATTTGCCTTGTCCTCTCCCCATGCCATCAGGATGATGCGTTTTGCACTCATCATTGTCGCTATTCCGATTGTTATCGCAACGCGTGGAGTGTCGTTGATATTGCCGTTGAAGTTCCTGGACTGTGCCTTGCGGTTCTTGTACGACATCAGGACGCTTCTTGTCCTGCTCTTTTCCGATGAACCGGCCTCGTTGAATCCGATCTGGCCTGCTGTCCCGATTCCGACAACAAGCAGGTCAAGTCCTGAAGCCTTCCTGTCAAATTCTGCACAATACTCGGAAAGTTCCTCCTGAGGCACAGTGCCGTCAGGGATATGGATGTTCTCTTTCCTGGCATCAACAAGGCTGAGGAACTCGTCATGCAGCCTTCTGTTGCGGCTCTGCCTTTCATCTGCCCCGATAGGGTAGTATTCATCGATGCTGAAGATTTCCACATCGGCGAATGAAATCTCGCCTGCCTTGTATCTCTTGACAAGTTCATGGTAAAGTGAGACTGGAGTTGCACCGGTAGTAAGCCCGAGCTTGAATTTCCCTGTATGTCCCTTGATGGATTTGATGATGATGTCTGCAATGCTTACGCTTGCATCGTGGGCCTCTTTAAAGATTTCTGCAGGTATCTTTTCATAGCTGTGCAGGAGATCTTTCGGCAGCCCTTGCTCTATGAGCCCGCCGTCCTTCGGCAAAGTAAAGTGTTTCATGTGTACTTTTATGTTTAGGAACTGCAAATGTAGCAAAAAACCGGCATTATGTACCTTAAATGATATAATAATATTTCATGCCGCAGTGCCATGTGCTGTCTTTTCCGGAAATGATGCAAAAGTTCTGTTTTGATACGAAAGTCTGCATATTTTCAATCGAAACCAATTGTTTATTTGGAAATAATATATAAGTTTGCAGGACAAACACTAAACTAATCTAACCGAGTTATGATCAATCTTTTTTATCTTGTTCCAGTTGCCGCAGCCGTGGCATTGCTCTTTGCATGGATATTTTTCCGGCAGATGATGAAGGAAAGCGAGGGGACAGCGACAATGAAAGAAATTGCACGTTTTGTAAGGGAAGGCGCAATGGCGTACCTGAAGCAGCAGTACAAGGTCGTCACCATTGTATTTGCCGTGCTGGCCGTATTCTTTGCTGTGCTGGCCTACGGGTTCGGTGTCCAGAATCCTTGGGTGCCTTTTGCATTCCTTACAGGAGGTTTCTTTTCCGGGCTTGCCGGATTTGTAGGGATGAAGACTGCGACATACGCTTCTGCCCGTACAGCCAATGCTGCAATGCGTTCGCTTGATTCCGGACTGAAGCTTGCGTTCCGCTCGGGGGCTGTCATGGGGCTGACCGTGGTCGGTCTCGGGCTTCTTGACATCTCTGTGTGGTATGTGGTCCTGGACTGTTTCATTGATGTCACAGGTGCCCAGAAGCTCGTGGTGATAACGACTACAATGCTTACATTCGGAATGGGAGCATCCACCCAGGCACTATTCGCCCGTGTGGGAGGTGGCATCTATACAAAGGCTGCCGATGTCGGCGCCGACCTTGTGGGTAAAGTGGAAGCCGGAATTCCGGAAGACGATCCCCGCAACCCTGCCACAATCGCCGACAACGTGGGTGACAATGTGGGAGACGTGGCCGGCATGGGTGCCGACCTCTATGAATCATACTGCGGATCTATCCTCGCGACCGCAGCCCTTGGGGCATCTGCATTCTATGGTGGAGGGGAGGCCTTGCAGATGAAGGCTGTATTTGCCCCGATGATCATTGCTGCCATAGGCGTAATCCTTTCAATAGTCGGGATATACACGGTACGCACAAAAGAGGGGGCGGGAATGAGCCAGCTTCTCAGGTCATTGAGTGTCGGGACAAATCTCAGTTCTGTGCTTATAGCCGGAGCTACATTCGGCATCCTCTATCTTCTGCAGATCCCTAACTGGACAGGGGTCTCTTTCTCGGTAATCGTAGGATTGCTTGCCGGTGTCATCATCGGCCAGTCAACAGAATACTACACATCCCACTCATACCGTCCGACACAGAAGCTTGCGGAGAGTTCGCAGACCGGGCCGGCAACGGTAATCATATCCGGAGTCGGGCTTGGAATGATTTCAACGGCGATACCGGTAATTACAATTGCTGTGGCAATCCTTCTTTCATATCTCTGTGCCATCGGCTTTGACATGAAGGATATACTTTCCCCGGAAAATCTCAGCATGGGGCTGTATGGAATAGGTATCGCAGCCGTAGGAATGCTCTCTACACTTGGAATCACACTTGCCACTGACGCGTACGGCCCTATAGCCGACAATGCCGGAGGAAATGCCCAGATGGCAGAGCTTGACCCGGAGGTGCGCAGGCGTACAGATGTGCTGGATGCTCTCGGGAATACTACTGCTGCGACAGGGAAAGGCTTTGCAATAGGCTCTGCCGCACTTACGGCCCTTGCGCTGCTGGCTTCCTATATTGAAGAGATAAAGATAGGTCTCGGACATATCGGGCAGACTGTCATTGATGTGGCGGGAAGAAGTGTGGAAGTCGCATCCGCCACTATCCCTGACCTTATGACATACTATGATGTCAACCTTATGAATCCTACTGTCCTGGTCGGTGTGTTTATCGGTGCGATGATGTCCTTCCTTTTCTGCGGCCTTACGATGAATGCTGTCGGACGTGCTGCCCAGAAGATGGTTGCAGAGGTACGCAGGCAGTTCCGCGAGATAAAGGGCATCCTGACAGGGGAGGCAATCCCGGACTATGCAAGATGCGTTGAGATTTCAACAAAAGGTGCGCAGCACGAGATGCTCCTCCCGTCATTGATAGCAATCATCGTCCCTGTAGTTGTCGGGCTGCTTCTTGGAGTTGCCGGAGTCATGGGACTTCTGATCGGCGGCCTTGGAGCGGGATTCGTCCTCGCGATTTTCATGGCCAATTCAGGAGGCGCTTGGGACAATGCCAAGAAATATGTCGAGGAAGGCAACCTTGGCGGCAAGAATTCAGAATGCCATAAGGCAACTGTTGTCGGTGACACTGTCGGCGATCCGTTCAAGGACACGTCCGGCCCGTCGCTCAACATCCTGATAAAGCTGATGAGCATGGTGGCCATCGTGATGGCCGGCCTGACTGTGTGGGTGCACTGATTCCCGGTGTGATTGTACGGAATTCTGCCAGTTTGATAGGAAATCCTGTCAAACTGGCTTTTTCATTGCCGTCGGGCGGTGCAATGGGGCTGTTCCCGTTGTGAGACCAGAACAAATGTTGTATATTTGTCCAAAACGTCTTAAAACATTAAAAATCCGATGAGAAGAATCATTGCATCAATTTCAGCCCTGGCAGTTTCTGCCATGGCTTTTGCACAGGGCGGATGGTCTCCGGCCGGTGACAACATCAGGACTCCATGGGCAGAGGAAGTGAATCCTGCTGCACCTCTGCCTGAATATCCGCGTCCGCAGATGGTACGTGCCGACTGGCAGAACCTTAATGGACTTTGGAACTATGCAGTAACTCCGGCTGCTGCCTCCGGTTTTGAAGCGGAAGGGAAAATCCTTGTGCCGTTTGCCATAGAGTCATCGCTTTCAGGTGTCGGCAAGAGTGTCGGCCGTGACAATGCCCTCTGGTACGAGCGTGAGTTTACTGTGCCGTCAAAATGGAAAGGCAGGGACATAATACTTCACTTCGGTGCCGTGGACTGGCTTTCAGAACTTTGGATAAATGGACAGAAGGTAGGGGAGCACAAGGGAGGATTCACTCCGTTTGAATACAATATAACACCATATCTCAAGAAATCAGGAAAGCAGACCCTGACAATGAGGGTGTACGATGCAACAGACAATTCATACCAGCCGCGCGGAAAGCAGATATGCGTTCCTGAAGGTATCTGGTACACTCCGGTGACAGGCATCTGGCAGACAGTGTGGATGGAGCCTGTGGCTGCTGCGCATATCACAGACTATTATGTGGTTTCTGACATTGACAATGCAAAGATGTCATTTGAGGTTTCTGCAGAGGGACTCACTTCCGCTGATGCCGTGAAGGTGCAGCTGATTGAAGGAGGAGTCGGATATAGTGCGGAAACCCCAGGCTCAGCAGTGCTTGCAGAAGCAGTTGTGGAGGGCGGCAAGGCTGAGATAGCGGTCCCTGACATGAAGACATGGTCTCCTGACGAGCCTTACCTATATGGAATAAGGATAAGCATCGTCCGCGGCAAGAAGGTGATTGACAGCGTTGACGGCTATACTGCAATGCGCAAGGTATCCATGTGCCGCTCACAGAAAACCCGCTATAGCTACGACTACAAGAGAATAGGACTGAACAATGCGCCTCTTTTCCAGTTCGGTCCGCTTGACCAGGGCTGGTGGCCCGACGGCCTCTACACCGCGCCTACGGACGAGGCCCTTAAATTCGATATCGAGAAGACCAAGGAATGGGGCTTCAATATGATACGCAAGCATATCAAGGTTGAGCCTGCACGCTGGTATTACTGGTGCGATGTGCTTGGAATGCTTGTATGGCAGGACATGCCAAGCATTGCTGACCATGGCCGCAGGGCATACCGTGATGCTGAAATAGAGAAGAATGTCCGCAACAGATGGGCAGGGGACAGCTTTGTCGGCGGTACTGACTGTGTGATCCCTGAGGAATGGAAGCAGAACTACTACAGGGAGTGGACTGACATTATCCAGTCGCTCAAGAAGTTCCAGTGTATCGTTGTCTGGGTTCCTTTCAATGAGGCATGGGGACAGTTTGATACTCCTGTGGCCGTTGAACTTACACGCAAGCTTGACTCTACAAGGCTGATCAACGAGTCTTCAGGCGGAAACTTCTCTTTCTGTGGAGACATTATAGATGTGCATCATTATCCGTTCCCTGCAATGAATGCCTTTGAGGCCAGGTTCATAAATGTGCTTGGAGAATACGGAGGAATCGGCCTTCCTGTAGAAGGACATCTGTGGCAGAAGGACAGGAACTGGGGATATGTGAAATATTCTAACGGCAATGAAGTCCTTGATGAATATGAGAAATTCGCTGAGATGCTCAAGGTGTTCACCCGTACCGGATGCTCTGCAGCAGTCTATACACAGACTACTGATGTAGAGGGAGAGGTCAATGGAATCATGACTTACGACCGCAAGGTCATCAAGGTGGATGAGGAACGTCTTGCAAGAATCAACAGGGCAGTCATCAAGTCTATGGATGAGCCTCTTGTGAAATAGGGAGGCAGCCGCCATCCGAATATGTCAAGCGTGCCAGGTGTGCATTTTTGTTTGCCGCATGGCACGCTCTTGTTTTGCAATGGCCTTCCATAATGCCACAAGAGTGGAAGCATCTGGAAAACTATGTGTCCATGTGATTTGCAGATGAGTGAGCACGCAAAAGTGCTATAGAAAGCGTGCAATGCGGATTTGCGTGCCAGATAGCATTGAAAAATGGCTCATTCGGCACATTTTTGAAAGTTAAATAATTGTTGGATAGTGAATTGGTGTTCTAAGGTGTGCTTGCTGATTTTGTCCTATATACCGAGAATATCAGATGATATATATGAAAAAGGTTGCCAACCGGTTTGATGCAAACAAGTCAGCAACCTTTAAGTGTGCTCCGGACGGGAATCGAACCCGTACGGACATTTCTGCCCACGGGATTTTCTTGCTACTCCTGCTTTTATACAGGCCGGCTTCATCCGTAAATGCTAAGCCGTTGTAGTCTGGACTATTTCATGGTCATGCACTTTACTGTGTTTAGACCCTCCCTATATAGTCTCTACGCCATTTGTCAACGTTCCGGTTGAGTTTAGTGAGCCATCGCCAAAGCATATATTTCTATATGCGAGGTTTCTGTTTGTTAGGGGAGTTCTACTTACAAGGTTTCCCTTGTAGCACTCTTGTTGTTCTTTCCTCTATAACTATCTGTCAGAGCGTGACAGTTGGGACATAATATCTCAAGATTTTATAGCCTGTTGTCTTTATTGTCACCATTTTTATGGTGAATTTCCAACGGTATACTATGTCCTAACCACTCTGTTTGTCCGCATCGTTCGCACTTCCTTTCCTTTATATTTCCATTAATTAGCCTGTTTTTCAATTTATAGGACTGAAAAGTAGACCTCTTAACTAAAATTTCAGATCATGGTTTGGGCTTGTTTGGCTTAAACTTAAGTCCAACATTCCACCCTTGCCCTCTGAAATGGGAAATGTCAATGCTGTATTCTTCAATTGCATTATGCATAATCCTGTAATTTCCACCGCAAGGCTTAATTCCAAAATATTTACACATTCCAGCAATGCTAGAAGAATTTTCTGCTGCGGTCATCTTCTTTACTTCTTCTGGCTTTCATTGTTTTGTCATTTCTTGCCGTCCGAAGTCAGAACGATAGATTGAATCAAGAACCTAAAAGTCCCGCGTGTCTACCTATTCCACCACCAGAGCAAACTTGTCGGCAAAGATAGCGTAAAAAATTGTATATTCGCGAAAAATATTTTTGATATGGAAGAGAAATTTATGCAAAACCCCTATTATGCAAAGGCAATTGAGTTCATCGGGAATACTGATCTCAATGCCCTTGAACCGGGAAAACATCCTATCGACGGTGAAAATCTTTTTGTAAATATCGTTGACAGCCAGATGAAAACCCCTCAGCAGGCTCGTCTTGAGGTACATGACAGATATATTGACATCCAGGTTCCGCTGTCGAAGGCAGAGACATACGGAGTGAAGCCACGCTCAGGATGCCAGGAACCTGACGGAGAATTCAATACAGAAAAGGATATCCTGTTCTACAACGACCCTGTAGAGGAGACTGTAACTGCACAGCCTGGCGAAGCGGTTACATTTGCACCGGATACAGCGCATGCCCCTCTGATCGGAGAAGGTACAATCCACAAGGCAATCTTCAAGGTGCTTGCCGTGGAATAATATTCTGCCGGCTCACATATATTGGATCGTTCCCTACCAGCAGAAAGAGGTAGAGAATCCCAACAGGAAAGAATTGATATAAGGCTTTTGCTGCGAGAAACTGAATGTTTCATACTCGGCAAAGGCCTTTATCCTGAAATTCTCCCCGGCCCGGAGTGTAGCAGCAATCTCTGCCATCACATCAATTCCATTGGTCGCTCCCTCTATATGGCTTTTCTGCTGCCATGCATATCCTATCATTGTCTTGATCTCAAATTCCAGCAGTTTAGGGAAAGGGTATTGCCAGAATGCTCCCACAAGGGCATTGTACATGTTGTAGGAATTCTCTGACTTGAACCAAAGCTCATTGGCCGAGACCCTTGCTGCGATTCCTGTCCTCGGTACAACCGGTACATTCACGAACACAGCAGCGGAGCTTCCCCGCTGTGGCAGAAGTCCTGCAGCCTTGTCAGAAGAAGAGCCGAGCACGAACCTGCGTGCAAGCGAGATCCCGGCTTCATAGTACCTGTGATCAAAGTCGTAGGCAAATATATCCGGCCTTTCATATCCGTCGGACAGATACCGGTCCTTGAATATCAGGTCACTGAGGAAATACCCGAGATGAACGGAGCCGATTCCTATTGCCCCCCCCGCCAGGACATCACTCATCCAGTGCCTGTTGTTCATCATCCTGGAAATCCCGGTAACGGTTGCGACTGTATACCCTCCGATACTGAACCATGGGCTTCTCCATCCATATTCCTTATGCAGCATAGTTGCGGCCATAAATGCAGTAGCTGTATGCCCGGAAGGGAAGGAATTGCGGGAAGTGTTGTCAGGACGTAGTCTGCGGACAGAATATTTCACACCGTTGACGGCTCCGGCCATTATCGCTGCGGAAAAGGCATCGGAGACCAGCATCCTTCCCCATGAGCTGCGCCCCTTGTACCCGAAAGCCTTGAGACCTGCCATAAGGACGGCAGGGGAGTACTGGATATAGTCGTCATACCTGTACCTGAAACCAGGTATGGCATTGTTCCTCAGCTGCCTAAGGTCCGTATCAATTGAAGCCTTGAGCTGTGGTATCTGCTGATTCCCGGATGGTTCTATAGTCTGTGCGGAGGCTGAGATAGAGGTGAAGCCAATGAAAAATGAGATGAGGAATATTGATAAAGCTTTTCCGTACATGGTTTTTCTTTCGTATTTTTGCAGAAGTTTCAGGACACAAAGTTAAGAAGCTGTTTTAATTTTTCTATGAAAAAGTTCAATAATGAAACGGTATACAAATAACTCAGGTGAAAAGGTTGTGCTTGTCGAGGATTTGAGTTTCCTCAGCGACAGGCAGCATTTCAATTGGCTCCAGAGGCATTACCGTAATATCCGCCATCGCAGGGCATGCCGCAAATCGGATGTCATCCTGGCTGCCAATGAAAAGGTGGCAACAGATATCGTGAAGTATTATTTTATTCCCAAATCACGTATACATCTGCCGGAATAGCCTGCCCTATACGCAGGCGAGGGTGGCGACACTGATACGCACATCTGGCGGAAAGACCTCCCTGAGTGCCTTGTGGCATGCATTGACGGTGGCTCCGGTTGTAAACACATCATCTACAATCAGGATATGCCGGAAAGGTATGTCGCATCCAGATTCCATGTCTTTAAGGCTTTTATGTCCGCAGGATTGCTGAATGCTGAACCTTTGCATGAATTTGCCGCTGACTGAAAATGCACCGCTGACATTCCTGCATTTATTCTCAATGTCAAGTTTTGTCTGTGTCCTTGTACGTCTTCTGCGTACAAGCATTTCAGGATATACTTCTGTACCTGTGACGGCGGCAATTGAACGTGCAATCACTTCAGCCTGGTTATATCCGCGTCTCCATTTCCTTGTCCAGTGCAGGGGGACCGGAACTATTGCATCCACATCACTGAAATGCTGTGATCCGGCAATCTTTTCTCCAAGCATCCCGCCGAAATGCCGTCCGGCTGATATCTCGCCATGGTATTTAAGCCCGTAGCAGATTCTGCGGTAGTCCGAGCCGGAGCGGAAAAAGAAGAGCGCAGCCGCGAAAGAATATGGCTCATATCTTTCGAGACCGCGCTGTATCATTGCATTGAACCTGTCCGCCATAGGGTTGTGCGGCATGTTCCAGTTATATGTCATAGGAATGTCTTCATGACAAGCTGTGCAGAGGTGTTTCTCTTCAACGAGCAATTTCCTTCCGCACACAGCGCAATGCCTTGGTAAAAGGACATCCGCAACCGCTCCCATGACATACCGTATTGTCATATAAAATCATTGTCTTTCCGCCATTCCCTGCCCTCTGCCTTCAATTCCGGTATTCCGCTAAGGAGTCCCTTCAGGGACCGTCCAGTATGGACGAGATTCACCAGAGGAAGTGCAGGGGGTAACAATGTGCTATGAACTGCCCGCGCATATACACTGTTGTTCCCAGACTTCTTCCCTCAATTCCGGTATTCCGCTAAGAAGTCCCTTCAGGGACCGTCCCGGTCAGGGACGAAATCCCCCAGAGGGGGTGCAGGGGGGTAACAATGTGCTATGAACTGCCCGCGCATATGCACTGTTGTTTCCAGACTTCTTCCCTCAATTCCGGTATTCTGCTCAGAAGTCCCTTCAGGGACCGTCCCGGTCAGGGACGAGATCCCCCTCGGGGGTGCAGGGGGTAACGATGTGCTATGAACTGCATTAGCAGTTCATAGCACCGCAGCAATGTATAACCTGTCCACTGACGTATGAAGAAAGCGGAGAAGCCAGGAAGAGGGCAACATTTGCCACATCCTCAGGAGTACCTCCACGGCGGAGAGGGATAGTCTTTGCCCACTCTTCCTTCACCTTGTCAGAAAGTGCATTGGTCATGTCAGTGATGATGAATCCCGGAGCGATGCAGTTCGCACGGATTCCACGTGGACCCATTTCCTTTGCGATTGATTTTGCAAGTCCGATAAGTCCTGCCTTTGATGCAGAATAGTTGCACTGTCCTGCATTTCCTGAGACACCGACAACAGAAGACATGTTGATGATGCTTCCTTCACGCTGCTTTGCCATGATAGGTGTGCAGGCGTGGATAAAGTTGAATGCAGACTTGAGGTTGACAGCGATGACAGCATCCCACTGCTTCTCCTCCATCCTCATCATAAGGCCGTCCTTTGTGATACCTGCATTATTTACAAGAATGTCGATATGACCGAACTCATTGTGGATTTCAGTGACAACCTTATGAGTCTCTTCAAAATCAGCTGCATTTGAAGCGTATGCCTTTACCTTCACGCCAAATGCCTCAAGTTCCTTTACGGTTGCCTCTGCAGCCTCGTTGATTACGAGGTCAGTAAAGGCAATATCAGCACCTTCCGATGCGAATTTCAAGGCGATAGCCTTTCCTATACCTCTTGCCGCACCAGTGATGACGGCAACTTTTCCTTCAAGAAGTCCCATAATATTTTTTAGTTTAAGTTAGTAAACATGTGTGCAAAAGTAATCAAATTAATTGAGAAGCAGTCAAAAAAATGCAATGACTGCCCATGCGGCATCCATGGAGCTAATTTGAATACCTCCTGTCATGGCCGTCCAAGGCTATGAAAATGAACAGCAATACAGTGAATGCCAGCAGCGAGGAACCCCCATAGCTTATGAACGGAAGCGGGATTCCGATGACAGGCATTATACCGATTGTCATGCCTATATTTATGAACAGGTGCATGAATATGCAGCTTGCAACGCAATAACCATATATCCTTGTGAATGCCTCCTTGCTCTTCTCCGCATTATGCACAATCCTCCATATCATGAAGACATATATAAGAATGACTGCTGCGGAGCCGAGGAATCCCCATTCTTCACCTATCGTGCAGAAAATGAAGTCCGTACTCTGCTCCGGTACAAATCCGTATGTAGTCTGCGTGCCGTTGAGGTAGCCTTTGCCTGCCAGGCCTCCGGATCCTATTGCAATCATCGACTGGTTGACATTGTAGCCTACTCCGGAGGGGTCCTCCTTCATGCCGAGAAGTACTTCGATACGTTTGCGCTGGTGGTCCTGGAGCACACTGTTGAACAGGAAGTCAGCTGAAAACACCAGCAATGTACCGGCAATGACCGCTGCCGCGGCGAAATATGTGAATGAGTTGCCTCTTCTGTAGGCATGGAAAACTATTGCAGGAAGTGCTATAATGACCACTGCACCGAGTATATACAGAGGGTTGACCATGGCTGCAGCCTCTTCCGGATTTGCTGAAAGTTCTGCAATATGCCTGATTGCCATCGGCACAAATCCGAGCGCAACCAGTCCCGGAAGATATTTCATTGCCCATCCTTTCAGCTTGCCGGAGTAGACTGCATCGCAGAATGTGGTGACAGCCAGGAGGAAGAGTATTGCCATGTAGGGCGATGCCGTCAATGTCATTATGAACAGCACTATCGCCATGCCGATCATGAACAGGAGCCAGCCTGACAGCCCTTCCCTGTATAGCACAAATGCGAACCCGACATATACCAGGGTCGTGCCTGTCTCATTCTGGAGTATGATTATCAGCATCGGGATTATGATGATTGCTGCAACTGTCAGGAAATGCTTCATGTTGCTCATCTTGAATCCGTATTGCCCCATGACTGTGGCAAGCAGCAGCGATGTCGATATCTTGGAGATTTCTGCAGGCTGGAACTTTATCGGGCCGAAGACGAACCATGACTGCGAACCCTTGGTGGAGGTGCCGAGAAATATCACGGATATCAGCAGGAGAATGGTCAGGGCGTATATCGGTACTGAAAGGCTTTCATATATCCTTGGGTTGAATATGAATACAATCAGTACAGCCATAGCGAGGCTTATCATCAGCCACATGAACTGTTTCCCGCTTCTTCCGGACAGGTCCAGTATCGAACCGGCCTCAGTGGAATGTATGGAAGCATATATGTTGATGATCCCGACAGCTGTCAGCACAGCATAGCACAGGACCAGAATCCAGTCTATATTCTTGAATAATCCTTTTTCTGTCAGTTGCATAGGGATTTCTGCTTAGTTTGGTTTGACCTTGTGCATCAGGTTGCCGTCAAGGACCCTTTTCTCGAGAGGCTTGCGTGACTCCCCGATTTCCCCGTTCAGGTATTTTTCGACAAGCAGGGATGCAATAGGCGCTGCCCATGCGGCACCGAATGAACCGTTCTCGACGTATGCAGCCACAGCTATCCTTGGATTGTCCTTTGGAGCGAAGCAGATGAAGACGGAGTTGTCATCTCCGCGCGGATTCTGTGCTGTGCCCGTCTTTCCGCAGATGTCCAGGCCCTTGACCTCCGCCACGCTGGCCGTACCTCCGGAACCGTATCCGCTGTTGACTGCACGGTACATTCCCTGTACGACTTTAGGGAAGTGCAGGGTGTCGACCATAGTGTACTGCTTTTCCCGGTACTTGCTGTCAATTGACACATTCTCTGAGTCCTTTACGATATGAGGAATATAGTAGAACCCCCTGTTCGCGATTGTGGCACAGAGGTTTGCAAGATGCAGTGGAGTACATCCTATCTCGCCCTGCCCGATTGACAGGGAGATGATGGTGGTAGCCTTCCAGCCTCCTTTGCCATAGACCTTGTTATAATATTTCGAATCCGGGATTGTTCCTCCAAGCTCAGCCGGGAAATCACTGCCGAGCTTCCGCCCGAAGCCGAAGCTCTTGACATAGCTGTTCCACACATCCAGTGCTTCGCCGATGTTGCTGTATCTGCTGTTTTCAAGCAGGTTCCTCAGTACATAGCAATAGTATGCATTGCACGACATCATTATCGATTCCTCCAGGTTCAGCGGGGAACGGTGTGCATGGCATCCGAGCTTGTGCTTCCCGAAATGGTATCCCATGCTGCACGGATAGCATGTCGAAGGCGTCAGTACCCCTTCCTGCAGCCCGATCAGCCCGTTTACGAGCTTGAACACAGACCCTGGAGGATACGGGGCCTGGACAGCCCTGTTGAACATCGGCTTATATGGGTTTGAGACAACTTCCCCGTAATGGTTGCCGAAGTCTGCAAGTATGTCGACGTCGATTCCGGGGCTTGACACAAGTGTCAGTATCTCTCCTGTGGACGGCTCTATGGCAACAAGGCTTCCTACCTTGTTCTGCATCAGCATCTGTCCGTAATGCTGCAGATCGGCATCGATAGTTGTTGTAATGTCATTGCCCGGGACGGCTTCCTTGTCCATCTCTCCGTCCCTGTACCTTGTCATTATCCTGTTGTGGGAGTTCCTCAGGTAGACAGCGTAGCCTTTTTCCCCTTTCAGGTCCTTTTCCCTCGCTGCTTCGATTCCTGTCATTCCTGCGTAGTCGCCGGCCTTGTATTCCCCGTTATGCCTGTTTATATATGACTGGTCAACCTCGGATACATATCCGAGCAGGTTCCCTCCTGCATTGAAAGGGTATTCCCTCGCATTCCTGACCTGTCCGCTGAATCCAGGGAACAGGTATGCAACCTCCGCGAATTTCATATATGTCTCCGGTGAAAGCTGCTTTATCATCACAACGGACTGGTAGCCTATCCTTCGCCTGTTCTTCCTGTATTCCTCGAATTTCCTGACTACAAATTCCTTCTCGACTCCCAGTACCCGGCAGAATGTCGCTGTGTCAAATGCCTCTACGTCACGCGGTGTGACAAGCAGGTCATAGGTGGTCTTGTTGCCGACAAGGATCTTCCCGTTCCTGTCATGGATGATTCCGCGCACAGGATATATGGTCTGGTAGACCATGGAGTTGTTGGATGCGTCAATCTTGAACTTGTCATCTATGATCTGTATGACAAAGAGGCGTGCAATCAGGATTGCAGCCGTAATCCCTAATCCTATGAGCAGCTTGTTTGGCCTGTCCAGTTTCATCTTGTCACAGTCTAATTGTTTTGTGATGTAAGGATGTTCACTACGGCCAGTGACAGTGGGAAGGTGCATGCCATGCTTCCGGCAAACCTTGCAAGGTTGAACCATAACGGGCGCACACCGGCCCCGTCAGCAAGGATATACAGGGCAAAGAAAATCATCATGGCAATGACCAGCGCGTATGAAATCTTCGCTGCACCGTTTTTCCTGAATGAGAAGTTGTCCTGCCTTGTGAGCATGTCCTCTCCCATTATTATCCTGATTATGGTCTTCTGGGAAAGCGCTACGGGAACCAGGGCAAACGTGTTCAGGCCGAGCACCCCTTCTGCCAGGAAATCAACTGTAAGCCCTGAGGCAAATGCAATGGCCATCACCCATATTGTGTTCATTGATATGGGGAGGCAGAGGATCATGGCCGGAAGTATTGACAGCATGATGTACGGACTGAAATTGAAATAGTTGCCTATAACCACCTGGGCAATAAGCAGCAGAGGGAACATTATCCCGAAATTCTGGACTGCATTCTTCATCTTTTTTCCAGTTCCTTTAGTTCTTCCTTGTCCAGGTTTGCAGTGACTGTGACATATCTGATTCTGCTGAAATCCGTAAACATTGTGATGTCCAGCTCGTATGTCGCACCGTTTATCGTCTTCCAGCCTTCTATTGTCCCGATAGGGATGTCCGGCGGGAATATTGCGGAATACCCGCTTGTGTAGACAGTGTCTCCACGTGAGACAGCGATATGCTGTGGGATTTCGCTGAGTATTGCACTGCGTGTGTCAATCCCGTTCCACCTCAGTGCGCCGACAGCACCGTCCTTCCCGATCCTTGTGCTGACAGCCATGTCGCTGTTGGTAAATGCCCTGGCGAATGAATAATGCTCGCTGACAGCATCTACGATGCCTATTACACCGTTCCTGGTCACTATCCCGGAATGGACCTTTATGCCGTCACTGGAACCTTTGTCGATTATGATGTAGTTGTGCTGACGGCTGTTGCCCGCCTTGGTGACTGCAGCAGGGATATACATGTAGTTGCCGATGCTGTATGACGCAAGGCTGTCTTTCCCTGACTCTGCCGCGTAGACGTGTCCGTACTGCCTGAGCTGCCTGAGCAGAAAGGCGTTCTCCTCTGCCAGTTCCTCATTTATCCTGTTGAGACGGAAATATCTGGATATGGATTCTGTCCCTCCCCAGACCGTGGACATGAAGGCGTGCGCCCCCTTTGAAATCCATGTGTCCTGGAGAATGCCGTTATATTTCAACATACCCAATGCAGCTACCTCCATTATGATGAAGATAGCTGCTACTGTCATGTAATATAATATGTTTCCTTTGCGGGGCATCTTATCTCATGAGGAATGGATAGTGTTCCGCATTCTTCAGGGCAAGGCAAGTTCCGCGTGCCACGGCCCTCAGAGGGTCCTCTGCTACATGGAACGGTATATTCACCTTCTCGCTGAGCCTCTTGTCGAGTCCCCTGAGAAGTGCGCCTCCGCCTGAAAGGAAGATTCCGTTCTCCACGATGTCTGAATAAAGTTCCGGAGGGGTCTGCTCCAGGACATGGAGGATTCCGGTCTCTATCTTTGCAATGCTCTTGTCAAGGCAGTGCGAGATGTCCTCGTATGTGATTGTCGCAGCGATAGGGTGTGCAGTCATGAGGTTCGGACCCCTGACTGTAAATGGTTCAGGCTCGACCTCAAGTTCAGGAAGCACGGAACCTACTGCAATCTTTATCTTCTCTGCTGTAATCTCACCGACCTTGATGTTGTACTGCTGCCTCATATAGTACTGGATGTCGCTTGTCAGTACATCTCCGGCAACGCGGATGCTGTCCTGAACAACGATTCCCCCGAGTGAAATCACTGCAATCTCTGTTGTCCCTCCTCCGATGTCGACAACCATATTTCCTTTCGGGGCCTCTACGTCAAGCCCGATACCAAGGGCGGCTGCCATAGGCTCGTATATCAGATATACATCCCTGCCTCCGGCACGCTCCGTCGACTCCCTTACGGCCTTGCGCTCCACAGGTGTGCTGCCGGACGGAATACCGACTACAATCTTCAGGTTTGGGGTGAAGATTGACCTGCGCTTCCTGTTTACCTGCCTGATGAATCCGCGGATCATGATTTCAGCGGCGTCGAAGTCTGCGATGACACCGTCCCTGAGAGGGCGTACTGTCTTGATGCCGGGGTTCTCCCTTTCCTGCATCAGCTTCGCCTTCTGCCCTATGGCTATCATTTTACCTGTGAGGTTGTCAAATGCTACAATGCTCGGCTCGTCCAGGATGATCTTGTCATTCTGGAAAATTACCGTATTTGCTGTACCCAGGTCGATGGCAAGTTCCTGGGTCAAAAAAGAAAATCCCATACTAAAATCTGTCGGTTTAATTTTGAGGTCGTAAAATTACGGAAAAAAGTTAAATTTGCGAACAAAAGAGAACAATTAAGTTACATGGAAAGGAAAAAATTTCTGATAGTCACGGCAGGGGGAAAGGGTGTACGTATGGGAGGCTCTGTGCCAAAGCAGTTTATGCAGCTTGGAGGAAAGGCTGTCCTCAGGCTCTCGATAGAGCGTTTCCTTGAGGCTGTTCCTGACATAAAGGTAATAACCGTGCTTCCTCAGGAGCATATCGCCCTCTGGAAGGAATATTGCATAAGCTCCGGCTTCTCGTGCACTCAGACAATAGTACCCGGCGGATTTACACGGTTTCATTCCGTGAAGAACGGGCTTGCCAGGGTTCCTGACGGGGCTTCTGTCGCCATACATGACGGAGTCAGGCCTTTTGTACCTGTAGAGATGATAAGGAATATCTTTGACATGGCAACGTCTGTCCCTGCTGTAGTCCCTGTAGTCCCTGTGGTGGATACGCTCAAGGTACTGAAGCGTGTGAAAGATGCCGGCGGGACAGAGTATCTTGAGCCTGTGGAGGGGGCATCTGCCGACCGTAGCATCCTGTTCGGGGCACAGACCCCGCAGGTGTTCCATTCAGAAGTGCTGAGGGAAGCATATATGCAGGCATTTGACCTGATGTTTACCGATGATGCCTCAGTAGTGGAGAGAAAAAATGTCCCGGTCACATACGTGGACGGTGACCGGAACAATATAAAGATAACCACAAGGGAAGATCTGATACTGGCAGAGGCCATCATGTCGCTCAAGGACATCCAGGCCTGATGGACAGGTACTTACTCCTTTGTGACGATATCCCTGGTGAAATTGGTGCTCTGGTATTGCTTTACCCAGACCTGCCTCTCAATTGCCTGGTCCAGTGAAATCATCGTTTCCGTAGACTGCACGTACGGTATCTTCTGGATTGTGTTTATCAGGACTTCCATAAGGTGGTCATGGTCAATGCAATATACTTTAAGCAGCAAGGCATATCTTCCTGTGATGAAGTGGCATTCTACAATTTCCGAGATTCTCTTGAATGATTCTATTACTTCCGGATATTTGTTTGCTTCAGACAAAGAAACACTGATGAAGGCACATACGTTAAGGCCTATGGCCTGGGGCTTGACGAGAAGCCTTGAACCAGTTATTACACCATTGGCTTCAAGCCTCTTGACCCTCTGGTGTATTGCAGCGCCAGAGACGCCGCACTCCCTGGCAATCTCAAGAAACGGCATCCTTGCGTTCTTGATGAGAAAATAAAGGATTTTCTGATCGATTCGATCAATGTGATAGACCGGCATAGTTCGTTTTTATTAAAATAATTATCGTAATCCGCGAATTTATAAATAAATTTCAAAAAACAATTAAAGTTTTCACGGGATTACCGCGGAAACTTTAAAAATATTGTATAAATCCGCTTCTGTCAAGTCATTCAGACCGGATGCCGGACAATTATTTCCTGGAACCTTTCCTGCTGAATTTCCTTGCTCCGCCAGTCGGTTTTCCCTTCTCGATTATCGATTTGCAGTCAGATTCTGTAAGAGACTTTGCATCAGTGTCCTTGGGAATCCTGTAGTTGCTTCCGTTGAACTTGATGTATGGGCCATAGTTTCCGTTGATGACCTGTATCCCGCCCTCGAACTCAGATATGATGTCAACTGCAGGCCTGTTTAGGCTTGCCTCGATGATTTCCGAACATTTGTCAAGGCTGACGCTTAACGGGTCAGTGCCCTTCGGGAGCGAAATGTTCTTGTCGCCATATTTGATATATGGACCGAAGCGTCCCTTTGTACAGATTATGTCAATCCCGTTGTACTGCCCGACATTCCTCGGCAGTTCGAAAAGCTTAAGCGCATCTTCAAGTGTGATGCTTTCAATGAGCTGTCCCTGGGCGAGATTGGCGTACACCTTGTCATCGCCGTCGCCTTTCTGTACGTAAGGGCCGTATTTGCCGTACTTTGCAGTCAGGACCTTTCCGTCCTTGGGGTCAACACCCAGTTCGCGGCTCACATGGCTGTACTCCTTGTTGCTCATCGTTTCATCCACAGTCTTGTGGAAAGGTGTGTAGAACTCGGCGATGACCTTGTTCCATGTCTCCTCTCCAGCAGCAATCCTGTCGAAGTCTTCCTCCACGCTTGCGGTGAAGCCGTAGTCGAGGATGTGCTCAAAATGCTCTACAAGATAGTCAGTTACAATCATTCCGATTTCCTGCGGAAGAAGACGTCCTTTCTCTGCACCGATAGTCTCTGTCCTGGATGACGATGAGATCCTGCCGTTTTTCAGGGAAAGGTTGGTAACTGACACTTTTTCCCCTTCCTTGTCTCCCTTGACAATATATCCGCGTCCCTTGGTCAGGGTCGAGATTGTCGGGGCGTATGTTGACGGCCTTCCGATGCCGAGCTCTTCGAGTTTCTTTACCAGTGTCGCCTCAGAGTATCTCGAAGGGGCGGATGTGAATTTTGTATCTGCGGTGATTCCCATTTCTGTCATTGCATCACCTATGTTGAGTTCCGGGAGTATCACTTCTTCGGTATCCTGCTGAGGCTCGTCGCTGCTTTCCATGTAAAGTTTCAGGAAACCGTCAAATATGACCTGGGCTGCCTGTATCGCGAAAAGCTCATCTCCCTTGTCGAATCCGACCTTTATGTCTGTCCGGCTTATTCTCGCATCGCTCATCTGGCTGGCTACGGTCCTTTTCCATATAAGTTCATACAGCCTCTGCTCCTGTGGAGTCCCGCTGATGTGCGTGTTCTCTATATATGTAGGCCTGATGGCTTCGTGAGCCTCCTGCGCACCCTTTGCCTTTGTCTTGTACTGTCTCGGGCGGGAGTATTCCTCCCCGAAATTTCCGCAGATAAACTGCTTGGCTGTATTTACTGCAAGCGATGACAGGTTGGTTGAATCGGTACGCATATAGGTGATCAGTCCCTGCTCATACAGCTTCTGGGCGATGCTCATTGTCTGGCTTACGGACAGATGCAGCTTCCTTGCCGCTTCCTGCTGCAGTGATGATGTCGTGAACGGGGCTGCCGGGACACGGCCTGCCTCCTTCGTCTCTATGCTCCTTATATTGAAATTTGCCCCTATGCATCTTTCAAGGAATGCCTTTGCGCTGTCAATGTCAGGGAATCTCCTGTCAAGTGCAGCTTTTACTACAGTGCCCTCTGCTGTACCTTCCGGATGGAAGAATGCCTCTACCTTATAATATTGTTCCTTACGGAAGTTCAGTATTTCCCTTTCCCTGTCTACGACGAGGCGGAGGGCAACGGACTGTACACGTCCTGCGGAAAGCTTCGGCTGGATTTTCCTCCACAGCACAGGTGACAGCTCGAATCCTACCAGGCGGTCAAGGACACGGCGTGCCTGCTGTGCGTCAACCAGGCTCATGTCAATGTCCCTCGGATTCTCGATAGCATTTAATATGGCATTTTTTGTAATCTCATGGAACACAATGCGCTTTGTGTTCTCTTTCTTCAGGCCTAACGTCTCATACAGATGCCAGCTTATGGCTTCTCCCTCACGGTCCTCATCGGATGCCAGCCATACTGTATCTGCCGCCTTGGCTGCCTTCCTGAGATCGGACACGACCTTCTTCTTGTCATCCGGTATCACATATTCAGGCATGAACCCGTTCTCGACATCAATGCTGAGCGAGCTGTCGTTAAGGTCACGTATATGCCCGAAACTGGATTTCACAGTGAAATCCTTGCCGAGGAATTTCTGGATAGTCCCTGCCTTTGCCGGGGACTCTACTATGACAAGATTCTGATTACCCATATATAAATCTGTTTTTAAGCGTATGGCAGACATGAAATTCCCATGTCCCGTCCAAATGAAAATGCAAAGTAAAAAATAAACAGGGCAATTTTCCAAATTTTGTTGTTAATTTTGCAACTTTATGTACTCTGCCGGGGCGTGCAGGGCGGTACTTCGCCAGTTTCCGCATCCATGCGGCAGAAGCTATGATGGCAAGTTGAATGACATTTAAATATATATAGGATGAAAGACAGCACCAGGAAACGTATAATAAAATGGTTCTGGATTATAGTTGCAGTTCCGGCCGTATCGGCGGTCCTGCTTCTTCTTGCAGTATGGGCATTCGCTGACATACCGTCATTTGAGGAACTGGAGAATCCGGACAGCAAGCTCGCTACGCAGATAATAGCCGAGGACGGGGAAATTCTCAATACATTCCATATCGAGAACCGCTCATACGTAAGCTATGAGGAACTTTCCCCTCATCTTGTCAATGCGGCAGTGGCAACAGAGGACCTGCGTTTCTACAGCCATTCCGGAATTGACCTTGTGAGCCTTGGGCGTGTCCTGTTCAAGACTCTCCTCATGGGTGACAGCGGCCAGGGAGGCGGAAGTACCATAACACAGCAGCTTGCAAAGACCCTGTACCCACGTGCGGATGCAAGGAGCCGTATCCCCGGTGTCTATCAGGTGAAGATGGTGTGGATAAAGCTGAAGGAATGGATTACTGCCGTAAAGCTGGAGCGGAACTACACCAAGGATGAGATAATGGATATGTACATGAATGCCATTTTCTTCGGCAGCAATGCATATGGTGTCAAGGCCGCTTCGCAGACTTTCTTCGGCAAGAATCCTTCAGAACTGACTGTGGAGGAGAGCGCAATGCTGGTCGGGATGGTCAATAAGCCGACACGCTACAATCCTGCCCTCAATCCGGAGCCGGCACTGAAACGCAGGAACTTCGTGCTTGGCCAGATGGAGAAGGCCGGTTATCTTACTGAAGCACAGAAAGATTCAATATGTGAAATACCGATTGTGCTGTCATACAGGATACAGGACCACAATGCCGGCATTGCTCCGTATTTCAGGGACATGCTAAGGCGTACAATGTCTGCCAGACAGCCTAAGAGGTCTTCCTACAGCCAGTATGAGGACTATGTCGTAGACTCACTCCAGTGGGCTGACAATGAACTGTATGGATGGCTTGAAAAGACAAAGAAGGCAGACGGCTCACGGTATAATCTTGACAAGGACGGCCTGAGGATATATACTACGTTGAACTACAGGATGCAGCAATATGCGGAGGAAGCCGTGGCCGAACATCTCGGGAAGGATTTGCAGAATGCGTTCTGGAGAGACATGAAATGGAAGAGGAACAAGCCGTTTACAGACAAGATAGACCAGGCTACGATCGACCGTCTCATGAAGCAGGCGCGCCGCTGGAGTGACCGCTACAGGATGATGAAGGCCCGTGGGGCATCCGATGCGGAGATCACAGCGAGCTTCAACGAGAAAGTGCAGATGAGGGTGTTCTCATGGGGGAAGAAAGGGTATATAGATACCCTTATGACACCGAATGACTCCATTAAATACTATAAGGCGCATCTGCGTGCGGCAATCATGGCGATAGAGCCTGTGACAGGCCATGTGAAGGCGTATGTCGGGGGACCGGACTACCGCTATTTCAAATATGACAATGTCCGCCAGGGCAAACGCCAGGTCGGCTCTACCATAAAGCCGTTCCTCTACACCCTGGCAATGCAGGAGGGAATGTCCCCTTGCGACAAGGTTGTCAATGTCCCGCAGACTTTCATAGTAGGGGCGAACCAGGATGATACATGGACACCGAAGAGTACGGACAAGGATGAATGGATAGGGCAGACCGTGACGCTCAAATGGGGATTGACAAAGAGCTCCAACAATATATCCGCATACCTGATGAAGCAGTTCGGTCCACATGCCATGGTGGACATGATGCGGAAGATGGGAATAGGAAGCTATCTGCCTGAGGTCCCTTCCCTCTGCGTCGGCTCGGCTGACCTTACGCTGTATGAAATGGTGGCAGCATACAACTCGTTCCCTTCCGGAGGTGTCTATATCGAGCCTATATTCGTGACCAGGATCGAGGACAATATGGGAAATGTAATCAGCGAGTTCAATAACAGGAAGAAAGAGGCGATAAGCGAATATACAGCATATCTCATGGCAAACCTGATGCAGGGTGTCATCAACAACGGAACAGGTGTACGCCTGCGTACAAAATATGGCCTGAAAGGCGAGATTGCCGGAAAGACAGGAACGACCAATGACCAGGCTGACGGATGGTTTATGGGATATACCCCGTCGCTAATGGCCGGGGTATGGGTCGGTGCCGAGGACAGGCAGATCCATTTTGAGTCGCTTGCCTTGGGAGGCGGCTCGAATATGGCACTTCCTATATGGGGGCTTTTCATGAAGAAGATTGTCAAGGACGGGACCCTTGGAGTCTCTGAGGCAGACAGGTTCATCGCTCCTGCAGGAATGCACTTGAACCTTGACTGCGACGGTAGCGACAATGATGCTGCAGGAAAGAATGACGATGCCTCCAGCTTCTTCGACTAATTTTTGGATAAATTGCAACAAAATGAAATACAGGAATATAGCGGTAATCTATGGCAGCGACTCCTCAGAGTGGGAGGTGTCATGCAGAAGCGGGGCATTCGTGGCTTCAAGCATTGACGGCAGCAAATACAACATATATCACATCTTCGCCCGTTTCGGAGACTGGTCACTGCAGGCATACCGTGAAAACGGTGCTGCCCTGTCTGAAATCCCTGAGGACCGCCGTCCCAGGATCGACAAGACTGACTTCTCTGTGGTCCTGGACGGCAGGAAGGTCAAGTTTGACTATGCCTATATCGTGCAGCATGGGACACCGGGAGAGAACGGCCTTATGCAGGGCTATCTGGAAATGCTTGGCATACCGTTCAGCAGCTGCAGTTCATTTGTGTCGGCAATCACGTTTGACAAGTATTCATGCAAGAGCTATTTCAGGGATGCGGACTTCGTGAAATGTGCAGATGACATCTTTATCCGTAAAGGTGATGATATAGACGCCATTGCGCAGAAGGCTGTCGAGAGGCTTGGACTGCCTATGTTTGTCAAGCCTACGGACGGAGGGTCAAGCTTTGGAGTGACAAAGGTCAAGAAGGCAGAGGATTTCAAGGCGGCTGTTGAGTTTGCATTCTCCGAGGGCAAGACTGTACTTGCGGAAAAGGCCATTTCCGGCAGGGAGCTCACAGATGCGGTATATTTCAACGGAAAGGAGAATGTTGCCCTTCCGGTGATAGAGATTGTCACTGAGAATGAGTACTTTGACTATGATGCAAAATATAATGGGCAGAGCCAGGAAATCTGCCCTGCGCATATACCGGATGAGACAGCTGCAATGATTCAGGAAGTATCCAGGAAGATATATGCATATCTCGGCTGCTCAGGCCTTGTGCGCATGGACTATATCCTCGCGGAAGACGGTCTGTATTTCCTTGAAATCAACACTATACCAGGAATGACTTCGGCTTCGCTTGTGCCGCAGATGGTGCGGGCGGCTGGCCTTGACATGTCCGGATTCCTCGGTTCAATAATAGAAAATTCATAGACGATGCTCCTTCGGGAACTTATAGCTGAATCAAGGACGGTCCTCTCTTCCGTTTATCCGGAAGATGAGGCCCGTTCAATTGTCTCACGCCTTGCCTGTGATGTGCTTGGAGTCGATTCATATACACATGTCATAGAACCTGGGAGGACAGTGCCAGTGGAAAGCCTTGAAATTTTCCTTGCAGCATTGTCGCGTCTTGAAAAGTCTGAACCACTGCAATATGTGCTTGGATATGCTGATTTCTGCGGACACCGTTTCCATGTGACTCCGGATGTCCTGATACCGCGTCCGGAGACCGAGATTCTCTGCATGGAGACCATATCTGAGGCCCTTGTTATGCAGGGACAACGTGCTGCGGCATCTGGATGCTGTGCATCGATGAGGGAGATGTCGCGTCTTAAGGTACTCGACCTGTGTACAGGCTCAGGGTGTATCTCATGGACGCTTGCAGCCGGAATCCCCGGTTCAAGGGTAGTCGGCGTGGATATTTCAGATGCTGCCCTGAAAGTTGCCCGTAGACAGTCTGACACATTGCAGGAGACGGGGGAAAGCCTTTCAGAACTGTTCGCAGAGGGCAATATACCTCCGGAGTTTGTACCGTATGATGTCCTTGCCGGTCCAGACGGATTCAATATGGACGGGATTCCTGCTGACTTTGACATTATTGTCAGCAATCCTCCGTATGTCCGCGATTCGGAGCGGAGCCTGATGCGGAGAAATGTACTGGAGCATGAACCGGAGCTTGCACTTTTTGTCCCGGACGATGATCCGTTGAAATTTTATCGTGCTATTGCAGAGTTTGCATTTAAACGGATAATTCCTGGAGGATTCGGCATCGTGGAGATAAATGAGGCCTTTGGGGATGATGTGGCCGCGATTTTTGCTTCAGCAGGTATGTCTGAAGTTACCGTCATGAAGGATTTTGGTAACCAAAATCGCTTTGTAAAATTCAAGAAATCTTAGCTGTACAGTATTCTGCTGCCGATTTTGCAACTTATCCGTGTGCTATTTTGAGAACACGGATATTTTTTGATTCCTTTGCTACAGGATGGGTGATTCCTGCCTTTAACGGTATCTGCCGCGGATGGTACTCTGGCTGGAATGCTCCAATAGACAAATGACTTAAATTATTCTTATTATGAGGAGAAACTTGTTTTTGTGGATTCTTGCAGCAGTGCCGGTGGCAGTGGCAGGATGTGAAGAGCTTGATGATGATCCGGATAAGTACCTGGAGCCTGAAGTTAGCGTGTCCCTTGAGGATGTTGCCCTTCTCCTTTCTGGTATACAGATGGACAGCGGGCATCTACGGGAAGTCTATGACGCAGTGACATCATCTTCATGGAACGGGTATGATGAGGAATATATGATGCGTGACCTGTTTGTTGTCCCTGGTGCAGGAGTCGGGGATGACAGAATTCCTGAGGAGACAAAGGCGGCCAGGAGAAAGGAGATGGGACTTCCGGTGACCAGGAGTGCAAATGAATATCAGAGACCTCTGAGGGACCTTATTGCAGAGACTCTGGAGAAGAATTCACGTAATATATTGTCAAAGGCAGGGGCATCCAGGGACGGTATGCCGGAAGTGACTCCGGAGAGATACATGTCGATACTCCAGCAGTCCGACATCCAGATATATTGGCCATATTCCGAGGCGTGGGACGGGGAGGAATACCCTGTCATCACATTTGACCCGGATGGAAGCTCGACTGCCAATGTGGGATACCGTCTTGCTGAAGACGATGCCGGGGAACTTTTTGTTGAGGAGATTGTAATCGATGAGGAATTTGCCATGGAGCACCCGGTATGGGTTGTCAACAGGAATGATGACAGCCAATATACATCCCTTGAACTTCTACGTATGTCTGAGCCGGAGTGGGGAAGCGGCGGCGGAGAGATTATAGTCCGTCCAAGGCAGTCCTGTCCATATCCTTATGCCATGGAAGGCCGGGCTTTATCGCCCAAGGCTGTTGAAAAGCCTTTGCAGACTCTTGTCCTCAGGGATTTCACGATGAACAGGAACTATGACTCATGGTTTGCCGGGGCTTCCGAGTTCTTTGTAAAGATAGGTGGAATAGATGATTTCTATGCGTCCACGGAGGCGGAGCTGAGACTGTACAACCCGATGGTTACCGATTTCATGATTGTCGTCAAGAGGAACCAGGTAGGGAAGCCGCAGCCGTTCAACGCAGTGCTGCTTTCAGACTGGACAGAGCAGCTGACGCACTGTGCATTCATGATTGTCGAGGATGACGGAGGGACACGGACCTCATGGAACTGTTCCGGAGTTGTCAAGATTAATTCCAAGAGCTATGGCTTTGAGATAACATTCCCTCTCAATATCCGTGACGACATTGTCTGGAGAGGCCAGCTCGCAAGGAGATATATCGAGGAAAACAACGGAGGTGTCGCACACTATGGCGATGTTGACCTTGTGTTCGAGATTGTGGAGTACTGATTCAGACGGAAACTGTCATTTCACAGTTGGCGCAGTCAAATGCAAGGGTCAGCCGCCTCCCGTTGTTCAGGAGGTAAAGCGGACTGCTGTCTTTGCTGCGGTGGTAGCGTGGACATAGTCCAAGTTCATGGCGGATGCAGTATCTGGTCCTCATCAGCTCGGCATTGTCCCTGTGGGTAAGTTCGTATGCGCTTTCACTTACTGCCAGTCCTGCTTCTGTGTAGAGAGCCTCTGCAAGGTGGTTTGATATATTTGCCTTGTAATCCAGAACCTGGAAGCCCATGGCCTGCAGGCTGTCGGGAGGATTGCTGCAGGCTCCTGTGCCTCCAGCATGTCTTGAGATGTAGAGCGGGGCTGCCTTGCACGGCTGTCTTTCCAGCTGTGCAGACAGTTCTCTGCGAAAGGCGTTTATTGCAGATGCAGGCATGTGCGGAAGGACAATGCCTTCCGGAATGCTGTCAAGGTTGAACATGTATATCCCGGAGGTCTTGGAAAGCTGTGCCTTGAACAGGGATCTTATCCGCTCCTGGTTTCCTGCGGCAGTCCCCGGCGGAACCGTGAGCCTGGCTTCGCGCCCGTCCTGGCTGATGGCCAGGATCAGGATACTGCCAGATATGGCATTTGCCGCCATGTCTTCCTGGGCAGCAGGTACGATGGATATGTTTACATCAATAAGCCTGCGGCATGGGCTGGATTCCATTTCCTTTTCAAAGGCTATGCTGAAATTGCGGAATATCCTTGCTCCGTCATAGAGCTCCGGTGAAGCCTTGCATTGTACTGACATCCCGTTGCAGACGTCTGCCCTGACTCCTGTAACTTCTCCGCTGCGGCTGATGAAGGAAAGGCCATCCCCGTTGTTCAATACAGGCTTGTCTGCCTTGCCGACTTTGTTTCCGGAAGCAATGATGGTAAACCCGGTATGGCTTCTGTTCAGGCCGCTGACAGTCCCGAGCTCCTCTCCCATGGACTTTGCTGCATCCATTGATGCCCACCGGCCTTTCTTCCCGTCGAGGAACAGCTCCGTGTATCCACGGTTGAATGTCTTGCCGGTATCTGGGATGAAGCCTCCTGTCACCCGTCCGTATGAGGCCCTGCTGAAACGCCCTGCATTCTCAGGCCTTGCTATGAACTCGTCAAGTGCAATTGAATAGTCCCTTACGACGTTCCTCACGTATGATATGTTCTTCAGCCTTCCCTCTATCTTGAATGATGTCACTCCGGCTTCTGCGAGGTCTCCGAGCCTGTCCTTAAGGTTATAGTCCTTCAGGGAAAGCAGGGACTTGTTCTTGACTATGGTATTGCCGTCCCTGTCCATGAGGTCGTACCTGGAGCGGCAGGCCTGGATGCATGCGCCCCTGTTCGCGCTTCGTCCGGAAATCATTTCCGACAGATAGCATTGCCCGCTGTAGCAGACACAGAGTGCACCATGCACGAAGAACTCTATTTCGCAGCCGACACTGCTTGAAATCTCCTTTATCTGCTCCAGTGACATCTCCCTTTCGAGAATAAGCCGTGAGAATCCCGCCTGTTCAAGGAAACGTGCCTTCCCTGGTGTCCTTATGGCGCACTGGGTAGATGCATGCAGCGGTATCCTTATCTCCTTTTCTTCATTTGCACCATGCACTCCCCGTATCATTTCTGCAAAGGCCATGTCCTGGACTATCACGGCATCTGCACCTGCTTCCTGTACGGCAAGCAGGGTGTCAAAGGCATCCTGGAGTTCGGAGTCATAGATTATTGTGTTGAGGGTTACGAATATCCTTGCCCCGAAAAGATGGGCATGGCTGCATAGCCTTGCAATCTCGTCAATGCTGTTCCCTGCGGCCTGCCTTGCCCCGAACCGCGGAGCAGCGATATACACAGCATCGGCACCGCAGTCTATTGCCGCGATGCCGATCTCAGCGTTCCTTGCCGGAGCAAGAAGTTCAAGTCTCCTCATTAAAGTGCCTGGAGCTGCTGTTTTGCAGTCTCTCCGAATTTAGGGTCGGCAACAATCTTCTGATAGTATGCCTTTGCCTTCTCCTTGTCACCAAGCTGCTGTGAAAGTGCTGCAATTGTGTAGCACATCTGGTTCGCATCCTTTGCATTTGGAGACATTTCCAGATATTTTTCAATGTAGTTTACTGCATCTGCGTTCTGCTTCAGCTGCGATGCTGCCGTTCCTGCCACCTTGTATGCTGTCGCATTCTCAAGGTATTCGTTGGACTTGAGGGCAGCGTTGATCGCCTCCTGGTATTTCTTTGCCTTGAGGTTTGCTGCTGCGTCCTTTACGTATGTGTTTGAAAGCAGCTTGAAGGCGTCTTTCTGCTGTCCCATCTCCGCTGCCTTCAGAAGTGTCTCCTCTGCCTCTTCGCGTGCACCGGTCTGGAGCAGTGCCTGTCCAAGGCTGAAATATGTCCTTCCGTTGTCAGGGTCAACTGCAATTACATCCTTGTATGCAGTTACTGCCGCTGCGAAGTTCTTGTCGCGGAGAAGTCCGTTTGCCTTCTGGAGAAGAAGCTGCGGTATCAGTGCCGCTGCGTCTTCGGCAACTTCATCGTTTCCGTATTCCTTTGCAACCTTGATGGCCTCCTGCATCTGCGGTATGGCCTGGTCGTAGTCCTTGTTCTGTGCATATTCCTTTCCGATGGCGAGCACGAGCTTAGGGATGATGTCCTTGCAGTTGTTGACTACATCAGCTCCCTCTTCTCCACAGGCCTCTGCAATGGAAAGTGCCTGCTTGAATGCAGCAAGGGCACCTGCGTTATCTCCCATCTGGAGAGCCATTGCGCCGTTGTTATAAGTCTCAGTGGCTGTTGCCATATCCTGTGCGGATACGGAAATAGCGGCAAGCAATGTCGCTGTCGCAATAAGAAAAAAACGTTTCATAATAATATGGTTCATTAAATTTTTCCTGTTAAAACTGTATTCATGGACGTGTACTTTGATGCACACAGAATGCAAAATTAGCAAAAAAAAGTTTTAATTTTGCAATCCGCATTGTAAAATTGGGATTTACATAATGTAAAGGCTGTTTTTGCAATGTATTGAATCCGGTATGCCAGGTTCAGGCATGTCCGGCATGAATTATCAGCAGTGTGTGTGAAAATGAATAGAAGACCTTATATACTGTTTGCAGTGCTGTCTGTCCTGGCACTTATTCCTGCCATATCCTATGGACAGAATATACCGTCCCTTCCGCAGGACCCTAACATTGTAAAGGGTACATTGCCGGACGGAATCTCATATTATCTTGTCACAAACAAGACCGAAAAGGGCCTTGTGGATTTCGCACTGGTCCAGAAGCACGTTCCGGCGGATACGCTTGATGATGCCGTTGACCGTGTCAGGACATCCCTGGACTCAATTCCGAGATTCTTGGGCAGCGGAGCCCGTGACTTTGTCGTACGCAACGGCTTCTCAAAGTCAAGAAATACTCCTTCTGACCGTTCGGGCCTTGTAAATGTGCGTGAGGATGCGGCTATATACCGTTTTGGGACAATGCCTGCAGCAAAGGGTGAGGCAGCCATAGACTCGACCCTTCTGATGATTTTCGGGATAATAGAGAAGACAGGCGGATACGGCAGCGGAATGATGCCTATTTCCGCGAATGCTATAATCGTGTCTGGTGACATTGACAAGGATGCATTGCAGAAGAAGCTGCGTATGCTCTCCCTGATGCTTCCACGGAACATGGATTGTCCGCAGGATGAACATGAATACAGGTGGCAGCCTTCCGATACCGCTTCCTGCATCGTTGTGGAGGACCGGGATGCACGTTTCTCTACAGTAAAGGTTGTCTACACTTCACCGAGGACTCCGGGAAACATGATGGGTACAGTTCTTCCGCTTGTCTCTGAAAGGCTTGGAGATATAGTGGGTACAATCCTGAAGAAACGTATATACACTGAGATGAAAAGGAACGGTGTCCCGCTTGCCTTTGTCGGATACCGTTATTACAAGAGTACCGAGCAGTCCGGTGATGAAAAATATGAGATAAGCATACATACGGACCGTGAGCATACAGGGCAGGCCGTCAGGATAATGGCCGGTGTGCTTTCTGACATTGACAGCAAGGGAGTGCTTCCGAAAGAGTTCGTAGATGCAAGGGGAGAGTACCTTATGGAGCTGTATGGCCAGTCATTGGCTCCGGTGACACCCAACAGGATGTATGTGGACATGTGCATATCTTCATTTCTCTATGGTTCTGACCTGTCAAGGAAGGATGACCGTTTCAAATTCTTTGTAAAGGGAAAGGTCGCGGACTCTACACAGACAAGGATGTTCAACAGGTTTGCATCTGAACTTATTGACAAGACAGCGAACATGACGCTTTCTGTAAGGTCTGATTCGCTCGGATTTGACTCCGCAGAGCTCCTGGAGATGTTCAATGCAGGATGGCAGGGCAGCTGCAGCAGGGATGAATATGTCTCATATGCAGCAAACCAGAGCGATTCTGTTGCCATGGACAATGGAGCACCGAAGGTCAAGGCAAAGGTAACAAGAAAGGAGCCTGTCTCCGGAGGAACCCTGTGGCAGTTCGACAATGGAGTCAATGTGGTCTACAAAAGGATGGATACAGGTGGGCTGTTCTACTATACAATGGTTATCAGGGGCGGGTACTCTGCAATGCCTGACATCAAGAGAGGTGAGGGGGCATTCCTTTCCGACATGCTTGAAACATACAATATATGTGGACTGAAGCCTGAGGATTTCAATTCCATATTGCTTTCCAATGGCATAACCATGTCCAGCAAGGTGGGGCTTTCCGACATGAGGATATATGGCATGGCACCGAGGCCGAGCCTTACCCTCCTGATGAAGTCCCTTGCCGCTGTTGCCAACGGAAGGAGCATAGACACAAGGAACTTTGAGTATTACAGGGAATGCGAGAAATTGCGCCTGGAGGCAAGGAGGAATTCCGTTTCCGACCGAATCGCGGCCATAGACAGCCTGATGTGCCCGTCATACAACTATTCTTCAGACAAGACTGCAGGTGCCCTTTATCCGGATCTCCAGGAGAGGGCGATGAAATTCTTTGATGACCAGTTCTCACGCGTGAATGACGGTGTTATAGTGATTGTCGGTGACATGGAGGAGAGTGCGATGAAGAAGTTCCTTCAGGGGCAGCTTGGTGCATTCCGTACCCAGGACCATGGCTCGGTGCGTGTAAAGCTGCCTTACCAGCCTATTTCCGGCTGGACTACTTATATGGTAGACGGGAAAAGGGCCAGTGTCGATGTCGCCATGTCTTCACCGATGCAGTACAGTGCGGAGAACTATATGGCAGCAAAAGTCACATCCCTTGCCGTGCAGGATGCACTTAACATGGCGATGTGCGGAACCGGGACATCTCTCAGGGTTTCATCGGACCTGGTGATGTATCCGCAGGAAAGGTTCAGCATGCTGATATCTGTAGAGAATATACCTTTGGACAGGCTTCCGTCAGGAGAGATGCATGAGAGTGCCGTGTCTATATTGTACAGGATACGTGAAACCCTGTCTGGACTTGCTGCAAAGCCTCTCCCTCAGGATAGGCTGAATGTTTACAAGACAATGGTGTCCAATGAAATATCATCGCTTCAGAATGATCCTGCATATTGGCTGTCGATTGTCACTGCAAGATATGCGGAAGGAAAGGACCTCAATACCAAGTATTCGGACAAGATCAATGCTGTCACGGTAGAAAAGGTCAAGGAAACAATCAGTTCCCTGAATACGGGAAGCAAAGTGGAATATGTTATAAACCAATGGGAAAGCAATACCAGACAATAATCGAGATAGACGACTGCCTTGTCTCTTCGGAAATACTTACAGAATATTTTGCATGCGACTATCAGAAGTGCAAAGGCTGCTGCTGCATTATCGGTGACTCGGGTGCACCTCTTGAAGAGCAGGAGCCGGAGGCGATAGAAAAGAATTACCATATCTTCTCGCCACTGATGCGCGGACAGGGGAAGAAGGCCGTCGAGGACAAAGGCTTCTTTGAGATAGACATGGACGGTGACATGGTCACTCCTCTCGTTCCGGGAAGCGAGGAATGTGCCTATACATGCTTTGACGAGGCAGGAAACTGCTTCTGCTCAATGGAACGCTGCTGGTTCAAGGGAGAAGGTGATTTCCGTAAGCCAATCTCATGCTGGCTCTATCCTATAAGGGTATCAGTCCTGAGCAACGGGATGCGTGCCCTGAACCTGCACCGCTGGGAAATCTGCAAGGACGCCTTAGCCAAGGGACGTAAAGAAAAGGTCCGCGTATTTGAATTTCTACGCGAACCTATCGAACGTTATTTCGGTGAAGAATTCTACCAGGCCCTTGCCGAGACTGCAAGGCATTTTGAGTAGACAGGCATTATCTCGAATATCACGGCATTCCCCTCGATAATGATGTGTGATGCAGTCTCTTCCGTCCTGATTCTCTGGAACGGGGAGGCAACTGTTGTCTCCGAGATAGCTGTCCCGTCAGCTGACATCTGCCTGACTGATACAGTGGAGTCTTCAGGGAGTGTACCTGTAAGCAGTATGTATTCCTTTGTACCTGGCTTTATCCCGAATGACAGGATGCCGTTGCTGTGGAATGAAGTCTCCGGATTCCTGTCAAAGGCATAGGCAGCCTTGCTCATATCTTCGGCCTTGATTTCAAATCCAAGGTCTTCGATGTGGACCGGATTCACCTCAAATGTACGGATAGATGCCCAGTTGCTCCTTTGCGAGTCAAGCCTTCTCAGCCTGATGTATCTGGCCTCTACAGCTGAACCTGTCCAGTGGATGTCATATTGCTTTTCAAGGTCTTTGACAAGCGGTGTCCAGTCGCGCCCATCCTCTGAATATTCCAGGACCGCATGGTCAAAATAGTCGCAGTCATCTATGGAGTTGCGCCCCTGGAGGATGTTTATTTCACGTACCTCCTTTTTCTCGCCGAGGTCGGCCCCTATCCAGCTGCCATCTTTCTGGGAGTCTCCTGAAGTGTAGTATGTCGTGTCATCATTGTCGAACATCAGCTTGCTCTGCATGGTAATGATGTTTGCGAATGAGCCTATGCCCTTGCATGATGACGGCATCTGGCCTGTCAGCCTTGAATAGAAGCCGTCCCTCATGCCGTCCATCGCATTCTCGTAGAATGGCTGGAGCTTCATTGTTCCGGATTTATGGGCCTCGTATCCTTTCCTGTCATCCATGGTCATGAGATTTTCTGTATATGCGTTCCAGAAATCCGCATCGCTGCCAGACCTGTAGAGCTTTATGAGATTCATTGTCCTTATTCCTCTTTCCCCGAGCTTTCCGAACTCCTGCAGCCATGGCCTTAGCTCTTTAAGAAGTGCCTTGTTCTGGCAGGATTCCATTTCAGCCGGTACTTTGGCTATTTTCATGAATTCCTCCATGAGGCTGCAGAACTGGTCTTCCGTGAAATTGTCGATGCTGAATGTTTCAGTCTCCCATGATTCGTCCCTCCTGTAGCCTGTCTCTGTATCGCACGAATGTATTGCAAATGTCCTGTATGCTCCGGCTGCATCTCCTGCAAGTTCTACAAGACCTCTCTCCCAGTTGTCTATAGGATTGTATGCTTCAATGTTCCATGTGTAGTCAGCCACTCCGTAGAGGGCAAGCCTTGATGCTTCACCATGCTCCATAGGGTTGCTGACAAACCCGCTTAGGTCATTGGATGTCAGACTTCCGTCGAGACCGTATACCGGGCCTTGCATCATGATGTGGCGTGCATAGTCAGTCACAGGATAGTTCCACCAGTAGAACGCCGGTCTCCTTATCCTTGAATTTACCCATTCGAGCGTTTCCGGTGTCAGGTCGCTGCAGACCACATCCCCAGTCCAGAATACCTTTATCGAAGGGTCAAGGGTTTTACCATATATGCTGAGGCTTCCTTCCGGAGTTGGGTTTGCCCACAGCTTAGAATAGTCGGTAGGGCATACTGTCAATGGGGAGACATCTTTTTTCACCTTGACAAATTCCTGGTTGAGCCTGTTGAGAAGCTCTACCTGCCTTGCCGGATTGGTCCCCTCTCCGGAGATGTCATCGAAGAAGATTGCGAAGGAACGTACTCCGAGGCTGTACATCATCTCGAACTTGTTGACAAGATTGGTGTAGTCCTCCTCGTTCCATTTTATATCCTGGCCAGGATGTATCGCCCACACGAATTCCACCCTGTTTCGGTTGCATGCCTCGACCAGTTCCTTTATGTCTGCAGCCTCCTTTTCTGGATATGGAAGTCTCCAGTCCGGACAGCTGTGATATGGGTCGTCTTTCGGACCATAAAGGTAGCAGTTCATCTTTGATTTGCCGTAGAAATCAATCAATGAAAGCCTTACCTCGTGTGACCATGGTGTCCCGTAGAATCCTTCCACGACACCCCTGTACGGCAGGTCCGGATAGTCGCAGATCTCAAGGCATGGCAGCTTCCCGTCCTTGCATGCCGGGCTTTCTGCAATCTGCCTCAGTGTCTGGATTCCGTAGAATGCACCCCTTTCGTCATATCCGGTGATTGTAATGCCTTTAGTGCTGATTTTCAGCATGTATGCTCCGGATATTTCCTTGACTCCATCGGCTTTTCCCGTGCTGAAGTCTATTGTCAGCCTTACCCCTTTCCTGTCTTTTGCGAGAAATCCGAAATCATCGGCAAACCTGCCTTTCCTGTCTTTCAGCGATATCCCTGCTGCCATGTTGAGGAACTGTCCCGGAACAGTCTTTATTTCGTGCGGGACCGGGTTGATTATTAAATCGTTATGCTCAAGCTTCTTTCCTGGTACAGACGGAACTTCCTGTGATTCGGACCTCTGTGACGAAAGGTCAAAGCTTTCCTGAGCAAATGCATTGCAAAGCAGAAGCATTCCGGCAATGGATGCTGCAAATGTTTTTACTTTTGACATATGGTTGAAATGTTTATGTGATCTCCTGTTATGCGGGATTCTGCTATTCTGGATCCTTTGGGTTGAGGTTGTATTCAAGTCCTGCTGCGATGCGGAACACGTCTTTCCTCAGTCCCTCGACTGTCACCCCGCCAAGCTGTGATGTTATTGTGATCCTGTCCTCGAAAATTCTTGTAATCCTGTTCAGTATGCCCCTGTGCCTGAAAGTCATGACTCCGTCCTCTTCCTTTTCAAGGATATAGCTGCGGCTTTCCATATAGCTTCTGATTCCTCCCTTTGTCTCTTCCCAGCTCCCGGGGAACATGGCCTCCCTGTTGACGAACCCGAATTTAGGATATATGGCAGCAATGGCAACAAATATCAATGCAATGTGCCACAATGAATCATATCCGTTCCTGAACATAGTGCTTATATCTGCTTCTGCCGCCCCGATAAGTACAAGTATTCCGAGGATGACTGCAAGAAGCACGATAATGGAAATGTAATATTTCACTGCCCTGATAAAGTATTTCATGATCTTGTCATTTAATAAACATACAAAGATATAAAATTCATCCTTACCATCTTCTGACGTGAGGAAATTTGTGGACAATACTTTCTGCAAGAGGGTCCATCGCTGTCCAGCGGGCAGGGAGCGGGCTGTAGAAGCGTATGCCGTAGCCAAGGAGGGGCAGGTTGGTGAACTGATACACCAACCTGGAACGGTCACCGACCTCTCAGCGCGTATAATGCAAGTTACCGGTGCAGGTTGGTCGTGATTATAGCCAACCTGCGCCGATGCCCCAAGCGACGGGACAGGGAGTTTGTCTTGGGGCGGGTTCTGACCAGCCTGACAAACTGATGGCAGATGATTCAATTATTCTAATGGAGAACAGTGCACATACCAGTTGGGAATAATACTTTTCAGCCAGGTGGTCAATGGCATTCCATGAGAGGGAGGGACGAAGGGTCGTAAATCCCGTAACAGTTATAAAGATATGGCAGGCAAAGCCATAAATCTTCACCTGCCATGTTCATCCTAAAATGCCAGCCTAATCCCGGAATGATATTCTCTTTTTGGCAACCAGATATATCTGGAAACCTATGTAAGCTAAAAAGACAAATACCAATGCAAAATAAGCCACTAAGTCCCAGACATTGCTGAATTCATGAATGTTGATAATGAATAATATAAGGTATATGGTATCTAATAGCTTATCGAATTTATATTCAGAATTTGTTAGCTTTACAGGTCTCATCTTCCCAAATAATGTTATTGAAATAAATGTTACGGCACTGATGGTAACAAGTATATATAGCAACAATCTACATTTTTCACTTACATTCGCAAATTTGTTTATACCTTTTGATATTAAGTATACGACAAATATTGCATCGGTAATTAAATACCCATTGTACCTTTCCATAAAAAAGTATTGTTATATTTTTTGTATCCTCAATTATCTGTTGGGGCTCATCATTCTGCTCTTCATTCTCCTCCTCAGGTTGTTCTTCCGGCTGAACTGAAACTGAGTCTGATTCATCATCATTGTTCTCATCATCACCCTCTAACAGAAGCAAGGCCCTATTCCATATACCTGGAATTCTCAATAAAGACGCGGCTGATTTTCTCTGCATAGGCTGGAAAAAGTTCATCTTCAAGGCCTTGTTGATAAGTTTTCAGAAATTCATAAGTCTGGGACAGTTGTATCATCAGCAAGTCAGAGATACAGAATGTCCTTTCATCCAATATACCCTTTTCACGATATGAATCTATCATGTCATCAGTAAGGAATGAATCAAGTATCCTGTAATTACCGTTTGCCTTCAAGACTATTTCAGTATGTGCCGGATGCATGGACTTGGGAGTAAATCCCAATATGCAGTGCCTGGGCAAAGGCGTCTTCATATCAATGGCAGTCCATGAAGAAAGGTCCACGACAGTAAAGTAACCATCAATGTAATTTACAGAATCATGCGCCTGTTTGGCATTAAACCCATAGACATACATAAGTGCATTTTCATACAATTCTGTATCGCTATAGGGCTCATGATGAGCCTGTCCTTTGGAATTAAGGATAAACATGTTTACCATGAATAGTGTTAAAATTATGCGTCTCATCATCTTATGGTATCAGTTACAATTTTTGTCACTACTTGTGGAAGTCTTAATTCTATTCTTTCCAATTGATTTAGATAATCTGATAGCATTGCATCTGTTATTCTATCTGGCTCTGCTTCTTTTTCTTCTTCTGAAGCATTTTCAGCATCCCAAATGAATGCATCTTCCGTTAGATGCTCATTTCATGCCCAAAGTTAACATGATTTCCGGAACAGAAGGCATACGGGCTGACGGAATAGTACTTTTCTGCCATCGGGTCCATTGTTGTCTACCTTGTGGCGGTCGGATTGTAGAACCTTGCACCGTAGTCGAGATATTGCAGGCAAAATCAAATCTTCACCTGCAATATAATACAATAGTTCATTTCTTTATTAGCAATTTGTTTCCAATAATTCAAGATATGCCATATGCAATATCTTGACAGTCCTGTCTGAATATGTTGCAAAACACTTTAGGGTGTCAATGTAGAAGCTGAAATATGATTGATTATAAGATTCCGGATGTGGTGAACTGATTACATATTTCCAAAATGACAATAATTCTTCATCTTTTTTACTCTCAAAAAGTTCTACCCATAGATTTGGATATTTGAGTGTCAATTTCCACATTTCATTATGGAAATAATTTGCGGCATCAGCATCCCAGTAACCGTCCTTTGCTATTCCATATAGTTTATCGAAATGTATCATATCCGCTACTACACAAGAGTAAAACAGATATTCAATATGCTTATCTGAATCATTATACAGGCTCCCTGGCTTGTCTGAAACTTGATTATAGCCATATAGTTCTATAAATTCCGAAAACGTATCCGGAAAACTATTCCAGAATTTCACTGTGTCATTGTCCTTATAGGCACTTTTCAGGCTCTCAGCCTTGTCGGGGGCGGTAAAGGACGAGCAGACAACAACGCAGCATTGAACCAATAACATATAAATCAGCTGTCTCATAATTCCAACTATTTCATAATTCATTATTTCTTGCTATCCGAAAGATACAGTTTGTTTTTTGATGTCAGGACAAAATTAGCATCATTCCGCTCAAAATGGGAATCATAGCATTCCGTTTCGAGCCAGTGCTCTTCATACACAAGTTCGTTCCCTCTCAGAAACAGCAGATGAATGCCTGGGTCACACATATCATAATGCATAGTGTTCTTTACAAGCTTTTCTATTTCCGACTTACTATATGTGTCATTGAAAATGTAAAGAGTATCCCAATCAAATGGTAGCTGTCCAAAGTCAACATGCCTGTTTTCAATATTCTGGCCTGCGACCTGTCCGTTTATCGTTTTCAAGACTATCTTGTTATCAACACACGATGCCATCATGACAGAAAAGATATAAATAAGTGCTATTTTATTTGTTGTTTTCATAAGGATAACGTGCATTATAATCCAGGAATTGCTACCGCCTTTTTAAATATCAATTCATGATAATCCGGATACATTACCTTACCATTCCAATTCTGCAGGCCATAATCATATGGCAAACGAGACGAAAGCGATGGGAGAGTACCCAAGGCTGCCATCTCTATCAAATCAAATATGATATTCTTTTCAGATACATCTTTATTCTTATGTCTGCCATTCAATCTACTGTATTTAACAAACTCAAACATTGAGTATAATAAATAATCACTTGAACAGCCAATAATGTAATGATTATACAGGAATGACTTCAGTAACGAGAAATCATGCGAAGGCTCAACATACCGTCTGATTTCGTGGATCCATTCAAGATCGTAATAGGCCGGATGTATCTCCGGATATACATAGTTAAAACGATTGTCAGTTATCATTCTTGACAACAAATAGAATATTCCACCATTTACCGTCAGTTCCTTTACATGATGCTCCTTTGCATGACGACAATACAACTCTATAATTTCAAGTGGAATTTCAAGAAAAGAAGCTTCTCTTGCATTTTCAAAATACCTGTTGACAATAACGGTTTCATCTGCAAAGCAGAAAGCGATATGTGACGGTAAATCTCCAACTATAGTACCAGATTGAATAAGGCCTATGGCACAACTGTCATCTAGAATCCTTAATTCAAGTTCATTGCAATAATCAGGCGATACACTACCCAATGTGTCAAGACATATTTTCTGCAGATGGCTCCCAGCTATATCCAGCCTATATTCCTTGACATCAGTCTTGAACTCATTTCCCACAAGCGTTTCGTACTCCTTGTCAATCGTCACATATTTCAGATATGACTGGGAATACACATCACGTGGCAGTAGTGACGTAATAATTAATATTATAAATATCTTGGCATCCATGATCTATCTATTTGTGGCAACCATGCTTCGTGTAAATATTCTTCCATTTTTGAATTTGAATCTTTTTCACGGTCCTCCGTCTTTTCAAATCCAGATACATTAAATGTATGTTGAAGTTCATGTGCAAGCATCATTGTCTGATAAAAAACCAATGGAACATTCTTATATTTTTCTGAAATTTCATGGTTCTCTTTCATCCCTTGCCTTGATAATAGGACTTCTGACTTTACTGGCTTGCCGTTATTCGTTATGGTTGTATTTTGTCCACTTTTGGTCTGTTCTTTACTGTTTTTCAATATTTCATCTGTCACATTTCTTATCCAGCAAACGTGTCCCGTCCGGATCCACAAAGTTAACAGGATTTCCGGAACAGAAGGCATACGGACTGACAGAATAGTAATTTTCTGCGAGGGGATCGGGGACAAACCAGCGTCCGGTGTCGTAATCGTACATCCTTGCACCTCATATAGAGATGATGGCAGGTAAAGCCATTATGCTTCACCTGCCATCATCATCCGTGAATGCCGTCCTAATCATAGAACAACACTTTCTCTTCATCTTACTTTGCTTGTGCAGACAGAATATATGAACAGCTCGGTCTGTCATCTTCTTGACAGATGACGTCAAAAACAGTGTCACGAGAAATGCAATGTCCCCAATTATTATCCAGACTTTCCAACTGTATATAGATCCGCTGTGACGAATTATCTGACAGATAGGCATAATGAGTGATAGAATTATTCTTGATAAATAGAAAAATTCTAGAATACTCATCAAATCCGATCATGTGTCTTGGCCTAAGTGACCATCTTATCAATGGAGAAGTATAATGAACACCTGTTTCTTTCGAGACAATGCTGTCAGGAACCATTGGATTACATATGTAGCAACTGTCAAATCCGATTCCAAATACACTCTCCAATGTTATACGACAGTATGGAGAACTAGAAGTTGACAGTCCTTGTTCTATATAATTGCACATTTTGCCATTGGCATTGACAATGATTCTATATGGATGACTGGAAGTTTCAATAACTGTCAACAATATGCCTGCAAACAAAAATACACTAAAGACAACTGTTATTCTTTTCATATTATAGTACTATTTGCTCTTAATCCTGAATTATCTGCTTTCATCAATTTTTCCACTGCATTCCTATATTGTTCTTCATCTAAAGTATGTCTCTCTATCATATATCTGTCGTCTGATTTTCTGACAACCCATAAGCCTTCGGTAAAATAGAAATCCAATACTTTACTGGCCAAATCCTTATTAGTATCTCCTTTGTTTTGAGTCCCAATATACATGAAACTCTGTTGAGAGAAACCTGCACTATTATCTTCTATCGGGTCCATCGTTGTCCAGCTGGCTGGGAGCTGGTGCTGGTTGCAGGACCTTGCTCTATCGTGGACAAATAGCCGTTTTATCTACCTTATAGAGGTCTTGTCTATTGTCACTGAATCCGATTGATAATTGAACATCTCGATATTGGATAAAGGTATAGCTTGGAATATAGGAGAATCCAGCATTCTTTTATGTGGTATAATCCGGAGATTTTTCCGAATCAATTTTTTTATTGCATGTTGTTTCATATTATTGAAGATAATGGTAAATGATGTGTTGGGCATCATAATTCTATAGTAAAATGTGGTACAACTATCAATCACATAAACATTAGGATCCGTGATGATCTGATAAATGCTCATATAATCTCCTTCATACATGCGTTTTTGGAAAAAGTGCCTTATTTGTTCATTTGTTGGCAATTGTGGATTACCATTTTCATCCCACCACACCCAGACAGGCTCATTAGACGTATTAGTTATAACACATGAATTGTTTCGTACTTTCACCAAGTCTGTTGCTGAGGCAAAAACGCTTAATCCCCAAAGAATAAATATAATGCACTGTTTCTTCATCTGATGTCAAAATTAGTTGCTGTTTCTTTCCTGGAACGCAAGATCAATTCTTTCAAAGCTACATTTGTTTCTCGTAGTTTAACATTCTGATGACCAGAACTTGCTCTATCAAATCAAATAGGATTATTCTTTTCAGATACATATTTATTCTCTTCTGACTCTGAATTTATCATTTACATAAAAATAAATCTGCAAGGACAACTGCAGTATAAATATGGCTAATGTAGAAAAGTATATCCACAAGTCTATAATGAATGAACGTTCCTTGATATTTATGAGAAGCAATACAAATGACAGCAATTTTACAACAGACCATATGTTCTGCATCAGAAATGAAACATCTTTTATAACCATCTTGCCATATCCCCATGCCACAAAAATGCTATAGGCAATTATTGCAAGACAAAATAGCAGGATGCTGCTAAATAGTACCATCCGTCCCATAAGAGTTATATCTATAAACATTATAACTCCTTTATAGACCAATGATGCTATCATCAATAAATCCATTTCTATTATATCCCAGTACTGTTTCATTATGGCTTTATTCTTCTTCATATTCATGATCTTGTTCTTCATTATTGTTATCTGTACCATTTATTTGCATCTCATTTGGCTCAGAAGTCACGTCATCCGGCTTCTCTAATTTATCTTTACCGTAATAATAGTCCATAATTTGCTTAATAAATGGGAAATCATTATCAATTAAGTATAATATCAAAAATGCTGCTTTCGCTATGCTACTGAATTCATTCCTAAAATTAGGTCCATCATTAGGGTCATAATTATCCGGATCTGGGTAATATTTCTTAATGGCTTCCTGTACATTAAGTTGTGCCTTATTCAGTTCATCCCTGGCCTCACGGTCACGCCTACGCTGGTTTTCCCATCCTGACAGGTCACTTGCCTGGGTCTGGGTTAACTTGTGTGCCGTATACGCTGCCATAGCTGCTGTTACAACCACTTCCAGGTAAGGTAATGCAGGCAAGAACCAGACAAATTTCCCGTCCGGATCCACAAAGTTAACAGGATTTCCGCAGCAGAATGCATACGGACTGACAGAATAGTAATTTTCTGCGAGGGGATCGGGGACAAACCAGCGTCCGGTGTCGTAATCGTACATCCTTGCACCGTAGTCAATGTAAGGTATGCCGGCAAAGGTCTGGAGCTCCTTGCCGTTGTAGCACCACAGGTTGGACTGCAGGGTCGGAGAGGAGGATGCCCAGCGCATCCCGAACGGATAGTAGTCGTCACGTTCCAGGATTTCACCGCTCTTTCCGTCAACCACGGCGCGGACACTGCCGAGATGGTCTGTCACATGGAGATGAACATCAAGGCTGCCACTTCCTGTAGCCTTTACTTTATCTGCAAAATTCGGGTAATTATATTCCAAAGAAAGGCCATGAAGATAGTCACCTGATGTGAACTTCATGGCCTTTCCCTGTCTACTTTCTCTTCACTAAGACACAAATGGTTGCTTAGACAGAAGATGCTCCGTAAATGAGGCTAATAAGCAATTGACGTTATTTTTCATTGAATTCACATTAATCTACAATTTTATTATCCAATAGAATGATTTTGTTCAGAACATTATCAAACACATTCAAATCTTCTTCTCTAACAAAATAGTATGCGACCCCGACATACCCGTCAAGAAAAGTGTCATACCTATAAAAAAGCCCATCACTTTTAGCTCTAATGGACGTCCCGCCATATTGATTGTTTCCATTATCATACACCTCATATACTGTCCCTGGGTGAAAATATGAAGTAAGAGGATGCCCCAAATACACCAAAATATACGAAGCCGATTGACAACTGTGAGTCACAGCAGTATACTCCCTTTTATATACATAATGTATCATCCTGTATGGCGGATCTTCCTCCTGTTTAAGATTCGGAATACTTAGTTCTATAAAACCTGTTGTGTCAATCACGACACTTCTATTTCTATACCGCAAAGTATCATAAGCCTGTCCATTCATAGACAAGAGGCTGACCCATAAAAATATAATAGCAGTAATAATTTTATACATCATCTTCTATACCGTTTTTTTATAATTTTCTAAAGCTTGTTTTGTCACATTGTTAATTTGTTCTACAAGTTGCTTATTCGTGTCCACTCTAGCTGACGCCGTAATATAAAATTGAAATTCCGGGAGCCAAATTTCCTCGCCATTTACAGACTTAAAATCATGGAACGGATTTACATCATATCCCTGCTGTTGAAGTTCATAAAAATAAGCATGTCCATATGCCTCATGTGCAACATTTAAAACCTGATCTTGTTCCGATAGTTCTGAATTGGTAATAATATACACATTATTATCCGGTGAAGAATCTACTACTGCATTAGGAATCAATGTTATTCCCTTTACAAATTCAGCCTTTGTCACAAAATCCGCGGTTTTTTCTTTTGACGTATATTTTGTTCCTATGCTAAACACGTAAGAAATCTTGCTATTTGATAGAGCCTTTAGAGCCGTCATATTCTCTGATTTACTTTTTGACCGATTTAATTTTGACCTTTTCAGTTCTCCGCTTGGCTTGAACTTTACATATTTTGCCTCTTCTTCAGAGAGAGTCAGTTTTATATTGTTCCTTGAGACCTCGTCTGCAGTAAAAACTTTCTCCCCGTCCGAATCCACAAAGTTAACAGGATTTCCGGAACAGAAGGCATACGGACTGACAGAATAGTAATTTTCTGCAAGGGGGTGACGGCATTCCATGAGAGGGAGGGACGAAGGGTCATAAATCCCGTCTCAGTTATAAAGATATGGCAGGCAAAGTCATTATGCTTCACCTGCCATGTTCATCCTAAAAACGTCAGCCTAATCCCGGAATGATATTCTCTTTTGGGCAACCAGATATATCTGGAAACCTATATGAATCAAAAAGACAAATACCAATGCAAGATAAGTTACCAAGTCCCAGACATTGCCGAATTTATGAATATTGGCAATGAAAAAGACACATATTAAAACGTCCAATGACCTCTTAACCCTAAAGTCACGAATGGTCAGCATTGCAGACTTTTCTTTTCCGAATAATGCAATTAAGATAAGAATCACAAAACAGGCATTAAAGAAAATGTGAAAGAAAAGACTCCACTTCTCACCAAAATTGGCAAATTTGTTGATACCTCTTGATAGCAAGTATAATGCAACCAATATATCAAACATTAAAGACCCATTGTACCTTTCCATAAAAAATTAGTGTTATATTTTTTTGTATCCTCAATTATCTGCTGGGGTTCATCATTATGCTCTTCTTTCTCCTCGTCAGGCTGTTCTTCCGGCTGGACTGAAACTGAATCTGGATCATCCTCATTATTCTCATCCTCTCCTGCTATAAGAAGTAAGGCTTCTATTATTGGCGAATTTTCAGCAATTAAGTTTAATATACCGAGAAAAAGAATAGTTTTCTTATATTTATCATTCCTAAAATTAGGCCCATCATTAGGGTCATAATTATCAGGATCCGGAAAATATTTCTCAATTGCGTCCTGTACATTAAGCTGCGCCTTATTCAGTTTGTCCCTGGCCTCCCGGTCCTTCCTCTGCTGGTCTTTCCATCCTGACAGGTCACTAGCCTGGTTCTGGGTCAGCTTGTGTGCAGTATACGCTGCCACAGCTGCTGTTACAACCACTTCCAGGTAAGGTAATGCAGGCAGGACCCAGACAACTTTCCCGTTAGGATCCACAAAGTTAACAGGATTTCCGGAACAGAATGCATACGGACTGACAGAATAGTAATTTTCTGCGAGGGGGTCAATGGCATTCCATGAGAGGCGGAATGAAGGGCCGTAAATCCCGTAACAGTTATAAAGATATGGCAGGCAAAGCCATAAATCTTCACCTGCCATGTTCATCCTAAAAACGTCAGCCTAATCCCGGAATGATATTCTCTTTTTGGCAACCAGATATATCTGGAAACCTATATGAATCAAAAAGACAAATACCAATGCAAGATAAGTTACCAGGTCCCAGACATTGCCGAATTTATGAATACTAATAATGAATAATATATACATTACAATGTCCAATGGCTTCTTAATCCGAGAGTCACGAATACTCAGCACAGCGAACTTTCCTTTTCCGAATAATATCATTAATAATAATATTACCAGGCATGCATCAAAAAACAAATTCAGACCGAGACTCCACGCTTTATCTACATCCAGAAATTTGTTTATACCTTTTGATATTAAGTATACGACAATTATTGCATCGGTAATTAAATACCCATTGTACCTTTCCATAAAAATGTATTGCTATATTTTTTTATGTCCTCAATTATCTGCTGGGGTTCATCATTCTGCTCTTCTTTCTCCTCGTCAGGCTGTTCTTCTGGCTGGGCTGAAACTGAATCTGATTCATCATCATTGTTCTCTTCCTCCAACAAAAGTAAAGCCTCAATTAAAGGTGAATCATTTCCCAAAACCGCCAAAATGCATAGGGCTGCTTGTAACAATTTATATTTATCATTCCTAAAATTAGGTCCATCATTAGGGTCATAATTATCCGGATCCGGAAAATATTTCTTAATTGCGTCCTGTACATTAAGCTGTTCTTTATTCAGTTTGTCCCTGGCCTCACGGTCCTTCCTCTGCTGGTCTTTCCATCCTGACAGGTCACTTGCCTGGTTCTGGGTTAACTTGTGTGCCGTATACGCTGCTACAGCTGCTGTTACAACCACTTCCAGGTAAGGTAATGCAGGCAAGAACCAGACAACTTTACCGTTAGGATCCACAAAGTTAACAGGATTTTCTGAACAGAATGCATAAGGGCTGACAGAGAAGTAATTTTCTGCAAGGGGGTCAATGGCATTCCATGAGAGGCGGAATGAAGGGTCGTACATCCTTGCGCCGTAGTCAAGGTACGGAAGACCGGCAAATGACTGGGATTCCTTGCCGTTGAAAAGGTAGCGGTTCTCTGAATAGACACCGGCAGAAGTGCTCCAGCGGGAACCGAAAGGATAATATTCATCGCGTTCAAGCACTTCCCCGGAGATTCCATCCACGACCGCACGTGTACTGCCGAGATGGTCTTCAATGTAGTAGCATGGCACAACGGAACTGTCACGGCTGACGAAACGGCCGCCTGGAAAGGCTGCGCTCTCAAAAGACATTTTACCGCCGGACATCCGGTACACCATCGGACCTATATAATAAAGTCCATCGCCGGATGGAGACACTACAGATAGTTTTGTGCCATCAGGGAGATAGGTATATGTCGCTTTAAGTGCATAATTGTTTCCGAACTGATATGGCAGGCCGGCAATATTATAGGTAAAGTACAGATTGTTGCGTCCATCGTATGTCATCTGGCCATTATAATCATAGTAATATCGCCAATCATTACTGGAGACCTCATCGTGTATACCGGCCAGCTGGTTACCGATGTATGAGTAGTCAAGACTGTTTGCCGGTACTCCTTCCGATGTACGGTCCAGATGCAATAGATTCCCGTTGCCGTCATAGGATATACCGGACTCCGTAAAGCGGTCCTTGATACCGTCCGGCCCATATAGGGAGGCATCGGTCAGACGTGAGTGTGCATCATAGGTGAAACAATAGGTCTGCGCATCCTGACTGCCATTGCTCCACTTCCATTCGCTTATGTTTCCTGCATAGTTCGGACGGGTTCCATATTCAAGGGAATCCACATAGAACAATTCTGATTCAAATTCGCGGTTGCGGGAACTCACGAGCCAATTACGTACATTATAACGCTTTTCCGTGCATATCGGCTCCGGAAGTGCTCCATTGGTAACTGATGTCATGCGCCCGACCGGATCATACCCATAACTCGTGACGGATGTAATGGTGTCATTCAGACATGTGGTGACTTCGGTAAGACGGCCTTCTGCATCATACGCATTCTTCGTATATATGATGTCATATCCTGCATTTTCCAAAGGACGTATTGACTCTTCTGACTGTTCAACCGTCCCGTCGAAATTATATTTTGTCAGCAGCACATGCTCTCCACCGGACGGAAGCAGTCTCCTTGTCTGAATTTGCCGTTGCTTCATGTCATAGTAATAGGCTGTCCAGACAGATTCATCGCCGGAGCCAAGGATTTTTCCGAAAGAGCATGTAAGCAGCCCCTTGTGCCTGAATTCATCTATGTCATTACCATAGCGTCTGCCATAGGCCTGATTTTCCTGATATTTCAGCTTTTCCGGTGTCCCAGCAAGGAATATGAAATCGTAATTGTCGTAATAGTTGATACATAGGACAGAATCATATTTAGGGGTATATTGCATAGAGTATCCTGTAGGGGATTCTTTGTCAAAGACTGCTATGACATTGTTCTGGGCCAATTCAGCGACATCAGAAGCAGTTGAAGCGATGGCTCTGATAACTTCATGGCCGTAGGCATCAGGTATTGAGCATATCCACTCGCCACGTGCATGCAGTTCTCCATCCTGTGAATAGACCGGGTAGTCGGCCTTGTCATATATGAAATATGACCAGTCAGCTCCAGGAATTTTCTTGGCTATACACAGATTCCGTTCATTGTAATTATAGATATATGCATACTTTTCAAGGTTAGGACTCGTTATGTCGCCGTTTACACATGGGGGAAGGACATAGCGTAGATTTCCATATTGGTCATAGACCTTGAACGTCTTAAGGCCCTCACGGTCGATGCACACATCATGTCCGTAACAGTCGCGGTATTCCTTTGTCAAGTATCCGTTCTCGTCTTGGATTTCTTCTATCTTCAAGTCTCCAGGGATATAGTATCCATCCACAACAAGTTCTCCATTAAGCCTGTCACCTATAACGGAATACTTCACAAGTGAGTCCGTATTATATCTTATGTCAATGGCGGAATCGTCACGTCTCCATATTTCTCCAGGATTGAACATCCTGGATACCTGTTCCAGAGGACTGTCCGCATAAACCGTTGTTGAATATGCCGCCTTGTCGTCATAAAAGGACTCAGCCACGGCTGCAACATCATCATGTGACATACGGTCTCCATCATTCTTTCCCGGAACAGGATTCCAGGACCTGTCAGGACGGCCAAAAGAGTCATACTGTGTACATGACAGCATAGTACTTTTTTCCTGCAGCCCTCTCTGGAAGATACTTTGGTCAGCTCTTCCAAGACCGTCATAATAATTGACTGTAAATAGCATGTTCCCTCCCTCTGAGTCCTCTCCTCCGGAAACGATGTCTACAGCAGGAATTGCAGACACTATATAATTGGATACCTTGTCAGGTGAGAAATAGTTCTTGACCAATGAATGGTCCAGCCTGGTCATAATGAGCTTGACACCGACCTCGCCATCATTTTTTGCACCTTCAAGTATAAGATAATAAAAACCGGCCGGTACTTCTGCTGACGCCTGCGCTTCAGGATTGTCAGATGTGTCAAGCCTGACAATTGGATTTCCTTGATTGTCCGTCAAAGTCACGATAATACCTCCGGATACTGTTGACCCGTCATTCCCCATTACAATGCGGAACGGCTCAAGCAGACGCAGTCCGACAAAGACATCTTTCCGGCCATTGGCCTGATACCGGTCTGTATATGTGCTTGTATTGTATTTGATTGTACGTGTAATGTCTGCGGAAAACGAAGGCAATATATATGGTGTCTCCATTCCGTCTCCCCGTTTTATGGATGGAGCAGACTTGATGTTCACAAACAGTTCACCGGCCCCATATTCAAGATACGAGCAAATATAATATGTCCCGGGAGGCAGCTGGCATTTGTCTATCTGCGGATAATATTTTTTTGTAGGATACTGGTCACTGGTGTACAGGACCTGTCCGGCTGCATTCATTACCGACAGTTTACCATATATGCCACGCTTGCCGACACCATCAACAGACAATTCGGTCAATGTTGTATAGCTGACTTTAAAATACAGAGGAGATGAATCCTCAAAAGTATTGACCATGTGTATACACTGTGTCTTGAATTCCTGTCCATGAACTCCCAGGTCAATCGGGTCCTCCATGCTTTGTCCCAGATAGCAGACATAGATGCTGGTCCTGATTTTCCCGTTGTTGGGAATGCCGATGTCTGTTCCCTCACAACAGACTGAATAATATCCAGCCTGAAGTGACACGCACAGAAATGCCTGTCCATCCTTAATTTGTTCCAGGTTCTCTGTCAAGTCCGTGTCCATGTTCTGCATCAGCACATCCAACATTAGACGTTGTTCTTCCGATATGGCGGAAGAGTCCGAAAAATACTCGGTCTCATGCCTTGCATACAGCGCAGTTCCAGAAAGCATCATTGATGTCTCATCCAATACTGAACCGGAAGTGCTGACTACAACTATGGCCGGCTGGGCTATGGCAAAATAATACCCGACCTCATTGTTTGAATTTCCATAATGATTGTTTCCGGAAGATGTATCATATTCATCCGTATATGTCCATGAATGGTAATAGGTGGGAATATTCTCAATCTTGCGTCCTGTCATTTCAGTGACACGCACCGCCTGTGCGTATGAGCATAATGGCAAAAATGCCAAAACGGCATGGATATATGCCAAAAATCTATTCTGTGTTTTCATGGCATTACATATTTACAATATTGTAGCTGTTTACCATCTGGACATACGGTACACCTATATCATCATATAGGCTCTCACGTATAAGCCTGCTTGCATTGTCATACCTATATTCCCTCTTTTGGCCTGACGGAGATGTAATGGATGTTACTCCTACCTGAGGTGAATAGGCATAGGTGGTTACCTGTGCTTCAGGCAAAAGTTCGCGTAGATTCTCCAGGACAAGAAATTGTTCTGCGCTCTTTAAAGAAGAGAATGTCCTTGGAGAAGTCTCCAATGCCATTGTCACATCAGTATAGGTGGCATTTTCAATTCTTGCCATCAGGTATTGCCCTGCATATCCCCAGATATAGACAACTGAATTTCCATTTCTTGTATAGACCTGACCTGGATTTCTGTAGTCATCATAGTAATCATACGATACTTCATTGACAGGCCTGTAGCCTTTCCCTACATTAATCACATTGACTCTCCAATACCCTCTGCTGTCCTTGGACGAAGTATATGTCTCTTCATAGACCAGCTCTGGAATGCGGCCTGTCAGCGAATATGTCTTCCGGTCTGGCGGAACCTGGTATTTATGGGTATAGGTATATTCTGTCTTCCTGAAGTCAGTGCCATTCCTGCCGGCTGTTTCCGACAGCAGATAGCCATCCTTGTCATACTCATATCCCGATGTCTCTGTCAAGGACTTGCCTGACGGATGGAAATATTCTGTAGACAGTTTTTCTGTCATAAGAAATTTATAGAATATTTCAGTACCGACATGGTCATAAACTCCAACCATAGATGACAATGCCGGAATGGGAGGTGAATATATGTTATACACGGTATCCTTGGGGATCAGGCTGTATGTGTATTCATCTTTCCGCAACAGGTTGCCGTCTGAAGAATAATAGTTTTCCTCAAGTATCTTTCCAATCATAGGAGAGCCGTCACGCATCGGTCTCATCACAAGATTGGAGTTGTAGCGTTGCATATAGCCGTCTCCACTTGGAAATATAGACTCAACTAATCCTGAAATGACAAATGCACCAGGATCAATCCCCCAACGGACTGGAAAAACGTCGCCATATATATTCTGAGTAGCAAAATATGTTGTCTTATAGAATGATGTAGAGTCCAGGAAATCATTGAAATATTCCTTTACTTTCGAATATCCTGTGACATCATAATTGGATTGACACCAGTTTACTCCATCTGACTTCCTTATCGCACCTCTGATTATCCATTCATGCTCATCAGGATTCCAGTATGCGCATGTATATCTATATAGTGGGACAAAATTGATTTCTCCCTCCGGTAGATTTGTATAATCGTAGATTCTCTTTTTTACTGGAAGTTTGCCATCCTTGTCATAATACTTTATTGACTTTATACGCGCTCCTCCAGACAGTTCCTTCTGGCCACCTTGTGCTGTAGTCCAGGCAGGAACACATGTCATTAAAGAAAATGCCCTGCTGCTAGCCCTGTAATTCGGCTCATATTCAAAGGTACAACGCCCTCCTGTAGGGACAATTACTTCCTTCATCAACGTCGCATCAACATTGTCCCCTGTAGGTTGCCTGTCGTCAGTTATAGCGACATAGGCTACCATATAAGGCTCACTTGCAACAGTACGCATTCTCGGAAACAGCATACCTGATTTTTTTGAACCTCTCCAATATCCCCAATGGTCAATATTGGTTGTCAACGGTCCAATCGTATTGGCTAAAGTTGCATTTGAAGGCTCTTGTATTTCATTATAGGCAAAAGAATATTTACCGAACCTGCTATTTGTGACATTGCCAAGAAACATCCTGTTCCCGCTATGGTAGACATAGTCCAACGTTGAGTGTTCTATACGTTTGCCTGAAGAAGTGAATACTATACTGTCAAGCTTGGCTCCGCAATATGCATAGAACTGTTTTTTTTCTGACTGCGATGGCAGATTGCCACGTTTGGAATAGAAGAATCTGACCGTCCACATGTCTGTCTCAATCCTGTCAATCATTGCTGTCTTGGTCAACGAACGCTGAGGTACTGCATCTGGGACAAAAGACTCATCAAAGCCCAATTGTGGAATATCCGCATGGGAATAATACGACCGCTCCCTATAGCTGTACTGAAGCTGTGCAGACTCATCATAACGGTTCTTCTCCAGGGTCATGTTATATGGGTTAATATGGTATGATTCATCTATCTCCCTATAATAAATATTCAATTCACGTCCGTCTGGAGCTATTATCTTGGTCAGATACCATGCTGTTATCTGATGAGGATTCAGTATAGATGGCTGATAAGAATAATATGGGAAATCTTTTTCCCAGGAAAGAGCAGTATATTCCATGGAGCTATACCCTGAACCGCCAAAGACATAGATATATCCATCGTCTGAAATTATACGGATTTTGGAGTCATAAGGATTCGTGCCGCGTATGATTTTATATTCAGACAAATCAACTGTACACTCTTTCCCTGATGTCGTAACGGAACTTATTTTCCCGTCAAAGCCTATCATGAACTTGCCGGAATATCCTCCAAACGAAAAATGATATAAATCAGCAGTAGACTCAATCCTTCCATTCCCGATTCCTGGAATTGTGGACAGATTCACCGATATATTATATCTTTTTGCATAATCATAGGGGTTTTTGTATATCGTTTCCCTGATTGAATCTTTTGGAAATACATTTGGATATTTCAATATGTTGCAGAATCCGTCTACATTATCTCCTATAGTTTCCCCTACATTAAAGCCCGACACTTCATCAGGGACTCCGTTAATTTCACGGTAGATTGCACCACCGCAATTAAGCATCCAGTTCCTCCCGACTATATTGTCTGGATCCGCTGGTTTGAATCCACCTGAATTATAGCGGATACTGATAGGGAAATCGAAGTCCTTGTCTTTTATGGTTATGAGCGGTATTTCAAGAGAAATACGGCCAGTATATAGATCTACAGGTGTCGCGTCATAGCGCATCATATCGGCAGTCTGTGGAGACGGCACGCTTAAAGGGGGAGCATATCCGTATGACTCTTTCAGCTCTGAAAGAGCATCAGGCAGGATCTTATACTTAAGTGAGTCAGTTGCCGAAGGTGAAGTCACATTGATGTTCACCTGGCCGAGGCAGTGCAGGCAGCTTAATGCTGTAAGAACTGCTGGAAGAAGAATTTTCTTACACATAGCCTCTAAAGATATTTGATGTTAATAAAAAACATAGCCGCACGGACACTTCTTTCGAGGTCAGTACGGCTATGAATATAAATCTGTGGTTCCGGGAACTTTTTCCCGTGTCACCGGGGCGCATATTGGCAAAAGACCTGCCAGAAATCACCGCTGAGGGGAGAAAACGGTAAAGGATATGTATAAAATTGTTTGTATCTATAAAAGCGAAATTCCTATATTTGTCTTTTGGAAATTCCTGGACGGCAATGGCCGGGTTTTTGAATTCGTCCGCACCGGAATTTGAAATTTGACAAATATTATTTGCTATGGAAGAAAATAAGAACAATGCAAAGGAGGCAGGCCTCAGGAAGACAATGTATTTCATGATTGCCCTGGCAGTTGTCCTGCTTGCAGCACTCGCCTATGTGTGGTTTGAAAGGACTGCACTTGTAAATGACCTCAATGCAGAGAAGGATGACCTTACTGCACAGATGGTATCATTGCGCAACGACTATGCATCACTGTCTTCAGACTATGATTCAATCAATGCACAGCTGGATTCTTCACGTGAGGAGGTTTCGCAGCTTATCGAGAGAATCCAGAAGACAGATGCGACCAACAGGGCCAAGATCCGCCAGTACGAGAAGGAACTCGGCACGCTCCGCAGCATCATGAGGAACTACATCGTGCAGATCGACTCGCTCAATACTCTGAACCAGAAACTTACAGCTGATGCCGCAGCTGCACGCAGGGAAGCTGCTGAGAGCCGCCGCAGGAACGAGGAACTCAACAAGACTGTCACTGCCCTCAGCGACCAGGTGGCAACAGGTGCTGTCATCAAGGGACGTGCAGTCAGGATAGACGCATACAATTCCTCCAACAAGGTCACAGACCGCAGCAGCAGGGTAGTAAGGCTTATGGCTACACTCAGCCTTGTCGAGAATGACCTCGCACCGAAAGGGCCTGTACGTGTGTATATCCGTGTCAAGGATCCGGATGGCGCACTGCTTACAAATTCATCAAGCGTTGAATTCACATTCAACGGAGAGCCTATGATTGCTTCGGCCTCACGTGAGGTTGACTACCAGGGACAGGAAGTAGAGATGAGCATATACCTCAATGACATATCAGGATATGTGAAGGGCATATATACGGTCGAGGCCTATACCGCCCAGTCCCTCCTTGGTTCGGCAGAGCTCATGCTCAGGTAATATTGGGCTGGTCTAATTGACAGATCGTGATATATATACATGTACCATATTGCAGGAGGTTCTGTACATATTGCGGATTCTATTCGGAAATACCGGTAAACGGAGGCAGCCTTTATGTGGATGCCGCCTGTGCAGAAATATCCTATAGGAAAAATGAAATTGCAGCATCAGCCGGGTGCTGCAATTTTGTGTCTTCAACATTCTCTCCCGGTGCTCCAGGTTATTTGGGGGCTTGTCGCATGGGACCGGCAGGGCAGGACAGGCTGAAAAACACTTTATATATTGGTGGAGGTACACCTTCTGTGCTCTCTCCCGGTGAATTGGCGAGGATGGTGGATGCTGTAAAGGCGGTATTGTCTGATGCTGATGGCATTGCCCCTCCTTTTGAGGAATTTACCGTAGAGGTCAATCCTGATGACATAGTCTCCAGAGGCCCCGAATATGTTGAAGGGCTGCGTGCGCTTGGTGTCGACAGGATAAGCATGGGAGTCCAGTCCTTGGATGACAATGTCCTCCGGTGGATGAACAGGAGGCACAATGCCGCTGCAGCCAGGGAAGCATACCGTATAATACGTTCTGCAGGAATAGGTAATATCAGCATAGACCTTATCTTTGGCTATATGCTGCCTGGAATCTGTGGTGAAGAACATTGGCTGCGGACCGTGGAACAGGCCCTTGACATTGCCGGTGACGGGACTTTGCCGAATCATGTCTCGGCCTACCAGCTTTCAGTGGATGGAGGAAGCGCACTTGCGGATATGGTGGCTGAGGGGAAATATCAGGAGGCCCCGGAGGAACTGTGTGCAAGGCAATATGGGATTCTATGCAGATTGCTGTCAGAAGCCGGATACCGCCATTATGAAATCTCGAATTTCGCACTGCCTGGCTATGAGGCAAGGCATAACAGCGCATACTGGCAGCATGTCCCGTATGTGGGAATCGGTCCGGCAGCCCACAGCTTCATCCCGGCAGGGGGGACTGGCCTTTCGAGGACATGGAATGTTGACAATGTAGGCAGATATGTCAAGTCAGCCATGGACGGGCATTGGGATGACATCATTTCTGGGGAGTCCCTGGACGGGGCCCTGCTCAGGGAAGAGAAGATAATGCTTGCCTTGAGGACGGACAGGGGAATCCTGCGTAAATATATTGATGAAGACCCGGTTGCGTCCAGGGCAGTGGAGAAATTCCTCCGCTCAGGCGCGCTTGTCCCTGTCGACCGTGAAACCCTTGAATACTATGGATATCCTTCGGATGAATGCAGGCTGCGCATTCCGGAGGAACGCTTTTTTGTCTCAGACGACATCATATCTGAGCTGCTCTGACCTCGGTCCAATGTATCCGGATACCATGCCTTTCCATCCCGCGGAACCATGTCATCTGCCTCTTGGCGAACTGGTGGATTGCAATTGCAAGCTGCCCGCGCATCTGCTCCCATGTCAGCTGACCGGTGAGGTAGAGCGTAACGAATTTGTATTCAAGCCCGTAATATATAAGGTCTTCTGCCTGGATACCGCTGTCCAGCAGGTTCTTGACTTCCTCTACCATGCCCTCTTCAAGCCTTGCATCAAGTCTTCTGTCAATCCGTGCGTTACGTTCATCGCGGCTGACAAGGGTACCTATGAAATAGGTCCTCTTTGGCATTGTCATGCTGTGGTCGACAGGATGTTCCGATTCGTAGATGGCAATTTCAAGTGCACGTATCAGCCTTTTCCGTGTGTCGTAGTCAGTTGAATTGTGCAGCGGCTTCAGGCTGGCAAGCCTTTTTATCAGCTCTTCTGTCGTCTCCTTTTCCAGTTCCTCACGCAGCTGGATGTCCTGGGGTACAGACGGAAGTGAATACCCTTTTGTTACAGCATCAATGTAAAGTCCTGAACCTCCACATAATATCGGTATGTTCCCACGCTCCTTGATCTCTTTGTAGGCTTTGCTGAAATCCTGCTGGTACTCATAGATGTTGTATTTCTCCCCGGCATCCCTGATGTCTATGAGATGATATGGAATCTCCTCGTATTCAGACAGGTCCTTTCCGGTTCCGATTGTCATCCCACGGTAAACCTGGCGTGAGTCTGCTGAGATTATCTCTGCCTGTGCAGCTTCTGCTCCATCTCTTACGGACAGCAGAGCATTGAGCTTCCTTGCAAGCCCAACTGCATACCGCGTCTTTCCCGAAGCAGTCGGACCGAGTATGCATATCAGGTCATATTCTCCGCTTTCGTATGCTTCGAGCAGTCCGGCAACGTTGATTTCCTCGGCTGCCGGGAGTTCCGCCATAGGCGGTATCGGTGTAAATGTCTTTTTCCTGTTCTTCATATTGTGCAAATATAGAATCTGTTTTAATTTTTCGGAAATTCTTTTGTGTTTACCTCCTTTCCGAATCTGACAAAAATGCTGTATATTTGTCGGTTCAGGCCGTAAATTTGCAATGCGGGCTTGCTGGCTGTCCGCTGTGACAGGGTTGAGTTGGGAATTAAAGTTTGTTGCTATGCCAAAGGCAAAGAGTAAAGTAGAGATAAAGAACCGCCGCGCCTCGTTTGACTATGAGTTTCTGGAGACATTCCAGGCAGGTATAGTGCTGACAGGCACAGAGATAAAGTCCATCAGGGCAGGGAAGGCCTCACTGGTGGATGCCTTCTGCTATTTCAATAACGGTGAACTCTATGTCAAGAATATGCATGTGGCCGAATATTATTGGGGCACATGGGGCAAGCATGACCCGAGACGTGACCGCAAGCTGCTGCTTACAGGAAAGGAGCTTCTGAAGCTCAACCGTGCTGTGAAGGAAAAGGGGCTTACCATAGTTGCTGTGAAGCTGTATATCGCAGACAACGGGTATGCAAAGCTTCTCATTGCGCTGGCACGCGGAAAGAAGGAATACGACAAGAGGCAGTCAATCAAGGAAAAGGATATGCGCCGCGACATGGAGCGTATGTAGGGCTCCTGTCTGAAATGTCATTTGCCGGCAAGGGTCAAATGGCATATTGGGAGTCTTGTATATGACAACTTCTTGAATCCTTATGAAAATTCGTCTATGCGCTATCGGTTTTGGCAACAGGACCAGGAAATATCTCAGATATGTGGCTGCCCATCCTGATGAGGTGGAGCTTTGTGCAGCTGTTGATACGGACCAGGACAGGCTGGATGAAGCCATCTCTGTTTTCGGGCTGCGCAAGGAGTGCTGTTTCCTTTCCGTGGATGAATTCATGGATTCAGGCATTGGGGTGGATGCAGCGATAGTCGCGACTTCCGATGGCTCACATTATGAAATAGGCAGCAAGGTAATTGCACATGGATGCCATCTTCTGCTGGAAAAGCCTATGGCAGCTACGGCAGCTCAATGTATCGGGCTTGTCCGGGAAGCGGAAAATGCAGGCATAGTCTCAGGGCTTTGCTATGTTATGCGCTATCATCCTTACTACAGGAGGATAAAGGAGATAGTTGATAGCGGAATGCTTGGCCGGATTGTGTCAATAAGGCACAGGGAAGTTGTAGGAATAGACCGTATGACGCATACATTTGTACGTGGCAATTGGTCAAGGGAGGAGGATTCTTCACCGATATTCATCTCGAAATGCTGCCATGACGTGGATTTCCTTATGTGGTTGACCGGAATCTCTGCCGGTCCGGGACTGCTGGAGACTTGCAGCATTGGCAGTGAGGCAGCAAAGTCTGGCCATGGCGGCCTGCTGGACCGCTCCGGTATATATGTATCCTCGTCAACAGGCAGTCTTTCAAGGTATTGTGCGGAATCGGCCCCGGAAGGTGCAGCGTACCGTTGCGTGGATTGCCCGCTGGAGAAGGGATGCCGTTATTCTGCGGTCGACCTTTACCGGCGCAGGCGTGAGTGGATAGGGAATTTCCGTGCCGGAAACGCAGGTACCCTGGATGGGACAATAGAACGCGAACTGGACTCAGGCCGTTTCGGAAGATGTGTATTTCACTGTGACAATGACGTTCTTGACTATCAGGAGGCCGAGCTTGTCCTTCCAGGCGGCATAAGGCTCAGCATTGAGCTTGACGGGATATCTGACGGTGACGGACGTGAGACTGTAATCGAGTTCTGGAAAGGCCGGCTGATAGCACGGGACAGCAGTATCCATATATGCTTTGCAGGCTCGGGAAATGCCCCTGATGGATGCGGCCAATGGAAGACGGAGGACTATAGCGGAGTATGTGCACAGCCTCTCCATGCAGGAGCCGATCTCGCAATTATGCAGGATTTCTGCCATGCAATACGTACCGGTTCAAGGATGCAGTGTTCTCTTCTTGATGCCCTTCCAGGAAGCCTTGCATGCCTCGCTGTTGAGGAACGGAGAAATTGACCCTTTTCTGTACACCGGTGCCCCGGAACATGGAAAAAATCCACAGAAACATCCACCGGTGTACAAAGAAATGCCACTGGAAAGTAACCGCTTCAATGCGGCAGGGATATGGCTGTTGATAAAAAATCAAAAAAAACATTAGGTGAAAAGCCAGGTATGTCCGTCTTTATATGGAATGCTGTTCCGGACTATGCCCGCGAATGCATAAAATTTAAAAGACACATATCATGAAAATAACACTGATTGCCGTCACCTTGGCGGCATTGACCATCTGCGGATGCGGACAGCAGGCTGCACGATTAGTGCTTGCCCGGATTTTTGCAATTGTTGACAATTTCAGGCATACGGCATCCTGCCGGCTGTGAAAAATTTATTTTGATGTCAGATACTATGGGAAGATTTCTTGATTTCTATAATATAAGCACCCCGTCCGCAAAAAAGGTCGCACCGGAAAAGGTGCAGTGGTGCTACCGCAATCTGCGTATGCAGACATTCCTTGCGGCAACTTTCGGGTATGCGCTTTATTATGTGTGCCGTACATCGCTCAATGTGATGAAGCAGCCAATCATAGACTCTGGCTTCCTGACAGCCGGCCAGCTTGGCCTTGTCGGTGCATGCCTGTACTGGACATACGCTGCCGGCAAGTTTGTCAACGGTTTCCTTGCGGACCATTGCAACATCAGGAAATTCATGGCCACAGGGCTTGTCATCTCTGCTGCAGCGAATTTCCTTATGGGAATCCTCGGAGTCAGTTCGGGTGCCGCCGGAATCAGCGGGATGCTGATGTTCATCTGTTTCGCAATAATGTGGGGCATTAACGGCTGGAGTCAGTCAATGGGTGCTCCTCCTGCAATAATATCGCTTTCAAGGTGGTTCCCCCTGAATATCCGCGGCACATGGTACGGATTCTTCAGTGCAAGCCATAATTTCGGGGAGGGCCTGTCATTCATTTTTGTGAGCCTTGTGGTTTCATACGCCGGATGGCAGTGGGGCTTTTTCAGTGCTGCACTTGCCGGAGCGATAGGTGTCGCGCTTATACTCTTCTGTCTGCATGACACTCCGGAAAGCAAAGGCCTTCCTCCAATTGAAGTGCTTGCTGGAGAGCAGGATGATGGCCCAGGGGCAGGGGCTGCTGATGCCTCAGGAGATGCTGCAGCCGAGGCTTCTTCCGGGAATCTGGTCAAGAAAGGCCATGGAAGTATACAGAGGATGGTGCTGAGGAACCCGGGTGTGTGGATTCTCGCGCTTTCCAGTGCATTCATGTACATGAGCCGCTATGCAATCAATGAGTGGGGGATGTTCTTCCTGCAGAAGGTGAAGGGCTTTGGCCTCAAGGAGGCGGCATTCATAATTGCAGTCAATACCGTAATGGGAATTATCGGCACAGTTGTTTCCGGATATGTCTCGGACAAGGTTTTCAAGGGGGACAGGAAGCTTCCGGCCCTGATTGCCGGTATACTTGAGGCAGTTGCGCTTATGCTGTTCCTCTATGGCGGTGACGGCTGGTTCGTGAATGTCCTGTCCATGACTTTGTTCGGAATAGCAATCGGTGTCCTTATCTCATTTGTCGGAGGGCTTATGGCGGTTGACCTTGTCCCCCGTGAGGCGACCGGCGCGGCTGTCGGCATTGTCGGCCTTGCCTCCTATATGGCTGCCGGACTGATGAATGTCGTAAGCGGATGGCTGATTGACGGCCAGGCAACCAGGGACATTGCCACGGGCGAGGTTGTCTATGACTTTACATATGTGTCCATCTTCTGGGTAGGTGCGGCAGTAGTCTCGTTCCTCCTTCCGATTCTCAACTGGAGGCGCAAACGTGCAGAAATTTAGCATCGAATCTGTTCCATGTCGGGCATCGGGAAGTGGCATTCAGAGCTTATAATGCAGATTCAGGTGGCAGGTACCCTTTAAAGCATGGCACCTGCCACCTTTTAAAATATTTATATCTAATATATTATGATTTTATGTAGTGCCTGACAGGGAACAAAAAGGACTATATATTCCAATAAACTCATTGCCGTCTTGCATATTATCTGAAAAAAATTCTAACTTTGCGGCTGTTTATGGAAAAATTGTATTTCATATCTGTCATGTCCAAGCGAATGCATCGCTAAGATGCATCCGTAAACCCTGCCTTGTGAGTGCCAAGGGCATTTAGAGGCGTCCTGATTAAATTTCCAGAAAAAATCTCCGGACAAGTTCCGGCTTTCCACAAAGGACATTGTTGATAACTTTTTTGACAGACAGATTATGATCCGTTGCGAATACATACTTGCAGAACCGTTTGAATTTGAGGCAGGAGGCCGGGTAGAGCAGATGAAAATAGCCTACCATATCTCCGAAAATGCCGCCAGTGAAGCCACAATTCATGGAGTCGCCGCCCCGGAAAATGCAGGCTCCGTAGCTGCAGCTTCCGTAATGTGCAGCCCAAAAGAAGGTTGCAGCCCCCATAATGCAGAAGCAGGTGAATGCAAATCCCGTAAAGTGATATGGATTTGCCATGCCCTGACAGCCAACTCGGACCCCTCAGAATGGTGGTCTGGACTCGTTGGCCCGGGACGGCTTTTCGACACGGAGAAATATCTTGTGGTATGTGTCAATATGCTTGGATCTGCATACGGCTCTGCCGGCCCTTCATCCATAAGTCCGCACACAGGGAAACCCTATCTCCTTGACTTCCCGAAAATCACGGTACGTGATATTGTCCGCGCAAACATAGAGGTGAGAAAACACCTTGGAATTGATTCAATAGACCTTATGGTCGGAGGTTCGATAGGCGGTTTCCAGGCACTTGAATGGTCCATAATGGAACCGGATATTGTCAAAAGGACAGTCCTGATAGCATGCAATGCGAGGGTAACTCCATGGATGACAGCATATAACGAATCCCAGAGGATGGCCCTTGAGGCCGACCCGACTTTCCGTGCATGTGAAAATTCCGGAGGAGGCAAGGCCGGACTGCAGTGTGCACGCTCCATTGCGCTGATTTCATACAGGAGCTACGAAGGGTACAACTTGACCCAGGCTGAAGACTCGATGGATACGCTCTTTGCTGACAGGGCTGCATCATATCAGCGTTACCAGGGCAGGAAACTCTCGGACAGGTTTGACGCATACTCATATTATTATCTGACCTTTTCAGTCGATTCCCACAATGTAGGGCGCGGCAGGGGAGGAGTTGCGGCTGCACTTGGCCGTATCTCTTCGGACTGCACGGTCATCGGGATAGACAGTGATGCCCTGTTCCCGGTGAATGAACAGAAGGAATTGGCTGACAGGATCAGCGGGGCGCATTTCCATACGATAACATCACGCTTCGGGCATGACGGGTTCCTTCTGGAAAACAACCAGCTTACAGACATCATATCCCCTATTGTGAACGAACTTGAAAAATGACAGTATTATGCAGGTAATGAAATTCGGAGGCACATCCGTTGCCAATGCAGACGCGATGTCAAAGGTAGTGGAAATAGTTTCCAGGGCAGTGGACCGTGACAGGACTGTCCTGGTTGCTTCAGCCATAGGCGGCTGCACAGACACACTTGTAAAAATCGGAAACCTTGCTGCAGGACGTGATGAATCATATCGTGCACTCATAGATGAACTCCAGGAAAGGCACCATTCAATAATCAGGGAGCTTCTCCCGCTTGAAAAGCATGAGGAATCCATGGAAATATGTGATGCTGAATTTGCTTCTCTCCGTGGAATCGCCCAGGGCGTCTGCCTGCTTGGTGAACTCAGCGAGACCAGCCTGGATGCAATCCTGGGCTTCGGTGAACTCTGGTCGACGCGTATCCTTGCAACCAAGCTTGCTTCTGTCGGCATTGCAACTAAATGGATTGACTCGCGCGACATCATCCGGACTGCAGGTGTGAACGGAAAGAACACTGTGGAGCTGCAGGAGACATATTCAAGGATATCCTCTGCCGTGGAGGACAATCCGATAGCACAGCTTTTTGTCTTCCCGGGATTCATTGCCTCTGACGCCCTGGGCCGCACCACAACCCTAGGACGTGGCGGTTCTGACTACTCCGCATCTCTTCTTGCTGTCGGCTGCAAGGCAAGGATACTCGAAATCTGGACAGATGTCCCCGGCATGATGACATCCAATCCCAAGGTGGTCCCGACAGCCAGGACAATATCCAATATATCATACCGTGCGGCCCTTGAACTCTCACATTTCGGTGCCAAGGTAATATATCCTCCTACAATCCAGCCTGTTGTCTCGGAAGGCATCCCAATATATGTCAAGAATACTTTTGAACCGGAGGCGGCAGGTACGCTTATCGAGAAGAACCCTCCACGTGGAAAGGAACGTCTTATAGGCATATCAAATTCAGATAATATAGCCCTTATCTCATTGGAGGGCAGCGGAATGGTCGGAATTCCGGGATTCTCCAGCAGGCTCTTCGGGACATTGAGCCAGAATGGCATCAATATAATACTTATAACCCAGGCGTCATCTGTCCATACAATGTGTGTCGCAGTATCTGAAAAAGATGCAGACAAGGCAAAGGATGCGGCAGACAGATGCTTTGCATACGAGATCTCCCTCGGCAAGCTGAATCCTCTTAAGGTGGAGAAAGGCTTCTCGATAGTCTGTCTTGTAGGCGATGACATATTGAGCCAGAACGGTGCTACAGGACGTATGCTCGCTGCCCTTGGACGCCACAGCATACCTGTCCGCGCCACTGCCCAGGGATCTTCGGAGAGGAATATTTCTGTAATCGTCCGTTCCGGTGATGTCAATGCAGCCATAAGGCATATCCACAATGAATTCTTTGACAGGACTGCCATAAAGGATATAAACCTGTTCATTGCCGGATATGGAGTTGTCGGAAAGGCACTGGTAGATATCATAGGAAAGAACAGGGAAAAGATTGCTGAACGCACAGGCAAAAGACTGAATATATGTGGGATATCCAACAGCAGGAAATTTGTCCTCTGCCGTGATGGCCTTGAGCCTGCAGATGTGGATACCATTCTTGCAGAAGGGGAGAGTGCTGCAAATGAGGCATATTTTGAAGCCCTTGCAGAGACTTCCATGGAGAACTCCGTCTTTATTGACTGTACGGCAAGTTCTGATATTGCGTATAAATATATGAACCTGTTCAGGAGAGGATATTCTGTGGTTGCATGCAACAAGATTACATTCTCCGCTCCGTACAGCCAGTACCGGATGCTGAAATCTGCAGCCCTTGAAAACGGGGCCTCGCTGAAATATGAGACAACAGTGGGTGCTGCCCTGCCGATACTGGAATCCATATCGAGAAGTGTGAACAGCGGGGATGAAATATTGAGGATAGAGGCAGTGCTTTCCGGGACGCTGAACTATATATTCAGCACATACCGTGGCGGTGAGGGTGGAACCTTTGCGGAGGTTGTCCGCCGTGCCCAGGATGCCGGGTATACGGAGCCTGACCCACGCCTCGACCTGAGTGGACGGGATGTCCTGCGCAAGCTCCTCATACTTTCCCGCGAAGCCGGTGCCGGGATTGACGAAAAGGACGTGGAGATATCTCCTATACTTGGCCCTGAGTTCTTTGAAGGAAAGGTAGATGCCTTCTACAGAAAACTGGAGGAAAATGAGGCATTCTTTGCACAGCGGTACTGGGATGCCGACTCCAAGGGATTGAGACAACGTTTTATTGCTTCACTCGTCCGTGATGACTTATCACCGCTTGGCTACAGGGCACGTATAGGGCTGGAGAATGTGGCTGAGGGCCATCCGCTGTTCAATCTCTGCGGAACGGACAATGCAGCAATAATAATGACAGACTTCTACCCGTCTCCTCTGGTAGTCCAGGGAGCTGGTGCGGGGGCACGTCAGACTGCCTCCGGAGTACTTAATGACATACTTATGTAGGATAATTTAATGATGAAAAGATATGAAAGTAGCAGTAGTAGGTGCGACCGGACTGGTCGGAACAAGAATGCTGGAAGTCCTTGCGGAAAGGGATTTCCCGGTAACTGAACTTTATCCTGTAGCCTCGGCGAAGTCAGTAGGCAGGAAAATCACATTCAAGGGGAAGGAATATGCGGTAGTGAGTGCTGATGATGCAATCGCTGCGCATCCTGATCTTGCCCTGTTTTCGGCTGGTGGTGATACTTCACGTGAACTTGCCCCTGAATTTGCAGCTGCAGGATGCCGTGTTGTTGATAACTCGTCATGCTGGAGGATGGACCCGACAAAGAAGCTTGTCGTTCCGGAGATAAACGGAGATGTGCTGGAGGACTCGGACTATATCATCGCCAATCCCAACTGCTCAACTATCCAGATGCTCCTCCCTCTTGCCCCTCTCCACAAGGCATATCGGATAAAGAGGATTGTAGTCTCTACATATCAGTCTGTTACCGGTACAGGGTATAAGGCTGTTGACCAGATGAAAGCTGAACGTGAGGGAGGCAGATGGGGAGAATACCCTGCGGTATATCCTTATCCTATTGACCAGAATATCCTTCCGCACATAGATTCTTTCCTTGAGACGGGATATACAAAGGAGGAGATGAAGATGGTCAACGAGACACATAAGATTCTCCGTGATGACACAATCGGTGTATCTCCTACAACTGTGCGTGTCCCTGTACAGGGGGGCCATTCCGAGTCAGTGAACCTTGAATTTGAAAATGACTTTACGCTTGAGGAGGTGCGCAGCCTTATGGCGGGGATGCCTGGAGTCACTGTCCAGGATGACCCTGCAAACAATGTCTACCCGATGCCGCTTTTCGCGTGGGGCAAGGATGACGTGTTTGTCGGACGTATCAGGCGTGACCCGTCTGTGAAATATGGACTCAATTTCTGGTGCGTGGCCGACAACCTCCGCAAGGGAGCTGCCACAAATGCAGTCCAGATTGCGGAGTATATGATAGAAAAGGGCTTTCTGCCAAGGGAGTAGCTTGACAGGCCTGTCCTGAAGATATGGGTTGAGAGGGTGACTAGGGATTCAATTTGGGCTGCCCTCTCATTTTGTTAATAATTTGCTACAAAGCCATATTTATTTTTGTACAAAGGCAAAAAATGCTATCTTCGCAGCATCAAAACTCCTATTAAAAACAATAAAACGTTATGAAACAATCACTTCTGCGTTTATTTGCCCTGTTAGGGGGGGGCAGCTATCGCTACAATTTGCGCGTTCGCGCAGGTCACTACATCATCGGTCAGCGGAACTGTTTCTGACAAAGATGGTGCTGTACTGGGTGCTCCAGTCATGGCTATCCACCATGCTTCAGGCTCCAGGTACTATTCAGTTACGGATAAGAATGGTGCTTACCGTATCAACAGTATAACTCCAGGCGGTCCTTACACGGTCGTTGTGGAAATGCTTGGCTACCGAAAGGTTGAGGTCACAGGCGTCTATGCCCCTCTTGGGGAGACGGTGGCGGTGAATATCAGCCTTGAGGAAGAATCCCTGAATCTTGATGCAGCAGTCTTTACTGCTGATGCTTCCGATTCCGGAATGAACATCAGCCGTTCCGGTGCCGGAACTTCTGTCAGCCAGAAGACAATGACTGCGCTTCCTACGACAAGCAGGAGCATGAACGATGTCATGAAACTTACTCCCCAGGCGACCGTAACTTCAAACGGCCTTGCAGTTGGAGGTGGAAACTACCGTTCTTCATACGTCACTGTCGATGGCGCGGCATTCAACAATGCATTCGGCATCGGTTCAAACCTGCCTGCCGGCGGTGCTCCTATCTCGCTTGATGCCCTGGAGCAGATGAGTGTCAACATTACTCCGTTTGATGTGCGTCATTCCGGATTTACCGGAGGTGCAATCAATGCAGTGACAAAAAGCGGCTCCAATGAGTGGCATGCATCTGTCTATGACTATTTCACAAGTGAGCAGCTCCGTGGAGACAGGGTCGGTGAGGATGTCGTCCCTCTCTCAAAGTCACTCAACAACGTGACAGGTGTAACCCTTGGCGGACCAATCATCAGGAACAAGCTATTCTTCTTTGTCAATGCAGAATATGCGCTGGACAATGTGCCTGGCTCAACAAAGGTGGTAAGGCAGAATGATTCCGAGTCTTTTGGAGGCTCTACTGGCAGGCTGCGTCCGACAGAGGGCTTCATGAATGAAGTGAAGGAGTATCTTGATGAAAAATACAACTATGACCCTGGCCGTTACCAGGGATATTCACTCAGCACACCTGACTGGAAAGTCATGGCGCGTATTGACTGGAACATCAATTCCGACCATAAGCTGAATGTACGTTTCAGCCATACAAAGAACTATAACTCAAACTCTCCTTCAAACTCTGTCAATCCCCTTGTACCTAATCCATACAACAGGACTACATACGGACGTACATCTGACTATGCGCAGTTCTTCGAGAGCCAGAG